>Ga0180434_10009097_pt1 | contig 10859 bp, 10 predicted proteins | sample SS_ome_7_FD_132453 | JGI IMG/M metagenome (GOLD analysis project Ga0180434, IMG submission 132453) | Hypersaline lake sediment archaeal communities from the Salton Sea, California, USA - SS_1_D_2 metaG | ecosystem: Environmental > Aquatic > Non-marine Saline and Alkaline > Hypersaline >... | reverse complement strand
TTATCTGGTCAGACGGGGCTTCAGCTATGAAGTGGCCAACCGGACTGTTCAGCGGGTTTGGCGGGAGTTGAGCTAGCTTTGCACGCATCTGCGCTGAGGCAATCGCCCAGCTCGGTGCGAAGATACTGGACTGAGGGCCTTATCTAGCCTGACAAGCCCCGGACGAAAGGGGAGAGGACAATGGATATGTTACTGGTCTATGGACTGCTGGGCGGACTGGTCGTCGGGGGACTGGTCGCCTATCTGGCACGGGGTATGCTGGCGGCTCGCAGAGTCCGTTCTGCCGAGAAGGAGGCAGATGCCCTGCTGGCCGACGCCAAGGCGAAGCATAAGGAACTGCTGCTGGAGGCGAAAGAGGAAGGAATCAAGATCAAGTCCCAGGCGGAGACGGAGAACCGACAACGGCGCAATGAGCTTCATCGGCAGGAAAGACGGATCGCCCAGAAGGAGGAGAACTTCGACAAGAAAGTCGAGGGGCTCGAGCGCCGCGAACGTGGCGTGACTGCCAAGGAGAAGGAAGCGGAGGAACTGCTGGCGCACCTTGAGGATCTCAAGAAGAAGCAGATTCAGCAACTGGAGCTCATCTCGGGCATATCCAGTGAGGAGGCGAAGAGGTTCCTGGCCGAGGCGTTGGAGGGTGAGGTACGAGAGGATGTCTCGCGTCGTATCAATGAGATCGAGGCGCAGCTCAAGGAAGAGGCCGCCGACAAGGCTAGAGAGATCATCACCCTGGCGATTCAGCGCTGCGCCACCGATGTGGTATCTGAGACGACGGTTTCGGTGGTTCCTCTACCCAGCGATGAGATGAAGGGACGCCTTATCGGGCGGGAGGGTAGGAACATCCGGGCGTTGGAGGGTGCTACCGGGGTCGACCTAATCATCGACGATACCCCGGAAGCGGTGACGATATCCTCTTTCGACCCGCTGCGTCGTGAGGTGGCGCGCCTCGCTCTGGAGAGACTAATCCTCGATGGCCGGATTCATCCGGCGCGCATCGAGGAGATGGTGCAGAAGGCGAAGGATGAGGTGGAGGAGGCCATCCAGGTAGAGGGGAAGAAGGCGGTGCAGCAGGCGGGCCTGCCAGGACTGCACCCGGAACTGGTCAAGTTCCTGGGGCGCCTCAAGTATCGCTACAGCTATGGGCAGAACGTGCTTCTGCACAGTGTCGAGGTAGCTCACCTGTCGGGCATGATCGCATCGGAGGTCGGGGCCAACGTCGATCTGGCGCGGAAGGCGGGGCTGCTTCACGATATCGGGAAGGCGGTGGACTTCCAGGTGGAGGGACCCCATGCTCAGATTGGCGCCGAGTTGGTGCGGCAGTGGGAGAAGGCCAAAGAGGTGAGCGACGCTGTGGCGGAACACCACGGTGAGACCGGGTCGATGAGCGTGCTGGGTTTCATCGTATCGGCTGCTGATGCCATTAGCGGAGGCAGGCCCGGAGCGAGAAGGGAGTCCCTGGAGCAGTACCTGAAGCGCCTGGAGGCCCTGGAGAATGTGGCCAACAGCTTCACCGGCGTTGAGAAGTCCTATGCGATTCAGGCTGGCCGGGAGATCCGCATTATGGTCAAGCCTGAGGAGATTGACGACCTCGAAGCGTTGAGACTTGCCCGGGACATAGTGAAGAAGATCGAGGAGACTCTCTCGTATCCCGGCCAGATAAAGGTGACCGTGGTGCGGGAGATCAGGGCGGTGGACTACGCGAAGTAGGGGGAGCAATTGCGCATCCTTATGATCGGGGACGTGATTGGCCGGCCGGGTAGAAGGGCCCTGCGGGAGGCGCTGCCCGGGCTGCGCGAAGAGCACGCTGTTGACCTTGCCATCGCCAATGGTGAGAACGCCGCTGGTGGTCTCGGCTTGACCAGTGAAACGGCCAAAGAGCTGTTCGATTCGGGGGTTGACGTTATCACTTCAGGGAATCACATATGGGACCAGAAGGAGATCATTCCCTTCCTCGAGGGCGATATGGCGATCATACGCCCGCTGAACTACCCTCCCGGCGTTCCCGGCCGAGGCTACATCGTCATGGGAGAGGTGCTGGTGCTCAACCTCCTTGGCCGCACCTTCATGGGGAACTTCGACTGTCCCTTCAGGGCGGTGGACCGGCTTCTGGAAGACCTTGTGGACAGGCCGGCGGTGATCATCGCTGACTTCCACGGGGAGGCTACCTCGGAGAAGGTGGCCATGGGTTGGTATCTGGACGGCAGGGTCAGCGCTGTGCTCGGGACGCACACGCATGTAGGGACCGTTGACGTACGGTTGCTTCCGAAGGGCACCGCCTACGTAACCGATGTGGGCATGACCGGACCGGTGGATTCTGTCATCGGGGATGATGTCGATGCGGTAATCAGGAGGTTCCTTACCCAGCTTCCTCATCGGCTGTCCGTAGGGAAGGGGAGCGTCGTTCTCAATTCCGTCCTGGTGGACGTCGACGAAAGGACGGGCAGGGCAACGGGCATTACGCGAGTTGACAGGGGCGTGGAATAGAATGAGTGTGGACCTGCACCTTCATACTACGGCTTCGGACGGGCGTTTGACTCCCGAGGAAGTGGTACGACTGGCGGCCAGCAAGGGGCTGACGGTGATTGCCATCACTGACCACGATTCGGTCGAGGGTATCTCGCCTGCTCTGAAGGCGGCGGCAGCTTTCCCGTCATTGAGGGTGATCCCCGGGGTGGAGATCAACACCGACGCACCGGACGGCGCGGTGCACATACTTGGCTATTTCATGGACTATGAGGACACAGAGTTTCGGACGACCCTGAAAAGACTGCGCCAATCGCGAGAGCTTCGGGCACAACAGATGATTGACAAGCTGGACGGCCTGGGGGTTCATGTCGACTGGCAGCGTGTGCAGGAGCTGGCAGCGGGAGGGTCAATGGGGCGGCCACACATTGCTCAGGCGATGCTTGAGAATGGCCACATCTCTTCCTTCGAAGAGGCTTTCGCCAAGTACATTGGTCGAAAAGGACCAGCCTACGTGAAGCGTGTGAGGCTTTCCCCCGTGGAGGCCGTACAGATGGTGGTGAAAGCCAGCGGCCTGCCAGTGCTGGCACATCCGGCGGATATCGGTGACCTTGAGGCGCTCCTCAGGGAACTCAAGGAGGCGGGGCTTGTGGGATTGGAGGCATACTACAATGGATACCGTCGGAGCACTGTCCAGCGCCTGGTCGGTCTGGCCAAGAAGCACGGCCTACTCACGTCTGGCGGAAGCGACTTTCACGGTTTGGGGAACGTCGGTGAGACGGCTATCGGCGGGGTGAATGTGCCTCTTGATTGTGCGAAACGGCTGATTGCCCTGGCAGATAGACGAGAGGTGTCGACTGGATGAGATGGCATACTGAGTCGGTAGACCTGGCTGGCGAGGAGGGAATGCTGTACGGTGAACTCCTGCTCCCCAGAGGTGAAGGGCCTTTCCCCGGCGCTGTTCTGTGTCATGGGATGGGAACAGACCATCGCGCCATGAGGCCTGTCGCCCAGAGGATTGTCCGCAAGGGCATTGCCGCGCTCACCTTCGACTTTCGCGGTCACGGGAAGAGCCAGGGAATCGTCGATGACAACATGGCCCAGGACGTTGCTGCGGCACTGAGGTTCCTGCGCAATCACGCCAAGGTCAATCCGAGGCGAATCGCCCTGGTGGGACATAGCTTCGGAGCGTGGGTGGCGATTCTCGCCGCTGCGCAGGTGCGGGATATTCGAGCTCTGGTCTCCATCTCCACCCCCCGTGAGATGAAGGACGAACCCGGAGTGGAAGACGATCCGCTCTTCCGCAAACTGACCCAGTCGGGACACACGTTCGAGTATCCACGCTGCGGTCCGCTGCCAGGCTCGCGGGGGTTGGGTGGTGTCATTGGCACGCTGTGGATGGTGATACGCGGGTATCACGCGCGTGTCGACTGGCTCAAGACATTTCAGATCGGCCGGATGGTGAAGGCGGTCACGTTGGAGCAGATGGGCGATTTCCCCAAGCTCTTCGTCCATTGTGCAGGGGATACCGTGACTCCCTATGATAATGCCATGGAGATCTATGGGCGAGCCGAGCCTCCAAAGGAGTTCCTTCTGTCGAAGGGCGGCTTCCATGCCAGCCCTCTCTTCCCCGGCAAGCTCAGGGATAGGTGGGTCGACTGGCTTGCGACCAGCCTAGGTTACCCCGAAGAGGACTCCGAAGAACTGGGAGCCGAAAGCGAGAGCTAGCTCATGTGGCTGTGGGTGACCCTGCTGATTGCTGGCGCCTACCTCCTCGGCTCTGTGCCCACGTCGTACATCGCCGGGAGGCTTCTGAAGGGTGTCGACATCAGGGACTACGGCAGTGGAACGGTTAGCGGCTCCAATGTGTTTCACTCGGTGGCTCGATGGGCGGTGGTTCCGGTGGGGATCTTGGATGTCTCCAAGGGTATGGGGCCGGTTGCCGCGGTCGCCCTGGTGCTGCATTACCCGATATGGGTGCAGGGTGTCGTCGGCCTCGCTGCCATCGGCGGCCACAACTGGTCCATCTTCCTTCGTTTCTCCGGGGGGCGGGGCCTGGCAACCATGATCGGGGCCCTTGCCATTATCGCACCCTGGGAACTGGCGATATTTGTCTTCACCTGGGTGCTGATTCTGGCGATTTTGAAGAACTCCCCCCTGGGGGCTCTGGTCGCCACAGTGACTCTGCCCGTCTCCAGTATCATATTGAGGGAACCGTGGCAGTTGAGCGTTTGCCTCGTTGGGGTCTTGCTCGTGGTGCTTGCCAAGAGGCTCTTGGCTGAAGGGTCGGCTCCGCGCGGGGATTGGGGGCGGGTGGCATTCTACCGGCTCTTGCTTGACCGGGACATTGCGGACAGGACGGCCTGGGTTCGTCGGCCCTCCATGCGTACTCAGGACCCGCCCGAGGACGGGTAGGGTTGGTGGCGCGAGTGAGCCTTGCGCTTCCGAACCCGGTCGATCCCTGCATCGAGAGCGGGGCTACCGGCCTTCTTGATTGAGGTACTTCTCTGGATTCTGGTCAAAGGCCCTCTTGCAGCCGACGGCGCAGAAGTAGTACTTCTTCCCCTTGTACTCACTGGTAGCTGCCGCCTTGCTTTCCTCTACTTCCATCTTGCAGACTGGGTCGATGGCCATGCTGCCTCCTTCTGTAGCTAGGCTGGTCTGAACCTCCTCAGACGCAGTGAGTTGAACACCACTGTTATGGAACTGACCGCCATGGCTGCCGCTGCGAGTATTGGGTTCAAGAACCCGTAGTCCCCGAGGATGAAGTGGAGCCCTGAGGGAACGCCGGCCTGTCCGAAGGCGAAATACAGCACACCGGCTGCCACCGGAACAAGGCTGGTATTGTAGGCGAAAGCCCAGAAGAGGTTCTGCTTGATTGTCCTCAATGTGCGTTTGCTCAGGGATATGGCCGTTACAATCCCCTTCAAGTCACCGCTGATCAGCGTGATGTCGCCAGTCTCCATGGCAACGTCGGTGCCCGTGCCGATGGCGATGCCCACATCGGCCTGTGCCAGGGCGGGAGCGTCGTTGATGCCGTCTCCCACCATCGCCACGGTATTGCCCTCGGCCTGTAGCCGCTGAACCTCAGCGGCCTTCCGTTCCGGTAGCACCTCAGCCAGCACGCGAGCCACGCCCACCTGGCTGGCGATGGCCTCGGCAGTGCGCTGGTTGTCCCCGGTAAGCATCACGGTCTGAATGCCCATGTTCTGCAGACGGCCTACCACCTCTCTGGCGTTGGGCTTGACGGTGTCGGCCAGGGCGATTACTCCTGCCACCTCACCGTCCACTCCGAGGAACATAATGGTCTTGCCTTTGGCGAAGAGCCTGCCCGCTTCCTCCTCCATGCCGTTCAGAGAGAAGCCTCTTTCCTCCATCAGCCCGATGCTGCCCAGAACGAGCTTTCTGCCTTCCACGGAGGCTTCCACGCCCTGTCCGGGAAGGGCATTGAAGTCGGAAGCAGGGGATAGCTGCAGCTCTCTGGCCATGGCGGCATCGACCACCGCCCGGCCCAATGGATGCTCCGAGCCATGCTCGACGGACGCCGCCAGCCGCAGGACATCGTCGTGAGAGGAAGAAGGAGCAGCGACCACGTCGGTCACCACAGGCTCGCCAAGCGTCAGCGTGCCCGTCTTGTCGAGGAGAACGGTGTCTATGCGGTTGGACCTTTCCAGGGCGTCCCCGTTTCGGATGAGAATGCCGTGTTCGGCGCCTCTACCTGTGCCCACCATGATGGCCGTTGGAGTCGCCAGTCCCAGAGCGCAAGGACAGGCGATAATGAGAACGGCGACGAAGTTGAGCAGCGCGAAGGTGAGAGCAGGAGCCGGCCCGAGCAGATACCACACTATGAAGGTCACTATAGCAGTACCGATTACGGTCGGCACGAAGTAGCTCGCAACGACATCGGCCAGACGCTGAATGGGCGCCTTGCTGCCCTGCGCCTCCTCTACCATTCTGACGATACGGGCCAGCGTTGTGTCCTTGCCCACCTTGCTCGCCTCAATCGTCAGGCTGCCCGTCTTGTTGATGGTGGCGCCGACGACCTCATCCCCGACAGCTTTGTCCGCCGGTATGCTCTCGCCGGTGATCATCGACTCGTCAACGCTGGAATAGCCCTGGCGGACAATGCCATCCACCGGCACCCGTTCGCCCGGGCGTATCAGAATAAGGTCGCCGACCTGGACATCCTCCACGGGTACCTCGACCTCTTCGCCGTCGCGGACAACCACGGCAGTCTTGGGCTGCATACCGATGAGCTTCCTTATCGCCTGTGATGCCTGGCCCTTGGCTCTGGCTTCCAGGAAGCGGCCCAGCAGGATCAGCGCGACAATCATGGCGGACGTATCGAAGTAGAGATGGACTTCAAGTCCCTCGGCGGCGAAAAGACCCGGAGAGAGCACGGCCACCATGCTGTAGAAGTATGCTGCTGAGGTGCCTACCACGATCAGGGTGTTCATGTCCGCGGTCTTGTGCCTCAGCGCACCCCAGGTCCCCCGGTAGAAGCGCCACCCGCACCAGAACTGCACCGGCGTTGCCAGTGCCCACAGCACGTATGGCTTACCGACGAAAGAGACGGACCAGCCTATGGCCATTATGGCTGCAGCCAGCACGGCGGCCGTCACGAGCCTGTTCCTCAAGCCCCGGGTCTCCCGCTGAGTCGCAGTGGTCACGTCCTTCAGGGTGCCGACCTCCCGCCCGAGTTCATAGCCGGCGTCCTTGACCGAGCGTGCCAGGTCAGCGAGGTCCGTCCCGTCAACGTACTCCACGGTGGCCTTCTCCGAAGCCAGATTGACGCTGGCTGAGACCACGCCGGGCACGCTGGATAGTGCGTCTTCCACGCGGGCAACACATGATGCGCACGTCATGCCCGTCACCGGGAATACTGACTTGCTGGTGGCGACCCCGTAGCCTAACTGAGAGACGGTATCCTTGATCTTGCCCAGGTCCACCCGGGAGGGGTCGTACTCAACAGAGGCAGTCTCCGACGCGAAGTTGACGTTCGCCTTCTCCACGCCGGGAGTCTCGGAAAGCGCCTTCTCGACGGTGGCGGCACAGGTGGTGCACGTCATGCCGCCGATGTGGATGCGGGCCTTCGCAGAGTCAGCAGCCATGCTCTCCTCTTCCGTGTTCAACAGAGACTACACTCACAGCCTCGAAGCCTGGGCTCACCCATGGTGGAGGTCCCTCTCGAGCCGGCTTGGCACCTCCACCTGGTTATCGATTCTCCTCCATTCTACTGGTTCGAGTGAACCAATCTGCGACTTTGGTCACGGATGGAGGTAACGATGGGTTCGCCAAGACCGGTTACCGGTCAGACGCTTCTGATGAATGGAATCCTGGAAGGACTTGCCGGGTTGGGTTTCCCGGCAGTACTGCAACTCACTAAGGGTTGGGTCGGCGCCGGTGTGGGCCAATGCCGAAGAGCGCTGAGGGCCCTCTTCCCACCGTGCCGCGTGGGCTGCCCCTACATCGCGTCTTCCTGGCTGACCTCGATGGCTTTCTGCAGTTCGGTGCTCAACTGCGGTGGCAGCCCCTCGATGTCCACCCGGAGGAAGCCCCGCACTATGACAGCCGTAGCCTCATCGTGGGTCAGTCCTCGCATCATCAGGTACTCCACCTCCTCCTCAGCTATCTTCCCTACTGCGGCCTCGTGCGACAGGTCTATGCCCGGTAGTGTGCCTTTCAGCTCCGGCACCGCATGGATGACGCCTTTGTCACCGAGAATCAGACCACGGCACTCGAGGTGTCCCTTTACCTCTGGGGCGTTGCCCTCTATGTAACCTCGAGCGACTATCTCTCCACCGGTGGTGATGGCCCGTGAGACTATCTCTGTCTTTGCTCCTTTGCCCTCCAGAATGACGCGGGCCCCGAGGTCCATGCTGGAACCGGGTGGCGCGATCAGGATGCTGTTGAACCTCGCCACTGCATTATCCCCGACACACCTCGCCAGCGGATTCGTTTGCAGCGACTGGACCGGCCTCATGATGACGTAGTTGCTGAGGAACAGGCCGTCCTCCTCGACAATCACCCCGGTACGGGGTCGTACCCCTACCTCGGGTGTCCAGTTGTGTATCATGGTGAAGCTCACCTTGGCCCCTTGCTTGATATAGAACTCGGAGACCCCGAGGTGCAGTCCCGGTTCCTCTCGCGGAGCGGTGGTACAGCCGGTGATGATGTGCAACTCCGAGCCTTCTTCAGCGATGACGATGTTGTGAACGTTCTGCGCCAGTCTGGCCTTGGCCAGGTAGAGGCAGGCCTGAACCGGATACACCGACTTGGTGCTGGGCAGCGCCCTGATGAAGTAGCCGTTGCCCTCGCTGAGACCTACATGGGCGGTGTACTTGTCGGTGTCCACGGCGACGGCCTTCCACATGTAGTCAGATAGCCAGTCGTACTTCTCCAGAGCCTGGTTGATGCCCATGACCTCTATGCCTTCCTGCATCGACAGGCTATGCACCAGCGAATGGTCCATTTGAATGACGGTGCCCGACCGCTGGCTGTTATCGTCCAGCGTGACCCCGACCCCCATCATCTGTTCCTTGGTCTCAGCCGGCAGTTGTGACGGGTCATCGCGGTAGGGCACTTCGTCCGCGGAGTGCGCGTACGCGTCGAGGTCGATGTCTTCGCCGAGAGCCGCCTGCCTGGACAATGCTGCTCTGGCTTTCTCCTTGGTGGTCTCGGCAGGGTCTATCTCAGGCATTTCCTGCATTCCTCGTAACCTCTGTCTTTGATAACGTCGAGTATCTCGTGTGGGTCTCCTTCGCACACCATGGTGCCGTCAATCATAACGTAGCCGGTGCGGGCGTTCACGTATTCCAGAATGTGGCCGGTGTGGGTAATGAGAAGTCCGCTGCGCGTGCGGTCCCGAATGTGGAAGTCCTTCTGCAGCAGTTCCCCTATCAACTCGCCTATCAGCGCTATGTTCACCAGGTCGACGCCGGACTCAGGCTCGTCCAGCAGGGCCAGTTCTGGCTCCTGCGCCAGCAACTGCATGAGTTCAGAGCGCTTTATCTCTCCTCCGGAGAATCCATAGTTGATGTCTCTGTCCAGCATGTCGACCATGTTGGCTTCCTCCGCCAACTGGATGGTGCGCTCCTCGCTGCTGCGCTCCCCGAGGCAGGCGGCGACCATGTCGCGAGTCTTGACCCCGCGGACAACGGGCGGCCGTTGCACCGACATGCCGATTCCCAGTCGGGCTCTCTCATCGATCGACAACCCGGCTATGTCCTGGCCTTTGAGGGAGATACTGCCTTTGGTCACCCTGTACTTGGGGCCTCCCATTATGGCCATCAGCAGCGTGGTCTTGCCGCTGCCGTTGGGCCCGAATAGTACGTGGGTCTCACCTGGCTTGACGGTGAGACTAACGTCGTGCAGGATCTCCTTGCCTTCCACCGCCACACATAGCTCCTTGATATCCAGCATCTGCCGCCTCCTATGACACTAGCGTTCCCTGCCTGTCGGGTCTGTCTCGGCGCTAGGCACTGTCCACTCTTGATTTCTCAGCTCTTGCCTTTCGGGCTTGATACCTGGCCAGCCCGCTGTTATAGAGTCCTTGCTCCTGCTCGGTGCTGATTATGAGCGGTGGCACTTCCGTTGCCTTTCCTTGCGCGTCCAATGCAACCATTATGAAGTAGGCCGTCAACGCTCGTTGCCTCTTCCCCGCCAGGAGGCTCTCCGCGTCAACCTCGATTTGAACCTCCATGGACGACCTGCTGGTGAAGGTCATTTTGGCATGGATCATCACCAGGTCGGCAATGCGCACCGGGCTATGGAAGGTGATGTCCTCTACCATTGCCGTCACAATGTTGGAGCGACTGTGACGTGCCGCTACCGCCCCGGCAGCGTTGTCCATGAGTTTCATTAGCTCTCCGCCGTGGACGAAGCCCGCCGGATTGGCCTGGTCAGGCAGCATCACCTGGGCCATGTGTACCTCCGAGTGACCTACCGTCCTCTCCTTGAAATCGCCGCCCTTCTCCAGGGTCTCCAGGAGGTGACGGTAGTTCCTTTCGTGGCTCTCCTCCACCGTGCCCATCCTGCGGAAGAAATCGGCGATCTCGGTGAATCCCTCTTCCTCAGCCGTTTGCGCCGCCTCGGGGTAGAGCCTGACTGCCTCTTCATGCTCGCGGGCAATAGCCAACCTCAGGTTCCCTCGTGTGTCGCCCACGCCGCCAAGGAACTTGAAGTAGTGCTCAGCGTGCTCGGCCTCGTTTTTGGCCGTCGCCAGGAAGACGTCAGCCACCTGGTCAAAGCCCGCTGCTCGGGCGGCCTCGGCAAAGTACAAGTAGCTGGAGTGGGCCTGCAACTCTCCCAGGAAGGCCTTCCTCAGATTCGCCTCGGTCTTGCTCCCCTTGAGTTCCATGACTACCCCCTCGCGTCAGCCGGAACCGGATGTCAGT
>Ga0180434_10009095_pt1 | contig 10862 bp, 27 predicted proteins | sample SS_ome_7_FD_132453 | JGI IMG/M metagenome (GOLD analysis project Ga0180434, IMG submission 132453) | Hypersaline lake sediment archaeal communities from the Salton Sea, California, USA - SS_1_D_2 metaG | ecosystem: Environmental > Aquatic > Non-marine Saline and Alkaline > Hypersaline >... | reverse complement strand
TACTTCCGCCTACTATTATTTCAACAGTTGGTTCATCAATTTCTTTTCCACATTCATAGCATTTCATTTTTTTAACATCTCCTCTTTTCAAACATTTAAAAACACAAAAGGCACAATCAATTTTTGTCATTTTATCAAATAATCTACAATAATGTTTTCTCATATTATCACTTTTTATTAAGTGTACACCAGACATGATACCAATCAACAAATCTCTCTATTGATGTATCATCAAATCCTTCATCATTTAAAGCATTCGCAATCTTATTAATTTTTTCTTTTTCATTTTTACTAGAATTATTTATTCCTTTTTTATGAACTTCATTAACTATTCTGTAAAGTTCCTCTGCATCTCTTCTTCCAATTAATAATTTCCAATCTTTCATATTTCAATCCTCTATTATTATTTCACTTATAGATGTTATTGGAATCATCACATTTTGCGTTTGTTCTGTGTAACCTGTACGTGTAAAAAAATGACCTTTAGCCTTAACAAAACCTTCTCCTACTGTTATTTCATCTGCAATAAAGGAATAGCGGTTCATATTAGGCTTATATTTAATTGTAAATGTGCTCATGATATTCAACTATTCTTACTAAAATATATTGCTCCATCCTCATCTTTTGGTAATGATTCCAAAAAATCATTTAAACGTTTTAATTGTTTTCCAATTTCAATAACTGCTTTTGCCTGTTCTTTCCTTAATGCTTTATCATTCATGTTTTTGTCTCCATTCTAAATCATTTATTTTTTCTTCCAACATTCTTATTTTTGATTCTAATTGATTTATTTTTTCTTGCATATGAAATGTTATGTTTTGTTGTTCCAATATGCACTGTGTAAGTTCCTCATTTTCCATCAATATCAATGTCTCCATATTGTTCATCAATTGGTGTCATTCTTACTTTTCTTGATTGAATAACTTCAATTCCAGTAACTTCAACATCCTTATGTCTTTGATTCAATATTTCTATTCTTTCTTCAACTTCTTTTTCTATTAAATCATTCGTTATTTCTTTTGCACTGTCTATGTTTAAATAGATTGATGTTACTGAAATCATTCCTTTTTCTAATTTTGAATGCCTAAAATATATCTTCATTTCATATGAATAAAACCTATATCCAGGACCAACTGTTACTTTTTTTCCATTAATCATTAATTCCATGTTTAATCCTCCTTTTTAATATAACCATTCTCCTTCCGATTTTCCACATTTCTTGCAGACTACTCCCATGTATCCAGAATCAGGTCCACCAAAAGAATCATCTTCCCATTCATGTTCACAATCTTCATCTATTCCCCACAACTCATCCTCCTTTCTTTTTTTGAGCCACTTGGGTGTTTGGATTCCAAAACATATGAATCCAACTCGTAGAACAACAGTTGTAAAGGGTTCAGCAGTACTACCAGAATATCTTACCTCAAGTATTCCATGCTTCCTATTTTTGTAATCTGACCAATTATATCCTTTTGATGAGAATCCAAAATGTAACTTGTTGGTGAAAAATTCAATTCCCTTGCCACAGAAATAATTGGTTTTACCAATATGAGCACCAAGCATTCTCCGACCAATATATAATCTAATAAATTGAAGTTTTTTATCTTGCTTGGCTCTTTGAACATATAAGTCGCCATTTGGTAGATTAATTTTAGCAGTTTCAATTCCAGTATAATGTCCCTCAAATTTTGTCATGTTTAATCCTCCATTAGTTTTTTGTACATGAAGTTATTGATATCTTTTTTAGTAATGCTATGGAAGTCAGTGAAATATTCTCGGATTGAAGGATGTTTATTATATAGATTAAAATAAATTTGAGCCGTGTCACGGAAGTCGCATAATGGATGATTGGGTTCAATTGCATCGGATGTATTATTCCAAATACCATAATAGGTTATTGTTTCTGACCCGTCAAGTATTCTAATCTCACAAAGCACAAGTCCCATGTTTACTGCCTCCATGAATCCAAAACTAATGGGTTTTCAAATTCTCTACGAATGATTGCATATCTGTTGTTATCTGATTTTTTAACATCATCAATAATAATTTCGGGCGCTCCCATATCTTTAAGTTCTTTTAGCCATTCTTCCTTTGTTAGCACCTCAGCAAAATGCTTGTCAAATCCAACTGGCTTTTTTTGTCCATTCATAAACTTTGCTCCACATCTAATGCAATGAAAATATCCGTCCGACTTAAGATATGCTTTTTCTTTGCATAAGTCGCATTCCATGAAAATACCCACGTCTCCTGTTTGTTGACTTTTCATATTTTATTCCTCCAACTCGAAATCCGCATTGTTGTTCTCCATCCATTCTTTAAGCGCTTTGATGTTGTTTCCAAATGATTTTAATTCATCAACCACATCTTCCATTGCTTCAATGTAATCTTTGTCAGCATCAATAAATTTTTGTTTGCTAACTGACCACTTAGGATTGTTTCCTGCCTTATTATTTGTTTTGTTTTTTGTTGCCAATTTATAACACCTATAAAATAATACTATTAGTGGTATATAAAGGTTTGGTTAAATTTAAGGGTTTATATTATAAGGTAGAGTATATGTATATATGTAATTAATGTTAATCCATAATATTACCAGAGATTATATTTCTTTAATACTGTTTTTGTTTCAAGAGTTCTCTGTTGGTCATACATACCTTGCTTCATTTTTTTAACATATAATTGTATGCCACTCCACTCGGTAATATCAGATTCAAAATATGTTCTCGCATCAATGCCAGCATTTTCTATTGCAATCCATTTTCTAAAACAAGAAGGACATCTTCCACAACTTCCAAGAATTGTGGAATCATAACAACTGACTGACATCTTTAACGTTGAGCGGACGTATAGTTCATCATAATTTTTTCTGTACCATTTGATGATATCTGTTTTGGTCATATTCCAAAATGGCGAATCAATTGATATTGTTGGTTCAGATTCTTTTTTTATTGAATTCATTGCAAAAGACATTGTTTTAAATGCTTGTTTATTTTTATCTTCAACGTTATCTCCTTTGATTCCATTGATGTATATTTTGTTACCATAATGACTTGCCATCAAAGCAAGATGTAAATTTCTTTGTGAAATATATGCTTTATCTCCAACTTCAAATTGACTAAGGTCTGGTCCTTCAATAAATTCTACTTTAAGTTTTGGAATTAATGATTCTAATGTTTTGATACTTTTAATTTCTTTTTCTTGATATTTGTGATTTATTTTTATGTAAATAGGTTTTGGAAAATTAAGATAATGCCAAGCAATTAAAGAATCAATTCCTCCAGAGAAACAAATAACTTCTTGGTCAAGAACATTTGATGCTTTGTCATCATAATATGTTTCTGCTTGTGGTTTACCAAGAATTAACTCATCATATGGGACATTATGTTTTTTGAGCCAATCGACTGTTAGTTCTCTGTCAATTTTAAATCTAGCTGTATGTAAAATTATTTTGAATCCTCTTTTCTTTAAATCTCTAACAACAGTAATGTTTCTTTTATTTGGAGTTCTATTTTTATAAGCTGATTCTGAGAAGCCTTCAGTTTCTTTTGTTAAAATTCCATCAATATCTATCACTTTTGTTCTTTCCATTTTCCTCACCATCTTAAACGCTCTAAAAAGTAGAAAAAGTATATACCTTTTAGGTCATTTTTGTTATTCTAAGGGATTATAGGTTCTGTGTACTTCTTTAAGGTATGTTCTACCTCCTGTTTGGACTTGAGTACTCCAGAATTTCCTTTTACATTTGATGCATTCTACTAATTTGACTAAACCAATGTCACTTTGTAAAGTTTTTAAAGTTTTAAATGAATGTTGACATTCCATTTTTATCATCTATAAAAAGAAGGGTGGGAAATGAGGAAGATAATGCTTATTGGTACAAGCAAAAATTTAATTCCTCATTTCCATGTCTGTTCTGCATATGATGTAGGAGTTTCCCAAACTCTAATTTTATAGACTTTGACTTCATTTGGAAGTACATCAATCTCATCAATTAAACTTTTAAGAAATAAAACAATATTCTCCGCCGTCGGATTTTTTGATTTAATAATGTCATTCAAATGTTTATGGTCGAAACTATATTGTTCTATCTTTTTTAGTTCTTTAAAATCACAAACCATTCCAACTTCATTTGGCGGTCCTTCAACAGTTATTTCTACTTTATAGTTATGTCCGTGCATATTTCTGCAAGCAGACTCGTATGGTAGATTCAGTTGATGGGAAGCACACCAATCAAATATTTTACATATTCTCATTTTCCTCACCATATATATTTTTCTATACTTTCCATTTTTGTTTCGTCTGGAAGAAGTTCCATATATCCATCCTCATCAATTATTATTGTAGCTAGAAGAAGAAGCGATATAAAGAATGTTCCTCTTTGTAAGCTCTTTGAATTTTTTAATATTTTTTCCATAGCTTTTTGCACCTTGTCATCTTCAGTTAAGTCTCTAGGTATGGTTGATATTATGTATCTTAGTTCAGGTGTAAATATTTTACTTACTATGTTTATTAAGTTTTCATCAAGCTCTGATTCCATACTAACCTCATATTTTGAATTGTTCTTTTATTTTATATCGATTTTGTTTTATTTAATGGTTTCATTAACATTATTAGTTTTGTGTTTTTCCAATAGTTTATTAATGTATTCTTTGCATCTTCTTTCAGTCTTAAAAGGAATTGATAATTGTTTTCCTTTACTATTCTTTTTTTCATGGTCAATCTCAAAAACTGCCCAACTTGAACCATTTACTGGTGATATCCAAAAAAGTTTGTATATGTATCTTCCATTTTCTGCCTTCATTAAAACCAATCCATTATTGTTTTTTTGTCCTTTTTTTCTGTTATAAACTCAAAATCTAGAACTGCTTCCTCTTGCTCGTAATAATATTTTTCGTAGCAATGCAAACATAATTGATGTCCATGAATTTCTATGATTGCTTCTTTTGAACAATTAGCACAAATCATTTTATCTTCTCATTTTGAATCTTTCAGGATGACATTCAATAAGATGCTTGTGCATATCTTCTATTGGAATATTTTCTCCACATAATCTGCAAATTGGCATTATTCTTTCTCCTCTTGTAGTCTATGTAATCTATCACATTCCTCAACTGCCTCTTTAGCCTCAGTCCACGTCTTGCAGTATTCACCACAATTTTTGCATCGTTGGTTTGTTGCTGATGGTGAAATGTTTGGTACAATGCCACCATCTTGAGCGCACTTGTTAGAGCGTCCATCACATTTAAGAAACTTCCATCTGCCATTAACCTTCTTGCCTGTTGTATAACAATAACCCATTTTTAATCGCCTCTTGTATCTGGAGCTCTATGCACTTTTGGATTATAGCATTTGTCACATACTCCACCAGCAAAATCATAATGATTGATATGATTTACCCATTCTCCACAATCATTACATTTTGTTTTACCAGAATCAATTTGTGATGTCCATTCATATATTTTATTACTCCATTCAGGAAGCCAAATCTTTCCAGTAAATGAGTCAATTACAATTCCGTTTCTTGCATTCCAAAACGTTATTGTTTCACTATTGTTATACATTCCTACAATAATTGCAGGTTTTCCACTTAATGCATCTATAAATATATGACTGTTAGCCCACTTATAATTAATTGCATCTTTCATCTTTTTTTCTGTTTTTAAAACATCTCTAATAATGTTTCTTACTCTTTTGTTGTTCCAATGATTTCTTGCATGAAGATAATCAAAATGTAATTCTGGTCTCATTTTTAACTTCTCCTGTCTCTCCAAATATGTATTTTTCCAGCTCGGTATGCTCTTTCTCCCCAACGTCTTTTAATGATATCTAATCCTTTTCTATTATGTAGTATCTTTCTATGTTCTCGAGTTCCATAATATTTGGCATATTGGTCCAGGAACTTATGGACATGTGTAAATGGCGCTCCTAGACGCTTTATACAATCTTGTTCATGTACTTTCCTGCTTGCCATTTACATTTACCTTCTTTCCACAAAATGGACAGTAGTTTATTGGGTAGAAGTTAAGATAACCAATCTGCTCTAAACTAAAACACCAACCATGTTGTTGATGAAAGGTAACGATTCCTGTATTTCTTAATTCGTCCATCTTGTTACAACAACTTTTGTCAATGTTCATTTTTATCTACCTTTTTTCCATACAACTATATTTAGGTCATCATCGATTGTTATATTGACAACGTCTCCCTTTTTAATGTTTAATAAGTTGCAAATAGGTTTAGGAATTGTAATTTGTTTAGATTCATACGCTCCCGCTACTGTTACATTACCTTCAAATATGATTGGATTTATTTTTTTCTTCATTTAATTTGCCTCGAAGAATTCAGGTTCGGTTAAGGCTAGCATTGTAAGTTCCGCTCCAAGTTTGGTAAGAAGCTTATGATATTCGATTTCAACATGCCAACCATTCTCATGTCCCAATTCATGAATGATTAAATCTGTTGTTTCTTTTGATATTGGTTTATCGAAGAAATGTCTTCCAAGTTTGCCTTTATTGAATGTTAATGTTCTATTACCATAACATGCTAATACATTACTTTGAGGAGCATTAACAAAAACAACTTTGATATCAATGCCCATAAGTCTTTTGGCAATTCTTCTTGCGTAACTAGCCGTCTTTGCCATGTTACTATTTGGGTCCAATGGCTTTGATTCCGTTAAGTCGCGTGAGTTAAAAAGTTGTGTTGTTGATTTAACATCAGTTGCAGGTTTTACTCTTTCCCATTCTTCCTTTGATAATTCGCTACCATAGATTACGTTATAGCCATTTGCTAGTGCCTTATCAATTGAATATTTATCTGATGGATTTGCAATCGCAAACTTTTCGCCAAATCGCTTTTTCATTATTTCATTGATTGCATCATCTGTTGTCCTGTTGTCTTTGGTTGCCATACGAACCCACGTTGATGATGCTTCTGTCACGTCTTCGTATGTGTTATTGAGGACCTCAGCATACAGGTCTTGACGATATGCATGTCTAATGCTATTACGGTCAATGTTTAATGGAATTTTTTGTTGTATATCAATTGACCATTGACAATCAGTTTCAGCTATTGGAATGCCCATCTCATAAATCATTGGTTCATCAATTGGGTCTACTAAATTGATTTTAGTTGTACGCGGACGAATCTTCATGATTTCATCATCAAGAATTTCAGTATCAAGTTTTGCTTCAAATGATTTTACAATAGTTGGAGGTTCTATTTTTTCTCCATTTACCGTATATGTAAAATGCTCAGGAACCAATAGCTTCTTTGCATGATTGATGAGTTCAGAAACTTCTTCGGGCGTTGCATCCAAAAAAACTGTTATTTTACTTCCCTTTTTTGTTTTTGCTTCAGGAAATGTATTTCTGCCCTTATCATCAAACACTACAGTTCCTGTTGTTGTTGATACTTCTGCTGAAGTACAAATTGCTAAAACTTGTTTTTCACCCATATTGAATCGACCTCTTTTTGTTGGGTCTCTTCTTTTATAGGTGTCGGAAAATAATGTGTATGCATGAGATATATCTGAAAATCCATTTGGGTCATCATCTTCTACTGTTATAATTGCTTCTGATTTATTTATTGATTTTATTATTATATTACAGTAGGTGATATTTTGGTCCCATGCATTTTGCGTTAATTCATTTATGATAAATGTTTTGGGCTTCCCTTTTTGTAATGCTCTAAGACCTTCTCGGTCGACATCGAACCAGCTTGTTGATTTTTTAGATTTCTTTGCTTGTACCATAAAATTTAATTATTTTAATGGTATATAAAGGTTCTGTTTATTTTAAGGGTTCCTATTTGATATAAGAGAAGACCATTTGCTCTTTCCGCTATTCTGTTTTGGTTTTTGATTAACTTCAAGTAATTGCCTTAATTGTTCATCTGATATTTCATTTTGTTCTTTTGGGTATTGTTCGAATTGAGGTTGAGGAGGATGTTGTATTTGAGTTTGTTTAATTGGTTGTTGAACTTGAGGTTGAGGAGTTTGTTGTAGTTGTGGCGATGATTGAATTTTTGCTAGTGGTTGTTGAGTTGACTCCATTGATGATAATGAAGCAGAATCAATAGAATCAATTGATGCATGTTCAGGATGTGTAAATGCTATTTTATTGTATTTACTTAAGAGTACAATGACTTCTTCTAAAATGTCTTTTCTATAAGACCATGATATTTCTGAGTCCTCTTTATTTTTAATAAAACTTCTATAAACTTCATCATCATATTGTTGAAGACTCATAATTGCTTGATTATAATTTTGATTTGCTGATTGATATAATTCGGCTTTCTTTTTCTGAAAATCATTATACATATCTGGAACTACTCGTAATAAAATTTCAATTGATTCCATGATGTTGTCAAAATAATAATCCTGTTCTTTATGAATTGCAAAAATTGCTTCATTTACAAGACTCATTACGAGTTCTTCATATGTTCTGATTCCTTTATTCATTTTCTTTGTCTCCCATTAATATTTCTCGTAATCTTTTTTTATGTGTTTTCTTTTTTTGTTTTCCAAGTTCCTTTCCTTGTTCAAAACATTTTTTCCAATAACTAATATTCTTTCCCATTAGATGCCAAATCCTCCCATGATTCCACGAAGTAAGTTTGGAATTGTTCCATTAAGGAAAAGATATCCAACAGCTATCATCATAAATGCTCCTATAATAATCAATATTAATAGACCCAAACCTTTTGATGCTTTTATATTTGGTCCTCTTGTATATCCTTTAATTTCTTCAATTGATTTAGCGTCATTATATCGCATGAGTGTAGTAATGGTTCGTGGACTGATTTTGAAAATGAGGTATTGTTCAAGAGAATTAACATCAATTGGTCTTCCCATAATTCTCATTTTATATTGGTCTGGAGGTGAAGGATTTGTTACAATGTCAGTGTATAGTTGGTGAGGATTAGTTGCCTCTGCCATTTTTTGTTGTTTGTTATATTCTTCTTGTGCAAGTTTTTGATTCTTTTCATATTCCTTTGCCAACATATTTTGATAAGCCTCACTGTCAGGTAAGTATTCTCCTTGCCCATCTTTTTGTATTTGATGTTCGTCATGTGGTTGTGGAAGGCTGTCTGTTGGAGAATATCTTCGTAATCTATCTGTTAGTCTAGACATTTGAAGTGACCTCCTTATTTTTAGGATTTGAAACTAATTGTTCAGTTGATATTACCTTGCCTTGTTCAAATCCTATTTTTTCCTTTAATCTTGTTAAAATGTCTTGTCTGACTTCCCTTATATTTTCAAATCCATACTTTGAATTAAGCAAGTCAACATACATTACATAATCTAGGTCAACAGCATGACCAACAATTTCTGGAACAATTCTTACTTTATGGTCTGCTAGATTGTATGTCTTAACATCAAAGATTTGGGAATCAAGTTCTGGATTATAAAGTTGTCCTTCTCCAGTACGAAACGATGGAGTAATTCGTATGTCACCATCACGATAAACAAAAAACCATAGAACTGAACCTGGCGCAGACGGATTAATAATATGATGTGCTCCAGTCTTTTTTGCTCGTATAACAAGTAACATAAATCCTGCGACAGCTACAACAACTCCAACTATAAAAAGTATAAACCTAAAATAGTCAGGTATGATTGGTTGATAATAAAGTGGCATTAAACCACAAAAACTGCTTAAAAACATTCCTCCCATTATAGCCATAAAAGCTAATCCAAAATACATTATTGAACTCCTCCTGTAAATATTTCTTCTTCAGGTTCTTCACTTTTACCAAATAAAGCTGATGATATCTTTCCTCTAAGTGTTTGACGTTTTGCTTTGTTTCTCATACCTTCAATATGTTCTGTACGTTGTATACCTTGCTGACCATAAAGGGTCCAAAAGCCACCAACAGAACGTGAAAGTTGTAAGGTCATAAGAAAGTCAGCCATAAGTTCGTGGGCATAATCATATATGCCGTTCTCTAAAAGAATTGCTACTAATTTAAATGTAAGTTTGAAGCCCAAGATATCATTTCTTTTGATGTAGCCCAATGCTGATATCTTTGAGAACATGACGTAGAAGCGTTGAAAATATGCCCGTTCATGTTGTGGAATATCGGGCTTCAAAACGAATTGGGCTACTGTTACTGCAACTTCTTTATCAAGGTCATCTTGGTAAGGCATCATCTTTTTTCTTCACCTTAATTACAGTCATTAACGTCACAAATAGAAGAACCACTCCTAAAAGTAACATAATAACTGAAGAAAATAATCCAATGTATCTTATTGCTCCAATTGATACTAGCATGAGACTAACTGAAAAACATATACCCATTATCGTTGACAATAATAATGTGGGAGACATTTTGTTTTCATTTGCATTCATTAATCTTTCCACTTCATCTTGAAAAACTTTAGAACGAGAAATGTTGTGAGTCTCCAACCATTCATACATTTCAAGAGGAATGCTAATGGATACTGTTTTTGATTGTGTTTTTTCCTCACTTACCATATCAATTGTATCTAATCTTATAGTTTAAATATTTTATGTTTTAAAATGAAGTGGTTGTGGGATTGGATGGGTGATGGGTTTGGGAAATGATTGAAAAAAATCACTTTTCCCACAACCACTATTCTGGAATAATGTTATTCTAATATATATTACTTATTTTTTGTTTAAAAGTTTTAATAGCATTTTTGTCTTAAAATCAAACATAAAGGTCTTATTTGGATTAAACAGTACTACTTCTCCAGATGGATATATGACTCCATCAAATCCTCTTTTCTCCAATGATTTTTTTGTTGGCTCTCTATTATACATTACGGCTTTTAGTTGTGCGGTTGCAGTTCCTGTAAGTGTTACTATATCTGAAGGATTAACTCCTAAGTCATATGC
>Ga0180434_10009094_pt1 | contig 10863 bp, 19 predicted proteins | sample SS_ome_7_FD_132453 | JGI IMG/M metagenome (GOLD analysis project Ga0180434, IMG submission 132453) | Hypersaline lake sediment archaeal communities from the Salton Sea, California, USA - SS_1_D_2 metaG | ecosystem: Environmental > Aquatic > Non-marine Saline and Alkaline > Hypersaline >... | reverse complement strand
TGGTCAGCCTGGCGTCCGACGAGTACCGCGTGGCGAGGGCGTACATGACGCGGCTGGAGCCGTTCGACCTCGCCTCCAAGACAAAGGTGTCCAAGATGGCGGCGCTCGCCGGGATGTCCAGGGACGAGTTCCTGGCCAGGTTCACGCCGGTGGTGGACGGGACGATCTGCGAGGCGCCGCCCGACGAGGGCGTCATCTGGTGAACGGAGCTTGACATGAGAGCGAAGTTAAGGATCCTGACCGTCCTCCTGAGGGAGGGCACGGTCGTCCGCAGGGTGTGTCCGAGGAGCTACATGAACGGAATCCTGGCCATCCTGAGGGCGAAGCGGACAGGGACGCTGCTCGTGGACGGCTGGAGGCTGAAGGACACCCTCTGGTGGTGCGGGGCCCGCAAGCCGGTGTACATCTCGCTTGAGGATGTCAGGACCTTTGAGGACGAGGATCCGCCGGACAGGGATCCGGCCATCGACAAGGAGCGGGCCGCCGCCATAACCGCGCTCAACCGCGACAGAAAAAGAGCCCTGGAACAGGCCTGGCTACCCAGAAGCTGAGGGAGATTGATCGTGAGCTATGTCACAGAGCAGATGAGGGAGGCGCTGGCCGGGCACGTGCTCTCGCCAGAGGGCCCAGGGGCGTACCGCATGGGCCTCCCGGACGGCGGTTGCCTCTTCGCCATGCACATCGGCGAGTTCGCGGGCCGGCTGGTCGTCACGGGCGACGTCCGCCTGGGCGGGAACGGCTACGGGCTGGTGTCGGCTCCCGGCTACAGGATACCCTGGTTCGCGGGACGGCAGTCGGAGGGCTACCTGTGCGAGAAGTTCCTGGATCAGGAGTGGCAGTGGGACGTGGCGGTGGAGGGCATCCGCTGGGCCATCGAACGCGACGCGGAGGACGGCGAGGGGTGGTGGCGGGATCACGCCGCCGAGCTGGAGGCGTACATCGCCGACCCCTGCTGGAGGCACGACGAGCCGGACTACATGGACTTCTACGACCGCATGACGGGGCTGGGGGCCGACGGCTGCGACCTGCCGGGCATGGACTACCCGCGGGCCCAGGCGGGCTGGCTGTGCGCGATACAGCAGCGGTTCAGGGAGCTGCGGGAGATGGAGCAGAGCGTCGCCGCGCTCGACCGCAGCATGGAGGATGTCCGCGCGGGGCGGGGGCAGGACGCGAAGAAGGCGATCGAGGGGATCGCCGACGGCCTCGGCCTGAAGCCCGATCGAGAGGGGGGCGGCGGACGATGAACAACTCGGACCGGGCGACCCCGAGGCCGGGCGAGCGAGAGTCGATCGACTGCGGCGTCTGCGGCGACGCCATGGAGGTCAGGCGCGACATGCACGGCCCCACGGGCATGGCGGAGGCGATGGGCGGCGGCGGGCACCCGCACGACAGCTTCCGGTGCCCCAACATCGACGAGGACTGGCATGTCCAGGTCAAGAGGATACGGGAGGCGGCCGAGAGGACGCCCAGCAAGAGGACCGAGCAGGCGCTGCTGGAGGAGGCCGCGGAGATCGCCGCCAGCCGCCGCGCCACCAAGAAGGTCAGCCGGCTGGACTTTTAGGGGGGAGAGCAATGAGACCGACACGCAAGGTGACCGCGAGGGAGGAGAACTTCAGGCTGGAGGCAGGCGTCGTGAGTCGCGATCCGGTGGAGCCGGAGCCGGTGGGGACCATCGTCCTCGTCCCGTTCAGGGTGACGGGCTACGACCCGGACTGCGACGGGGAGCTCATGGCCCGTCTCGAGAACATCAACTTCCGCGGCGAGGCGACCGGGTGGGAGGTCGACTCCGTCGGCATCGACGACTGCCTCGTCGCCACGCAGGAGGAGCTGCTCGACGAGGCCGAGGAGCCCATGGTATAGTGAGAGAGGCCGCCCCGAAGGGGCGGCCGGGAGGCGACGAGAGATGGAGCATGTGAACGACAAGGATCCGAACTTTTACGGCGACGACGGGCGGTTCTTCCTTGTCCGGTGCTTCGCGTGCGGCGGGGATCGCGGCCGCGAGAACTGGAGCTGTGCCGTGGCGACGGGGTGCTGCGCCTTCTGCGGCTGGACTCCGGCCGACACGCCCCCCGGCTCCGAGGAGTCGGCGAAGCGGAAGAGGGACGACGGGCTGCGGCAGGTCTTCGGGTAGGGCGGAAAAATGACCAGCGACACTGACATCGGAGTGGTTTCCCGGCTGCGGGCCGAGGTGGCCGAGCATCTGCCGTTCTCGGTCTCCGCCGTGGCCGTCGGCCTGGCGGCCGTCGGCCTGGCGTGTTTCGTGTCCGGCGGCGCGGGCACGCAGCCGCTCTTCCATCTTTTCCATCCGATACACATGCTGTTCTCGGCCGCCGCCACGACCGCGATGTTCCGGAGATATGGCCGCGGCGTGGTGAAGGCGTCCATCGTCGGCCTGGCCGGCGCGGTCGGCGTCTGCGGCCTTAGCGATGTGGTCATGCCGCACCTGTCGCTGTCCCTGCTCGGGTCGGAGGCTCATTGGCACCTGTGCATCGCCGAGGAGCCCGGCATGGTGCTGTCGTTCGCGGGGATAGGCGTGGTCGTCGGCCTGTTGGCCTCGGGGTCGGTCGCCGGGAGCACGTTCTTCTCGCATTCCCTGCATGTCCTGGCCTCGACCGTAGCGAGTGCGGTCTACCTCGTCGGTCCGCTGGGGTGGCCGGAGTGGACGGACAGCACTGGCGCCATTTTCCCGCTCCTGATAGTCGCGGTCATGGTGCCATGCTGCCTGAGCGACATAGTCTTTCCCGTGATCGCGGCCGGGCGATCCGCCCGGGCCGGATGCCACCACTGCTAGCCTAGTATTGTCTTCATTCCCCTGCGGAGCGAGATGGGGATTGTGCGCAGGCGTGGCTCCAGGTCGGTCAGACTCGCCTCGCGGCGCCTGATGTGGGCGCTCCGTGAGGCGGCGGGCATTCCGCGCATAGAAGTCCTGCTGGACTACCGTGACGGACACGCCACCGTATCCGAGGTGGGTTTCGGCGCCGGCAAATGGCACCGCCTCGACCAGTTGCGGGCGGAGGATCCGCCCGCCTCCGACATCAGGGTCGTTGTCGAGGGGGAGGAGGTCGCCCGGGCCGAGTGGGACGGCAGGGGTGGCATCAGGGGCAGGGTCGATCCGCACGGTGCCATGGACATCGCGTGCGAGGATGACGCGAATGTGCAGTGGGAGGAGTGGGTCGAGTTCCAGGGCCGCGAGCATCCCGGCGGCCAGCTCCCCCTGTTCCCGCCGAAGAAGGATCCCGACTGGGAGAAGCGGAACAAGGAGGTGCCTTCGTTCGCGCAGGCCCCCTCGTCCGAAGCCCCGACTGTTTCGCCAGTGCCTGTTCAGCCGGAAAGCGTCGCGAATAGGTTGCTCGTGGTGCGCGACGCCCACGCCCCGGACTTCGCGTCGGCTTTAGGCATGTGGGTGCAGAACCTCGCATCGAAGCTCGCCGAGTTCGAGGGACTCGACCTGGATCAGTATGTGCGGTGCGAGGAGTGCGAGAGCCTGGTCGTTCGGGACACCGCGTTCGAGGCGTGGGGTGATCACTACTGCGAGGAACATGTGCCGGATGTCTGCGAGAAGTGCGAAGAGCCGATTCCCCGCGACGAGACGAATTACGACGACGCCGGATATTCGTACTGCAACGAATGCTACAGCGACACAGGGGAAATCTGGGACAGCTTCTACGAGGAACACCCCCGTCTCCGTGACATGGAAGCGCTTGAGAAGGCCGAGGAACAGCACGAGATGGAGCCAGAGGTCTATGTCGAGATTTTCCGTGACCTCGACTGGAGCGAGGCGTACGGCGGCGAAGCGTGGGCCCACATTGCCGAGACATGGCGCGACCTGGAGTCGGCTACCGAGAGGGAGGACTGGACGCGTTTGCACGTGCTCGTGGACCACGCCTTCGACCTCGTCCACAACACCGGGAGCCTCTTCACGAAGGCGTCCGAGGGCGTGAGGAAGTGGCTGTTCCAGGCGCTGGAGGACAAGTTTTTCCTCGACCCGCTCCAGTACCGGGGCAGACTGTCGCCCGACGCGAGGAGATTGCTCGACCTCCACATACGCTACTCCGGCGGCGTGGCGAAATGGAAGGAGAATATCGAGGATCAAGGGGAGACGCTGAGCAGGTTCGAGAAGGCCCTGCTAAAGGAGCAGGACGGCAACATGGCCGAGAGGCTGTGGAGGGTGCACCGGATGGATCCGAACATGTTCCGCGGGCGAGACACGTTCCTGGAAGTTGCCTTTTGGTCGTCGAACCGCACCCAGACCGCCATCTACGACGCTCGCAAAGTCCGGACGTTCCTGCACGCCCCGGATTCCTGGACCGCATTCGAGGTGATGGCGGCCATCCGGCCCGAGATGTGCAAGGCCGGGACCAGCCACCCCGCGGGCAAGGTGCTGCGAGAGGAGTTCGTCCCGCAGTTGCTGGAGCTGGTCGCCGCCGACCCGGCTCTCCGGAGGGAATTGGGGACCAAGGAGTCGGACGAGGTGAGCGAGCGCGTCTTGGGGAGGGGCATCACCAAGCCCTGGCACTGGGACGAGTGGGGCAAGTTCCTCAAGGTCGAAAAGCAGCGTCAGAAGGAGCTGGAGGGCGTAGCCGCAGCCCTGGCGTCGGCTTTCCTCAAAGTCGCTCTCAGCCCCACCGACTTCTATGACTTCTATGCGCTGTCCGCCGTGGATTGCGCTGGGCTTGACGATGACGCGGCCGGGATGTGCCGCGGACTCCAGAAGATAACGACCTTGAGCGTGGCGAAGGCTCTCTTGCTGATTCTCTCCAGAGCCGTTGTCCGAGAGGCGCGGCACGTGTCCGATCAGCTCAGGCCCTCATACTAGCCCCCGGCCTCGAGCCTCGCACGCGAGTATGTGGTAAAGCCGGCGATCCCGCCACGGTAGCCAACCCGACGCCCCGAAGGCGGGGCACTTAGGCTTGGGCAGGGTTCTCAGGCGATGCCAGATCAGCCTTTTCCCGATCGCCAGTGCCCGCAGCCCGTTGAAGACCCGGAGCAGCTCCTCATCCCCTGCGGTGCTGGGTGATATTCGGACGATGTCGTCCGGCGGCGGATTCGGTGACGGCACCACCAGTTCCTCGGAATGGTTGTCGGGAGCCTTCATCGCCGGATTATAGGCACCCGCAATGGCCGCGTCAACCCTGGCTCCACCCGCTTTGTCGGGCGGGGTATAATTACACATGTCCAGGAGACCGACGAAGCTCAGCATGGCGAAGAACTGGCTTCCCCGCTACACTGGCATGCCGCTGGACGGTTTCGGGGATCATGTCCTACTCACCAACTTCTCTGCCTATGTCCGGAAATTCGCCGAGCGGTTCGGCTGCGATATCGCCGGCCTCGACAGGCCGATGCAGGCGGCCACGAACAGTGCCGGGCTCAGCATCGTCAACTTCGGCATAGGCAGCCCGAACGCCGCCCTCATCATGGATCTCCTGGTGGCGAAGAACCCCAAGGGGGCGCTGTTCCTCGGCAAGTGCGGCGGGCTAAAGAAGTCCGCCGAGATAGGCCGCTTCATCCTGCCCATCGGAGCAATCCGGGGCGAGGGCACGTCGGACGATTACCTGCCCCCGGAGGTGCCCGCGCTCCCCTCGTTCAAGCTGCACAAGTTCGTGTCGCAGAAACTGGTCGAGCACAAGGCCACGAGGGATTACCGCACCGGGGTCGTCTTCACGACGAACCGGCGGGTGTGGGAGCACGACGCCCAGTTCCTGAGGAGGCTGGAGGAGGCCGGCGCGATAGCGATCGACATGGAGACCGCCACCATATTCATCGTCGGGCACAAGAACCAGATCGCCAGGGGGGCGCTGCTGCTGGTGTCGGATTTCCCCGTCGTGCCAGAGGGGGTCAAGACCGAGGAGAGCGACGCCAGTGTCACGGAGAAGTGGGTCGACCTGCATCTTCGTGTCGGAATAGAGTCTCTGACGGACATCGCCGACCACGGTGAGACGATGAAGCATTTCCGCTACTGATCGGTAGACGAGGCGTACATGCCCGGCTGTTCGGTGTCGATGATGACGAATCCCGGGTCCCCGTAGCGGCTCGGCACGACCGCCGCGAGGATGTCCGGCCCGTCGCGCAGGACGGTGCGGCACGCGAGCTGGTGCGTGTGCCCGCTGATGACCCACCTGACCTTGCGGAACTTGGCTATCCTGCCCCCGAGCGTCAGGTTGCCGAAGTAGGCGTTGCCGCTCAGCTCCATGCGGAGCTGCTGCTCGAACGCCGGCATGTGTGTCGCCACCAGCACGCGATCCACCGCGTCGTCGTCTTCCAGCCGCGATAGCCTCTCCGCAAGCGCTTCGCCGACCTGATTGGCGAACCCGGTGTCCGAGAGCGGCCAGTCGATGTGGTCGGCGTCCTTGCAATGCCGCCATTTGTTGATCTCGTAGTACGCGGGCGGGCAGGGTGGCCGGTCCTCGGTGGCCGAGTAGTCGTACCATCCGATCGACCCCGCCACGGCGATCCCGTCGCGGAACCAGACGGCGCGCTCCAAGTCGATGCACCCGCTGTCCGCGATCATGGCCGGGAGCACCGTGTCCCATAAGTCCCGGCTGGGGGCTGCCCGGTGCCCCGGCGCGTTCCACAGGTCGTGGTTGCCCGCGAGCACCAGCACGTCGCCCGGGAAGCGGCTGCGGATCAAGGCCAGACACCGCCTGAAGGCGGAGGGCCCCTCCCCCACGTCGCCCGCGACTACACCCACCTCCGCCCCCAGGTCCGCCATGCGACGGGTCGCGTCCGCGACCTGCCTGGGCGTGGAGTGCCTGAGGTGCGTGTCGGATATGATGCCCACCTTCATTGCGCGGTTCCTCCCCCCGATTATACTTACCGGACCGTGTTTCCGTAGGCGCCTTCGCCCGTCGCCAGGGAGCCCGCAGCAAGAGAACACCTGTCACGGAGAAAGCGCGATGAAGAGTTTTGATAGAGCTACGGTCCGGGAAACCCGCGACAAGTTGCAGGCCGCGTTGGACACGGTCGCTGCGGAGCTGGGATACCAAATCCAGGTCGGCAACGCCAGCTTCAGCGGCTCCCAATGCACCTTCAAGGTGGAATGCGCCGTCGTCGGCGAGGACGGCATGGCTCAGACGCGAGAGGCGACCGACTTCAAGGCACGCGCTGCACTATACGGACTGAGTCCGGACGACCTTGGCAAGGTTTTCACCAACGGCGGCGAGCGATTTCGCGTGACTGGCCTCAAGCCCAAGAGCCGCAAGTACCCGATTGTCGCCGTGCGGGTGAAGGATGACAAGGGCTACAAATTTCCGGCCGACATGGTGAAGCTGGCTTTGGCGGCAGTGACGGGGGCATAGATGGCAGCTCGGGTAAAATGCGAGGCGTGCGGGAAGCTGCTGCCCGCCGACAGCGACCTGGCGCTCAGGGTGATGATGACGACCGGGGACGGCCGTCCGCTCGTGGGCGATTTGTCCGATACTCCCGTCGGCGGCGAGTCCGTGACCACCGCGAGCCCGGCGTACTACTGCACTGGCTGCGCTGGACCCGCAGTATCGGCGGAGGCGACGAAGCTGGTCGGCGAGCATCAGTCGAGGTCGTCGTGAGTCCTCGGATCTTCACCCCGTTTGCGGGCTATCCGTAGCCTGTCGAGCCACAGCACGAGGGTGTGCCTTATCTCCTTCATCGAGGGCGCGTGCCCGCGCGCCTGCACTATCCTTTCCCGGATGCCGACCGCGTCAATCCGCCCCTGCGACATGTACATCTCGTCGGCCAGCCGCCAGACTACGCCCTGCGACGCGCGCACGCCCGTGCGGCGCCTTTGCACGTACTGGCGGGAGGCGCCGTGCCAGTGCTTCACGGCGAGCCCAGTGTAGAGGCCCACGCGCCAGCGTGACCCGGCGAGCCGACGGCAGAACTCCTTGTCGCTGCCGAAGTGCCAGTGCTCCTTGTCCGTGAGTAACGGCCCGTATGCTCGCCACGCGTCCTTGTGCACGAATGCGCAACTGAAGCCGACCCACTCCTGCCGCACCATCGCGTTCTCGCCGTGCTCGGCCACGGCTCGCTGCCGATGGCGTTCCCAGTCGTGCCCGTGCCGCCCGCGGGCTTTCATCAATACGGGGCTGCAAACCTTCACCCGGGGCCGTTTGGCTAGGGCGTTCAGCATCACCTTGTCCCAGTGCCGCGGCACCGTGATGTCGTTGTTCATGAGCACGGTCCACTCGGAGTCGTCCCGACGCAGGCTCTGCTCGACGCCCATGTTGGTGGCGCGGGAGAAGCCCCAGTTCTCCTCGTTGAGGGTGACATGTAGATCGGGCTGCTCGGACAGCCACTCCGCTGCCCCGTCTTCCGACGCGTTGTCCACCACGAACATCCTCCATGGCCACCGGCTGTTGGCGCGCACGGAGGACACCATGTCGATGAGCCTGCTCACGCAGTTCCAGCTTGCCACGATGATGTCCACCATCCACCTTGTGGTTGGAGTGGGACAAAACAAGGTATAATCCTAGGGTTTGTGTGATTGCGGAGGAACCATCATGGGTGAGGAGAGGCGACTAGATTGTGGCGTGTTCGATCCGGAGGCTTTGGCCAGGGTCGTCAACGACATGGCCCAGAACGGCACCCCTATGAGGCACATGCAAAGACGACAGGGCGCCAGACCTGTCCCCGACGGCTATGTGGTTTCCGCCAGGGTGGACAAGGATGGCAGGCTTCTGGGTGTCGTGGAGAGGGACTAGCCACCGACGTCCCGGTGCGCTAAGTCCGATCGGCTTAACGGCTTGTCGACATAACCTGCGGGCGGCGCGACCGTCTCCGCTGCCGCAACATCCTCGCATGTGGGGCAATCCTTGGGGCCCGGCCGGCAACCACTACGTGGACATGACCAGGTTTCGCCGCACTCCGGGCACTTGTGCCCGTGCTCTCCCCAGCCCCATTCTGCGGAGAGGAGCTTGGACGCGGAGTGGTACCTGCTGGAGAATCGGCCGGCCTCCTCCAGCTCCATGGTGGTATCGCGGTCGTGCAGTTCGTCGGCGCAGCCATTGCACAGGGTCTGCCCTTCCGTGAATAAGTCCGGTTGGCTCAGCCGGTCGGCTTCGCACGAGGGGCATGTGTCGGGCAGTTCGGCAGCTTTGCGTGTCATGGTCACACCTCCGGTTCCGCGAGAGGCGTGAAAACTATATCAATGGATTTACGTCGTAGGCTTGGGCGGATTGTCCGGGTCGACCCGCCCCCGCTCCATGTCGGATAGCTCCGACACCCTCAGCTCCCTCGCCTCCGCCTCCTGGCGGAGTGTCATGTTGCGGGCCAGACGATCCTCTTTCAGGCGCTTTCCGGCCTCCATCCACTCCGCCATCTCGTCAGGGACGCTTCCCGCGCCTTTGCATCGGTGGCACGGAAACATCCTGCACGGGTCGCACCCGCTGCCGTCGGATCGGATGGCGAACAGGCCCACGATTTCCTTTTTGCCTTTGCATTCCGGGCATTCCACGATTCATCTCCAGAACAGGCAGCACGCAACGGCGGCTGCGGACAGGATTAAGCCGGCCAGCGTGCCGCCGGACGGCAGCTCGCCCTTCAGGAACCAGAACACGCCCGCGCTCGCGAAGGATGCCGAGGCGAACATCACCACGGCGATGGTCCAGAGCCTTCCGCCGGACGCCAGGTACACCGTCCGTTCGGCCCAGAAGATCGCCGGCAATAGCGGCCCGACGAGGCCGATCCAGGCGAGGGACGCGAGGAGGTAGACCCGCCCCCCGCCCTGCGACATCGCCACTTTCGTGTCGATCACCTTCGCGATGACGAAGAACGTCATGATTGCGAGACACGCCAGAGCCACGGGCATCGTTTTCATGCCTCCCCCCGGATCATCGCCAGGCACCTCCGCCACGCGAAGGCGTTCCACCAAGCGTCGCCGAGGGCGTGGTGCTCCGCCCCGCCCGACCCGTCGAGTTCCCGAAAGAGCTCGCCGAGAGTCTCGGACGATTGGAAGTCGCGCCACGCCCCCTCTGCGATGCCGGCCCGCACCTCCCCGATGTCCAGGCCCTTGGCGCAGGCGATGACCGCAAAGGCGGAGTTCAAATCCACGCAGCGGTGGCTGAATGGGAAGCCGTTGAAGATCGCATGGTGTTCCCAGAGTTCGTCCCATGTTGGTCGCAGTAGGGGCAGGTCGAAGGAACCCGGGTTCTTGCCCAGCGCGCGGATCTCCTCGTCGGCTTCCCGGCGTTCGGCGAGCCATTGGCCGAATTCGATGATCGCCTCGGCGGCCGGCAGCGTGCGAGAGGTGTCGCGGTGGAGGTGCCACCCCATCGTCGCGCGGTTGCTCGCAGCCAGGTCGATCCGGTTCACCCGCATCGCTTGGGTCGAGACGGCCAGCTCGTCCCACTCCAGCCCCACATAGTAGTCCACATCCGCCTCGATGTCCACTGCGCCTATCGCCAGGGGCCTGTGCCGAGTCGGATCGAGGCCGCTGGTTTCCAGGTCGAGCGATATGAGTCTCACTTTCTTCATGTCGGATTATACGCGCGGGGTATAATGGGCCGGAGGTGCGATGTGAGAAGCATTCTGAGAAGAAGCGTTGTTCTGTGCCTGATGGGCGGCTGCCTGCTCGCGACCGGGTGCCTCGACAGGACGGCCGAGCGGGCCCTGGCGGACATATCAGGCTGGGACTTGACCGCGTGCTGGGGGGGCATAGGGACGTGCTACGAGCTGTTCATGGACAACCAGGAGAACATCCTCGGCGGGCAGTCGGCCATCGATGCCCTTTTCCCGTGAGGTTACGGGACGTTGACTAGCGGATCGACGGCGCCTATCCTTGGGCAAGGAGACAACACATGAGGCTGCATGAATTCTTCAGGTCGTTGACGCTAGAGGATGGTCACCACCCCGCCCCCTTCGCTTGGCACCATGCTGCGGAATTGGCGAGAAGGG
>Ga0180434_10009093_pt1 | contig 10863 bp, 13 predicted proteins | sample SS_ome_7_FD_132453 | JGI IMG/M metagenome (GOLD analysis project Ga0180434, IMG submission 132453) | Hypersaline lake sediment archaeal communities from the Salton Sea, California, USA - SS_1_D_2 metaG | ecosystem: Environmental > Aquatic > Non-marine Saline and Alkaline > Hypersaline >... | reverse complement strand
GGTGACCCGCGACGACCTGCTGCGGCTTCAGCAGGATCACACCATCCAACTGGCCGACGCCACCCTGTTTTCTGACGACAGCGAGGGCGGACAGCGCACGGTGGAAGTGCTGCTGCCGGCGGGCTCGACCCTGGCGGGTGCGAGTTTGCGGGAACTGCGATTCCGCCAACGGCACAACGCCACCGTGCTCGCCCTGCGCCGCGGCCAGCAGACGGTGCAGGAGCGGCTGGGGCAAGCGATCTTGCGCGAGGGCGATGTGCTGCTGCTGCAGGCGCCCCTCGACGCGATCCGGGGCCTCCAGGCCAGCAACGACCTGCTGGTGCTCGACCGACTGGAGAACGACCTGCCCACCGTGCGTCGCAAACCGCTGGCGATCACGATCACCCTGCTGATGTTGCTGGTGCCCAGCCTCACCCCGATTCCCCTGGTGGCCGCCGTGCTGTTCGCGGTGGTGGCGCTGGTGGTGGCGGGTTGCCTACGACCCGGAGAAGTGCAGCGCTCGATCCGCCTCGATGTGATTCTGCTGCTGGGCTCCCTCTCGAGCTTCAGTGTGGCGCTGCAGTCCACAGGCCTGGCCGATGGCCTCGCCGCCGCCATGGAGCAGCTGTTGCGCACCTGGCCCGCCTACGGCGCCCTGGCCACGATCTTCCTGGCCACCACGCTGATCACAAGTGTGATGAGCAATGCCGCTTCGGTGGCTCTGCTGATTCCGGTGGCCACCCAGCTGGCGCCCTCCCTGGGCTTGCCACCCCAGGCGATGCTGTTGCTGGTGCTGTTCGGGGCGAGCCAATCCTTTCTCACCCCAATGGGCTATCAAACCAACCTGATGGTGTTCGGCCCGGGGCGCTATCACTTTCTCGACATTCCCCGCTACGGCGCCGGCCTCACCGTGCTGATGACCCTTCTTGTACCAGCCCTGGTGCTCGGGCGCTACGGAGCGGGCTGACCATGCCGATCCCCGCAGCCCTCAGCCGCACCCAGGCCTGGTATCGCCGGCTCACCGTGCCCCAGTTCACCGTGGTGACGGGCCTGCTCGTGATCGCTGCCGGCACGGTGATTCTGGCCACACCACTCTGCTCCAGCCCCCGGGTCGGCCTCTGGGAGGCCCTGTTCACCGCGACCTCGGCGGTCACCGTGACCGGACTCTCGGTGATTGATGTGGGCCGGGATCTGACTGGCATCGGCCAGGGGGTGCTGGCGGTGATGATCCTGGTGGGTGGCCTTGGCCTGATGGCGATCACCACCTTCCTTCAGGGGTTCGTGGTGCGCGGAACCGCCCTGCGCCGACGGCTCGACCGGGGCCAGACCCTGGATGAGTTCGGGGTGGGGGGCGTGGGCCGCACCTTTCGAGGCATCGCCCTCACCGCAGCCGTGATGATCCTGGTGGGCGCCACCGTGCTCTACAGCTTCGGCTTCACCGATCTGCCGCGAGGCCCCGAACGGCTCTGGGCCGCCCTGTTCCACAGCATTTCGGCTTACAACAACGCCGGCTTCGCACTCTGGCGCGACAGCCTGGAGGCCTACCGCACCAACGGTGTGGTGAATGCGGTGGTGCTGGTGCTGATCGTGCTGGGAGGCATTGGCTGGCGGGTCACCAACGACGTGTGGAGCCATCGCCAACGCCTGAAGCGACGCAATCTGAGCCTGCACACCCGGCTGGTGCTGCGCGCCTCCGGGATCCTGATCGCCGTCGGCACCCTCGGCCTGATGGTGACGGAATCGCTCACCCGCGGCCAGTTCCTCAGCAGCGTCGCCTGGCCGGAACGTTTGATGGTGGCCCTGTTCGAATCCGTCAGTGCGCGCACCGCTGGATTCACCACCGTGCATCTCTCCCTGCAGAGCATCTCCGACTCGGGTCTGCTGCTGCTCATGACCCTGATGTTCATCGGCGCCAGCCCCGGTGGCACCGGTGGCGGCATCAAAACCACCACCGTGGTGGCCCTGGTCGCTGCGACACGCTCCACTCTGCGCGGTCGCGATGACGTGGTGATCCGCAGCCGTCAGATCTCCGACAAGGTGGTGCTGAGGGCCGTGAGCATCACGGTGGCCTCCCTGCTGTTTGTGCTGGCGATGGCCATGCTGCTGGCCCTGAGCAGCAATCTCAGCGGCGAGGAACCCTTCACGTTTCTCGAACTGCTGTTCACCTGCATCTCGGCGTTTGCCACCGTGGGGCTGGACCTCGGCGTCACCGAACATCTGGGACGCTTCGGCCAGCTGGTGCTGGTGTTCGGCATGTTCGTGGGCCGGCTCGGCATCCTGCTGTTGCTGAGCGCCATCTGGGAAACCCTGAATCGGGATCTGCTCAGTCGTCAGAATCGGATCGGATTCCCGCGGGAGGATCTCTATGTCTAGGGAGTGGTGGAACTGGGCACCCTCCAGCGGCGATGAGCTCCAGAGCTTCGGCGTCATTGGTGTGGGTCGCTTCGGCAGTGCTGTCTGCCGGGAGCTGCTGCAGAACGGCGCCGATGTGTTGGCGGTCGACCGGTCCGCCCGGGCGATCGAGGAGCTGCGTCAACAGGAGCCGTCGGTGGAGGCGCGCGTCGTCGACTGCACCGACGAGGAATCACTGCGGGAAGCGGGCATCCTCGACATGGACACCGTGGTGGTGGCCATCAGTGAACCGATCGAGGCCAGCATCACCGCCACCCTAATTGCCAAAGATGGCAAAGGCAGCCGGGTCCGACGCGTGATCGCACGTGCCACCAGCGATCTGCACGAAAAAATGCTCACCCGGGTCGGAGCCGACAAGGTGGTGTTCCCTTCCCGCATGCAGGGGGAACGGCTGGGACTGGAACTGGTGCGCCCCAATCTGATGGAGCGGCTGGAGCTGGATGAACGGCACTGCATTGAAGAAATCAAGGTGCCCAGCCATTTCGTCGGCCGCTCCCTGCGCGACCTGAATCTGCGCAAGAACCATCGCGTCAACGTGCTGGCAGCGGGCCCGGTCAAGGAACTCACCGTGAACCCACCCGCCTCGCACGTGCTGCAGGACGGCCATGTGCTCGTGGTGATGGGGCTGATCGACGACCTGCAGAACCTGCCGAAATCCTGACGCCATGTTCGTCATCGGCCTGATGAGCGGCACCAGCGCCGACGGCGTGGACGGGGTGCTGGTGCGCCTTCAGGGCAGACCGGAGCACCCGGATTGGCACCTGATCAAGCGAGCCTCGGTGCCCTACCCCCCGGCGCTGCGCCAACGGATTCTGGCGGTGGGCCAGGGCATTCCCCATGCGGCAGGCGAGCTGCTGGACCTGGCCGAAGCGATCACCGCCTGTCAGGCCGAAGCGGCCCTGGCCTGCGACCCGCAACGACGGGCCTCCCTGATCGGATGCCATGGCCAGACGATGTGGCATCGCCCCCCTTCCGCCACGGCAAATGGAGGTCAGACGCCTGGAGCGAGCTGGCAGATGCTGCTGGCCCCGGCCCTGGCCCAACGCCTCGAGCGGCCCGTGGTGCATGACTTCCGCGCCGCCGATCTGGCCTGCGGCGGTCAGGGGGCCCCGCTGGTGCCGATGGCCGATGCCGCCCTGCTCGGTCGGATCGATGGCTGGCGCGCCCTGCTCAATCTTGGCGGCATTGCCAATCTCACCCTGATCCCACCGCGCTTTGGTCCCGATCGCGATGCGGAGGTGCTGGGCTGGGACTGCGGTCCAGCCAACAGCCTGATCGACCTGGCGGTGGAGCACTTCAGCGGCGGCAGCGAACACTTCGATGCCGATGGGCGCCACGCCGCTGCTGGCCGGGTGGAGGAGCCAGCGATCCAACGCTGGCTTCAGGAGGCCTATTTCCGGCAACCAGCACCGAAATCAACCGGGCGGGAAGTGTTCGGACGGGCCGATCTCCAGCGCCGGCTGGGAGAGCTGACGCACCTCCAGCCGGATGACTGCATCGCCACCCTCACCGCATTCACGGCAGCGGTGGTGGCGGCGGATCTGGAGCGGGGGGCCAGCCAGGGCCGTCCCCGGCCGCTGGAGCTGGTGGTGGCGGGCGGTGGCAGCCGGAACCCCGTGCTGATGAAGGAACTGAGGCAGCGCTGTCGCGGGATCCGGGTTGACCGGAGCGACAGCCTGTCGCTGCCGGTGGAAAGCCGGGAAGCCGTGGTGTTTGCGCTGCTGGCCTGGTGGCACTGGCAACGCCATCCGGGCAACGCCCCGGCCGTGACCGGCGCCAGCCGCCGGGTTGTGCTGGGGCAACGGGCTGAGCCGGCCTGAGGCGACGCCCTGATGCTCAATCAAGGCTGTCTAATCGGGACGATGTAAGCGCACACGGCGGGGAGCTCCCCGCAAACGTCGCGGCTGCTGGGATTCCAGCGCCGAGCGGATGGTGTCCATGCGGGAAGGGCTGGAGGCGGCTTTGGCGCTTCCGGCGCTGGGCTCGCCGGCCTCATAACGCTGCACACCCTGCTGAATCAGCACCTTGGCCATGTTGCTGACGGTGCGGGATTCGCGCTCAGCGAGCAAGGAGAGCCGCTGGCAGAGATCTTCGGGCAGCACAACCTGAATCCGAGGCGACTTCGGCTTCCCGCTGGAGGAGGTTTGGCGGGTAGGCACGACCCAGAGGCAGGCAGAGCTACTCAGGAGTGTACAGAGGTGTGCAAGGGTAGTATCCAGCACTATGCTGTACGCAGTGACCATCACTCGCCGTCACCAGGGGTTCCATCCAGGCTTCTGAGCAACGGTCGAGTCGCCCTCCAGCGAGGAGATCCATGACCAGATCTGCGAACCCAGGCACCAACACAGGGACCAGCCGACTGACCATGCCCCCCCGCACCCGCAGTGCTTCGCGATCCAACAGCCGTGCCCGTCGCAAGCAGGAGAACAGTGATGTGCTGGTCTCAGCCGTGATCAGCACCTATCTGCTCACCCATCTCCACCACGTGTTGCAACGGGCCGAATACGGGGCCATTCAGGAAGGACGCCAGTCGCAGGCCGCCAATTACGCCCAGCTCCGCAAGGTGCTCTGCATGGATGCCCGCAGCATGGAAGACGCCTCCGCCACAGGCCTCAGGGAGAACGATCTCGACCAAGCCGCCTGAAGCCAAATCGCAGCGGCGTGCATAGCGTGAAAGCATCCGCTGAGGCACTGCGATGGGCAATGCAGCCGAGCTCTACCGCCGGATCGAGGCCGACCACAACCTCACCAACACCCTGTTCCGTCAGGCCCTGCAGGATCCGACCGGCGCGATCCGGGCGATCTGCGAACTCGGTGATCGTCTCTCCCTGCCCGTGACCGCCGAGGAGGTGCGCACCCATCTCGCCAGTCTCGATGACGAGCGCACTAAGCAATGGGTGGTCAAGGCCCGGGGGGGGCTCTGAGCGGAGACGCCGCTGGAGCGCCGGCGGGATCCCGGGGGCGGCTTTCCGGCGCATCGGGTGAGTTCATCGCAGGCCGTCGGCTGCCCTGCCCACCGCCTGCCCAGCTGAAAAACAGCCAATAGCTCACAATCGCCAAGCCGGCTGCGACCACCAGCGCCGTCACCTGCTCCAGTCTTGCCATCGCCGGTGGACCCGATCGCAGTGTCCAGTCTGCCCTTCACCCCACACGGGATGATGGAACAGCGCCTGCCTCGATCACCGTGCTGAGACTTGAGCGCGTCAGCAAGATCTACCCAACCGGAGAGGTGCTGCGCGATGTGACCTGGGAGGTGAAACCCGGCGACCGCATCGGTCTGGTGGGCGTGAACGGCGCCGGCAAATCCACCCAGATGCGCCTGATTGCGGGGCTCGAAGAGCCCAGCGCCGGCCAGATCATCCGCCAGGGGGACCCCCGGATCGCCTACCTGCAACAGGAATTCGACGTGGATCCGCGCCGCAGCGTCCGCCAGGAGCTGTTTCAGGCCTTCGGCGAAGCGGCGGAGGTGCTGAATCAGCAGCGACAGGTCGAAGACGCTATGGCCTCGGATCGAGCTGCCGAGGATCCCGATCACCTCGATGCCCTGATCCACGAGCTGAGCGCACTCCAGACCCGCTTTGAAGCGCTGCATGGCTACGAGCTGGATGCCCGCATCGACAAACTGCTGCCCAGCATCGGCTTCTCTACGGAGGATGTGGAGCGCCCCGTCGCCGATTACTCCGGTGGCTGGCAGATGCGGATTGCCCTGGGCAAGATCCTTCTGCAGGAGCCGGATCTGCTCCTCCTCGACGAGCCCACCAACCACCTCGATGTGGAAACGATCCAGTGGCTGGAGGGTTACCTGACGGAGCAGACCGCAGCGCTGGTGGTGATCAGCCACGACCGCACCTTCCTGGATCGGATCTGCACTCAGATCGTGAGCACGGAACGGGGCATCTCCCGCGCCTATCTCGGCAACTACACCGCCCATCTGGAGCAGAAAGCCCTGGAACAGGCCGCCACCCAGGCCGCGTTTGAACGCCAACAGAAGGAGATTGCCAGCCAGCAGGCCTACATCGACCGCTTCCGCGCCAGCGCCACCCGCAGCACCCAGGCCAAGAGCCGCGAGAAGCAACTGGACAAGGTGGAGCGGGTGGAAGCCCCGATCGAATCGGTGGCCGGCCCGAGCTTTCGCTTCCCACCGGCGCCGCGCTCCGGTGCCCAGGTGGCAGTGATCGAGAACCTCACCCTCAGCTACGGCGATCAGATCCTCTTTCTGGGGGCGGAGCTGGAGGTGGAGCGGGGCGACCGGATTGCCTTCGTGGGCCCGAATGGCGCCGGCAAATCGACCCTGCTGCGTCTGGTGATGGGGCTGGAACGCCCGGATGAAGGCACCGCCCGCCTCGGAGACCACAACATCATCGCCAGTTACTTCGAACAGAACCAGGCCGAAGCGCTCGACCTGGGCAAGACGGTGATCGACACCATGTTTGAAGCCGTACCGGACTGGACCCAGACCCAGGTGCGTTCCCTGCTCGGGAGCTTCTGCTTTAGCAATGACAGCGTCTTCAAGGAGGTGGGCCAACTCAGCGGCGGTGAGAAAGCGCGTCTGGCCCTGGCCTTGATGTTGCTGAGCCCCTGCAATCTGCTGGTGCTGGATGAGCCCACCAATCACCTCGACATTCCCGCCAAACAGATGCTCGAGGATGCGCTCTGCCATTACGACGGCGCAGCACTGCTCGTGTCCCACGATCGGTATTTCATCTCAAAGGTCGCGAACCGGATCGTGGAACTGCGCGATGGCGAACTGATTCTCTATCGGGGCGACTACACCTACTACCTGGAGAAGAAAGAAGAGGAAAAGCAAGCGGCGGAAGCGGCGCTTGCCGCGGCCCAGCAGGAGGCGAAGCGCCGGGCCAACCGCGAAAAGCAAAAACAGCGCCAGGAACGACGACGCCATTCCGCTTAACAGCCACTCCGCCTGGGCGCAAGACGAAACTTCACAGATGGTTAGGCAGGAAGACTCATTTCTCTTTACCGAGCCAAACGGTGTGCATAGGCTGACATCACTGATTCCAGCCCGCCATGACATCCACGCCCCAGATCCATGCCGGCATGACTGCAACCAGCGCCGCCCATGGCTCAGAAGCCCAGCATGAAGAGACCTGGGATGCGGTGGAAACCTATTTCGAGTGCATCACCACCTGTTCTTTGGATGATGGTGAGTGCATCACCCGCTGCGTCGAACAGTTACGGGACGCAGACAGCTAACGCGTTGCTGGCAACGCACTCATGTCCACGGGAGTGATGGACAGGCTGATCGGCTGACCGGCACGCAACACCTTGAGGCTGAGGGGACGGCCCACGCCATGCCGGTCGATCGCACTGACGACAGCGGCGGGGCTGGGAACCTCAGCGCCCCCGATCGCCACGATCACATCATCCACCTGAACGCCGCCACGGGCCGCTGGTCCTCCCGGCACCAACGAACGCACCACGGCTCCTGAGGGTGCCGGGGCGCCAGGCCGGGGGGAGGGCACCGAGGACAGGCCGATCCCCACCATCGGATGACTGGCCCGCCCCTGCTCAGCCAGCTGACGCGCGATCGCACGGGCCCGGTTGATCGGAATGGCGAAACCCAGTCCCGCCCCGGGGCCGGAGCGCACCAGGGTGTTGATCCCCACCACCTCGCCATCGGCATTGAGCAGGGGCCCACCGGAGTTGCCGGGGTTGATTGCAGCATCGGTCTGGATCAGATCCAGGCGCTTCCCGGAGATGCCGAGCTGGGACACATTGCGATTGAGATTGCTGACGATGCCCAGGGTCACCGTGTTCTCCAGGCCGAAGGGGTTGCCGACCGCGATCGCCCAGTCGCCCACCTGGAGCCGGTCGGAATCCCCGAGCGGAGCGGTGGGCCATGGACCGCTATCGGCAAGTCGCACCACCGCCAGATCGGTGAGCGTGTCCTGGCCGAGCACCCGCCCGGCGACCCGACGCCCATCCGGAAGACCCACCATCACCTGATCAGCCTTCTCGACCACGTGGGCATTGGTGAGCACCAGGCCGGAGGCATCGAAGATGACCCCACTGCCCTGCCCCCGCTCCACCCGGGAGCGAGGTGCGGTGGGGACCTGCTGCAATCCGAAGAAGCGCTGCAGAAAGGGATCGAGCCGAAGCCCGCCTGGCAGGCCGCCCATGGCGCCCGAGGTCACGGTGCGCTGGGTGTCGAGGGTCACCACAGCAGGACCACTGCGCTGCACAGCGGCGGAGACAAACGACTGGGCCGACAGGGCCCGTGCCGATGCGGCAGCCGCCTGCGCTGGGGGCGGCGCTGTCAGGCCCAGCGGCAGCGATGCCACCGCGGCAGTGGCCCAGAGCAAGGAAGCGGTGACGGATCGGGACATGCCCTGCAACAGCGACCAACGCAATGGTCTGAAGGTAATCAGAGACCCCCGCTCCAAACAGTCGCAATCTCCGACCAAGCCGTGACCGAATGCGTCCACTGCGAGACGCAACAACGGCGATGATGGTGTCAGCCGACGTGAGTCATGCTGAACAGCCTGTTTCCTCTCATCTACGGCGCCGTCTTCATCGGCCTGCTCTGGCAGGCGTTTCGGGTGATGGGCCAGGGCTTTGGAGCGGCCCGACAGCCCACCAACCGCCCGTCCCGTGATCGGACCGGTCAGATCACGGTGCACCCGGAGCTCCTTGACCAGGAGGGCCGACTCACCGAGGAAGAACTGCTGACCGTGCGTTTCAGCGCTGATCAGGAATCGACCGAGAACCCCGACTGAATAAGGTTGGGGATGGTCGCCTGTGAATGGCGCCGGTAGGACTCTTCAGGGGGATGCCCAGTTGGATCAACGGACACGGATCGTTGCAGCGGTGATCAAGTCGGTGAAACTGCCCCCCCGCTTCCGGCTGCGCTTGCTCAAGGAGGATCCGGTCCGTCTGGAACTGAGTCTCACCCCGGCCTACGGCAAGCAGCCGATCCAGGTGGGGCTGGTGGAATCCCTCGACCTCGTGGCACGGCGTGATCGGGAAGGTCGCATTCCAAGGGATCTTCAGGGCACCTGGGACTGGACGGTGCGCCACGGCGACGTGAGCACAGGTGGCTGGAATCCCTATCTGAAGGAGGCGCTCCAGACCATGTTTGAGACGGGCCTGCCGGCGATCGTCTATGAAGAATTGACCGGCGAGGAATACCACCCAGTGGATGGTGCCCGGCACGTGCGCTGAGATGTGAAGGCGTGCACTGAGTTGTGAAGGCGTACAAAGCACGACAGCGGAATCGCTCAGGCAGGGCTAGACCGAAAAGAGTTCGGCCTTTAAGGTTTTCTTCATGGCCACTCTTCGTCACTCCCTCGGTCCCCTGGTCCGACTGCTCGCCGCCATGGGCGCCCTGAGCAGCATCCTTCTGTTGGGCTTGCTGAATCTGTTCAGCTGAGTCGTCTTGATCTGAGTCGTCTTGCCAGCACTGCCAACGGCACCCCTGCCGATTGACCCCATGCTGCTCGAGCTCCGGCAGGCGTTACCAGAGGGCGCCACCGTTCTGCTCCAAGCCCCTCCCGGTGCAGGCAAAACCACCAGAGTTCCCCTGGCCTTGCTGGGTGCCATCGCAGGTATCGCCGGCCTGAAGGGCAACCTTGTGATGCTCGAACCCCGCCGGTTGGCCACCAGGGCTGCGGCCGCGCGCCTGGCCGAGCATCTGGGGGAACCGGTCGGCGAACGCATCGGCTACGCCGTGCGCCACGAACAGAAGCGCTCCAGCCGCACCAGGGTGGAGGTGGTCACCGCAGGGCTGTTTCTTCGTCGCCTTCAGGCCGATCCGGAGCTGGAGGGCATCGACTGCGTGGTTTTTGATGAGTTCCATGAGCGCGGTCGCGACAGCGACCTGGCCCTGGCCCTGGTGCGCGATGCCCGCGACCTGGTGCGACCGGATCTGCGTCTGGTGTTGATGTCGGCCACCCTGGATCTGGGTGCCCTCGCAAGCCGCCTGCCCAACGCCACGCTGCTCACCAGCGAGGGCCGCGCCTACCCCGTCGACACCCATCACCTGCCCCCCCGGCCACAGGAACCGCTCCACCGCACGGTGCTTCGGGCCCTGGAGACCCACGCCCTGCCCCTGCTCAACAGCGAGCCCCCAGCCGGCCTGGGCGCCCCAACCGTGCTCGTGTTTCTGCCGGGGCTGCGGGAGATCGACCAATGCCGCAGGCTGATCGACACCAGCACCAGCCTGGAGCAGTGGGAGGTCTGCAGCCTCCATGGCCAACAGTCCCTCGAGCGCCAGGCCGCAGCCCTGCGCCCCTGCCCATCGCGGTGGGCCGGAAGGATCGTGCTGGCCACGTCGATCGCCGAAAGTTCCCTGACTCTCAACGGCGTGCGGCTGGTGATCGACAGCGGCCTCAGCCGCCGCAGCCGCTACGACCCCAGCACCGGCATGGAAGGTCTGGAAACGGTGCCCGCCAGCCTGGCCAGCGCCGACCAGCGACGCGGGCGGGCCGGACGACAGGCTCCGGGCCGGTGCGTACG
>Ga0180434_10009092_pt1 | contig 10863 bp, 6 predicted proteins | sample SS_ome_7_FD_132453 | JGI IMG/M metagenome (GOLD analysis project Ga0180434, IMG submission 132453) | Hypersaline lake sediment archaeal communities from the Salton Sea, California, USA - SS_1_D_2 metaG | ecosystem: Environmental > Aquatic > Non-marine Saline and Alkaline > Hypersaline > Sediment... | reverse complement strand
GATCAACACGAAGTCGAAGTACCGGCCGTTCAGCATCCACCACCCCCAGCGGTGGATCAAGCCGTTCGCTTTCGGCATGGTTGAACGTTATTCGCCCTTCCCCTGTTGGAATCACTGGCCTGTCTGCCTGGCGCCCAGCGAAGGCCGACAGGCCGTGGCCCCGGATAAGCCCAGTCATTCTTCGCTGACCGGGGTGAATGGGGGCAAAGAGAAGTGGACAAGGTTCCCTGACGGCACTATTCGTGTGCGTCATCTTTACGGTATGACCACCGAGCCGATTGATACGCTCCTGCCATTGGCCCGCTCCTGGAATAATCCACCGAAGGTTGAATCGCTTTCGCCGGGCTACAAATACGAGGGATACGATCAATACGAGCGGGCGTACGTGTTTGAAAGAAAAGATGGCGCAAAGGGTCCGCTCGCCTTTGAATTGGCTGCATCGGAACAATCACCGGTGGTCAACGTGCCGATCGTGATCAGGAATTGGGGCGCTGCATCGGCATCGATCAAAGGGAATGAGAAAACTATTCAAGAGGGTAAGGGTTTCTCGCAGGGCCTGGTTCGAACTCTGGAAAGTGATGACCGCGTGATCTGGATTCAGGGACAATCGACCTCAAAGGTGAAGATAGAAATACAATGAGCGTGATTCCGCGCCCGGATGGAAATGGGTAAGTACTTCGCCAACCACCTTCATAATGTATCTCGTTCTTTACCAATACATACGCGGCAGTACTTCAGGCGGTAGTGGGTTTGCCGGCGGCGGCTTGGGATGCCACTGTTTCCTTTCTAGGGATATCCTTCTGAGGTCTTGACCATCACCATTCCTTTTTGTTCGCGAAATGATGAGGCTAAAGTGATGTAACGCGCACATAGTTGGCACTGCAAAGCTCCTTGCCCTCTGCGTTGAGAAAGAGAGTCTTAGTTCGACTTTCGCACTTGTTCGTGCAAGCAGTGCTGGCACAAGCATTTACGGCAATTTGGCATAAAGAGCGGATCTCGCTCAAGATGAAGGGAGGGAATTGAAAAACCTACCCGCTCATCGAGAGGAGATCCGCTATGTCTCTTGTTAGCTCATTTGTGGCACTGCTGCAACCGTTGGCCGTGACGATGACGTGTCCGTCTTTTGAGAACTTCAAAATACTCGTGAGTGGTTGGGTGTTTGCCGCTCGGCGAACCGTCACACAAATGATCATCGCCGCCGGCGCCGTGGGACAGAAGCATCACGCCACGCTCCATCGCGTGTTTGCCGCGGCACGCTGGTCGCGCGACCAGCTCGGCCTGGTGGTCTTCGACATGATCGAACCGTGGCTTGGCGAGGTTGTCTTTCTGGCGAGCGACGACACATTGGCGCGGAAACGCGGACTGAAGATGTTTGGCACCGGAATGCATTACGATCCGCTGCTTTCCAGCCGCGGCAATGTTTGGGGCTTGCAGCTTTTCATGGATGTTGCGGCTGTAGAGGTCGATGGCGTGGTAGCTGAGGTTCAGTTTGTCGGCCACCTCCGTCTTTATAAAACCGTCGGCCAGCAAGGTGAGAGCCTCAACTCCCTGGGACTTAGGATTCCCTCTGGTGTGCTGTCGGCACGGGACTGGGTCTTTAGGACGATGCGCGAAAGCGTGGGGGCGATCGCGCAGGCGCCGTTGCGCACCTCGACGATGGTATGGTGAATCTGCCTGATGCTTCCATCTTTAACAACGTAGCCGGTTGCGCCGCACCGGATGGCCTGGAGCACGTTGTGGTAGTTGTCGTTTTGGGTAAGCTGATGACCTCGGTTTCCGGAAGCCATTTCCTGAGCAGGGGTAGCGCTTCCATGCTGGAGAGTCCGGGCAGGTTTCGATCCGGCAAAATGCCATCGGGACGCAATGCCGTTTGCTGGAACGCATTGCGAAAGGGAACTTCCCCCACCCCACCAAGCCTCCTCGAGGCGAAATCCCCGGCGACGCGCGAAACGCTCAATTGAGCAACCACCCTGGCCCGCGCTGAACTACCAGCCGCGCCCATTTTCGACGGCATGCTGAACCAATACATCACCACCAGCCGAGCATGGTGCCGAGGCGGTTGAGAAAGATGGCGGCGCCGACGGCCGAGGCGCCGACCGACGCAAGCAGCACCGCGGCGCTGCCGATGTCCAGGGCGTCGCGGATGTGTGGGTCGGTCTCCAGGGTGACGGCTCGGGCCATCGACTCCATCGCGCTGTTGAACATCTCGGCCGCCAAGACGACGGTGATGCACAGCAGCAACAGGCACCACTGGACCAGACTGTCGATCCGCATCACCAGGCCCGCGGTGACGACCAGGACGGCGACGAAGAAGTGGACGAAGAAACTGCTCTGGCCGCGGACGCCCAGCTTTACGCCGCGGAAGGCGTCGCCGAACTTCCTCGCCCAGGTACGCTCGCGATGCGGGTGGTGGTCGGTCATGTCCCCTATTCTAACCCAAAGAGCCCGGCGGGGGGAATCTGGGCGCCGCCGACGCGGCCGAGGCGCCCGGTGGGCAGGAATCGCGGCTCGATGGCCAGGCGGACGCCGAAATTGTCCCGCGCCGCGTCGAACGTCATTCCGGCGCTGACCAGCAGCGATTCACCAATCCGGGTGACCGAGAAGTTCTGCCCGATGTTGCCTTCGTCGCCGAGGTCGACCGACGTGCCGAACGACGAGACCCACTTTGGGCTCATCCAGTAGCTGTAGGAGAAGGTGAGGATCTGGTGGCTGATCGGGCCTTCGAGGATCCGCAGGCCGAGGTACAAGTCGCCGCGCGGTGGCCGGCTGAGAAACCCGCCGACGGTGACCACCTTCTGCCCGTCGTCGAAGAAATCGAACACGCCGTCGGAGACCAAGGTCAACCGGTCGCCGACGTGCCAGCGCAAGTCGTAGTCCAACAGGCCGAGCGTGTCGCCGAAGTTGTCGTCCGAGGCGTCGGGGAAGAGGCTCATGTGGGTGTCGAGCGTGATCCAGTCGATGATACGCCGCCGGCCCGGCATGCCGCGTTTGGTCTGCCAACGCTGATGGGCGCCGACGCGAAAGACGGCCAGATCGTCGGCCACTTCCATCGCCGGCGAAGCGACCCATTGCCCCAGCCCGCGGCGCAGGGCATAGAATCGCTCGTCGAACTTCAGCGGCAGCGGCGCCCCCGGCGGCTCGCCGAAGGTCGACGCCCGAAAGTGGCGCCGGGCCGCCTCGACCGCATTGTCGTCGAGCTGTTCGTACAGCGGCATCAGGCTCAGGTCGCGGTTTGATTCGGCCACCGACAGCTCCGCGTCGAAAACCACCTTGTGGGCAAGGCCGTGGAGGTTCAGCAGTTGGTTCTCCACGGTCGGGTCGACCCGCCATGCCGGCATGCTCGCGCGGATGCCCGTCTGGTAGTAGAACCGCTGCACGTCATCGCCGGTAAGGTCTTCACCCCAATGGCCCAACTCGCCCAGGGCGTAGGGAACGACCTTGACCGGGCCGAATTGCAGCGGGTAGTCGATCTCCTGCCGCGTGATCAGCCGCTCGCCTTCGGTGGCGATCTCCCAAGGCATCGTACTCTGCAACGCGGCGTCGGAGGGGTTCTCGGGCGTGGTCGCGGTGCGCAGCCGCGCGTAGCCGGCGCTGGAATGCTCGTACCAGGTCAGCCGGTCGCGGAACAGCGAGAAGCCCAGCGCGAAATGGTCGGCCCGAGGGAGCCATTCGGTTTCGGTGAAGAACTCGTTCGGCCGGATGTCGGCCGAGACGCTCCAGGAGGTGCTATCGCGGACGCGTTTGAGTTCCAGGCCGGTGGTCTGGTCCTTCAGCTCGTCCCACTCGCGCTCGTAATATTCTTCGAGGAAGTTGCGGTCGCTGATCCAACCGACCTCGGCGGTGAGTTGGTAATCTCCGCGGAGCTGCTGGCGGTGCTGCCAGAAGAGGCGGTAGCGGTAGTCGACCTCGGGCTCGAGATCCATACGTCCCTGGCCCAGGTCGTCGAGCCCGTGGTCGTCGATCGCCCAGTAGTCGGCCAGCCCGGCGGTTGGGCCGGGGATGTTGAAGAAATCGTCCCGGTCGTACAGGAACATCGTACCGTGGCCGAGGCCCCGCTTGCCGAGCCAGTCGAGGCTCAGGTCCCATTGCGTGCCGGCCGGCGGCTGGCGGATGCCGAACAGCTCGTAAGCGTTCCAGGTCGTCAGCAACTGCGTGCCGTAGACGTCGTCGTTCTTCAGTCTCGCGTTGCGGAGATAGAAGGTCGGCGACTCCAAATTCGTGGCCAAGGTCGGCCAGTAGAAGATCGGCACCTCGCCGAGGTAGAGGAAGTTGTTCCGCGAGGTCGCCAGGCGGTCGTGGTCGATCAGCGGCTGGCCGGTCGCCGGATCGAACAGCGGCTGACCGGTCCGTAGATCGACCGCCGGCCGCTGGATATCCTCGAAGTAGATCTCGTCCGATTGGATGCGGTAGCGGGGACGGCCCATGCGGCTGGAAGTGAGGAAGCTATCCCGGGCAAGGTACTGGCCGCGGCCAAGCTGCTGGAGCATCTCGGCCCGAAGCCGCAGAAGGCCCTCGTAGTTCGGCACCGGGGTAAGCATCTCGGCGCCGAGCACCGTGCCGCGCTGATTGGCTACGTCGTAGTACATCCGGTCCGCGTAGATCACACGCTCGCCCTGACGAAAGACGATGTTGCCCTCAAGGTAGATCTCCAGCGGGATTTCGTCGCCTTGCGGGCGCGCGCCGGTAAGGTCGGGCTCCTCGAGGCCCTGCGTCCAAATCACCAGCCGGTCGGTCACCACGTCGATCGAGCCGAACTCGGGCAGGCCGTCGACGATCAGGTTCACGCCCGAGTCGATCAGGGCAATCCACTGGTTGCTGTTCGGATCGGGAAACCATTGGGCCTGGACCGGCACATCGCCCCGGGGGAATACGCGGATCCGCCGTGCGCCCCGCGGCGGCACGCCCGTGGGCTCGCCCAAGGTGGGAGCGGTGAACTGAGCCGGCCGCACGGGATTTGACCCCGGGGAGGGGGATGCGGCGGTGTCGGCCGGTCGCGGCTGCATCTGCTGCTCGGCGCGATGGTAGACCGCCGGCATCACATCCGGCCGGCCAGCGACCTCGGCAGCGTGAACCTGTACGGTCGTGATCGTGAAGAAACGCCCGAACCAATAGCGATCGGCCAGTCGGGGCGAACCGGGCGCGCCGCGGAAATTGAGAGCAACTTCCCCGTCGAGGTAAGCGATCACTTTGCTCGGACGGTGTTCGTCGGCGGCGGCACGGTCGATCCACACGACGGCCTCGTCGGCCCTAGCGCCGGCCGAGCCCTGGGCGATCCGGCAGTTGCCGCGGAGAATCCAGACTTCGTACTGTCCCTGCCGCCACGAGTTGCCCGCGGCGGCTTCGATGGTGATCGGCGCGGCCGTATCGGGCTGGGGTAAGTCGACCTCAGCCCGGATTGGCGACCCGAGCAGTAATGGCAGGATCGAAGCGATCAGCAAGCCCAACGCTCGGCGCGCGGTTCGACGGTCGACACACGGCACCGCGCGCGTGTACCGGAACCAGGCCGGACTGTTCGGCAGAAGGGGTCTCAGCGCACCAGCATCCTTGCTGACCGCCGTGCCGCATTCGGAGGCTGTGAGAAAATCGGGACAGGCACCTCGTATCGAGCCGAATTCGCGGCATTCTCGCGAGTACGGCTCGAAGCCAGTCCCCTTTCTTCCCCGCGCTCTCCGTGCGGCACAGTGGGGGGGTAAGGCGATACAAGAACGGCCTTTACGCGAAAAGGCTATTTCACGGCCGCGATTATAGGGAGGTGGCCAACCCAGATCAAGGCGGCTTCGGCAGTCCCGGGGCAAGTTAGGAGCACGCTTCCCCGGCGTTTTCATGGAGTGCGATTCCGCATTGCGAGTTTGCCGCGATCTAGCATGACCCCCTAGGCGGCTGGGTAAATTGGGCCACGACCGGGATTTTCTTCCCTCAGCGGATCGCTTTGCGGATTAGGGGTACCCAGTTGGCTCCACCGGCCACAATATCTAGTGGTCCGGTGGGGTTGGGTTGCCGCCGATGATTGTGCGATACGGAACGGGATCAACCTGCACGGCTTGTTGAATTAGGCGGCAAAACAGTTTCCCACGCCGAGCCGATCGACGGCGATTGAATCGAAACGCGAACTCGTCGAGGTAGCAGTCGAGATGATCGAAACCGACCGCGCCCTGATGGGTTCCCCGGAGCCAGCGTCTCCAGAAGGGGCACCCCCCGGATGAACTCGAGGCAACCGCGTCCTCCAATTCAACCGCCGCAACCTTGGGCGCTTGCGGCAGTTGATCGACCTGATCAATCGAAAGGGGTAGGGGTTTCAGATTCGATATCTCAGACAGATTTTCGATCTTGAACTCCGTGTCCCCTATCCCCTTCCCGCTACCGCATGGGGAACTTCACCTCGCGGCCGTCGGCGTCCTGGCAGTTGACCAGCAGATGCTCGGGCGAAACGCCTTCGGCGCCGACGACCTGGACGGCCATCGTGCCCTCGTCTTCAAGCTGGGCCAACTCGCGGCGTTTGCGGTTGTTGAGGTAATCGGCCACTTCGCCGGCGACGGTGATGGTGATTCGGGCAATGTCCGGGCGTTGGCTGGCCACAAGCAGCAGGCGGACCACGTCGATCGCCATGCTCTCGGGCGTCTTCACCACGCCGCCGCCTTGGCAAGTGGGACATTCGGTGAACGCGCTGCGCTTCAGACTCGGCCGGATGCGCTGGCGCGTCATCTCGACCAGGCCGAAGGGGCTGGTGCGGAGGATCTTCGTCCGGGCGCGGTCGCGGCGGACCGCGTCGCGCAGGGCCCGCTCGACCCCGCGCCGGTGCTTCTCCTTGCGCATGTCGATGAAGTCGTTGACGATCACCCCGCCAAGGTCGCGCAGCCGGAGTTGCCGGGCGATTTCGCGGGCGGCCAGTAGGTTGATCTGGTAGGCCGTTTCCTCGGCCGAATCGTCGGTCCGGAAACTGCCGCTGTTCACGTCGATGGCCACCAGGGCCTCGGTCTGGTCGATGACGATCGAGCCGCCGCGGGGCAACGGGACCGCGCGACGGTACATTTGGGCGATCTCTTCATCGAGCCGGTACTTGTAGAACAGCGGCTCCTTGCCCTCGTAGAGCTGCAAGCGGTGGACGTAGCGCGGCATCACCAGTTGCAGGAATTCCTTCGCCCGCTCGAACGCCCTTGGCTCGTCGATGTAGATCGTGTCGACTTCGCCGGTGAAGATGTCGCGAATGGTCCGGATGATCATGTCGCTCTCTTCGTAGATGTCGACCGGGCCGGGCATCTTCTTGACCCGACGGACAATCACCTTCCAGAGCCGCAGCAGGTAGGCCAGGTCGCGCGACAGTTCTCGCTTGGTCCGGTCGGAGCCGGCGGTGCGAACGATGAACCCGAGCCCTTTCGGCGGATTCAACTCGGTCATGACCCCGCGGAGCCGGCGGCGGGCATCCTCGTCCTCGATCTTTCGGGACACGCCGATGCGGCCCAGCGCGGGCATCAGCACCAAGTAGCGGCCGGGGATGCTGATATAGGTCGACAGCGTCGGGCCCTTGCTGCCGAGCCCCTCCTTGATGACCTGGACCAACACCTCGTCGCCGCGGCGGAGGATGTCCTGAATCGGCGGCTTGAAGCGAGGGCGACTGCCGGCGCGGAAGGGTCGCCGCCGGGCGGGACCCTCGTCCATGTCGTCATCGTCGTCCTCGACGTCGTCCGCGCCGGAGTTGCCGTCGCCGCCGGGGTCGTAGCCGCCCTGGCGGAAGTATTGCGGTTCGATGTCGCTGATGTGCAGGAAGCCGTTGCGGCCGACGCCGAAGTCGACGAACGCCGCTTGAATGCTCGGCTCCAGGTTGACCACCACCCCTTTGTAGATATTCCCGACGAAGCTATCTTGTCCGGTGCGTTCTACATAGAGTTCTTCCAAAACGCCGTCCTCAACGACCGCGATCCGGCATTCCTCCGGCTGCGCGACATTGATCAACATCTCTTGTTTCATGCTGTTGCTTTCTGATTCGGCAATCCATCGTTGTACGCATCATTCGGCCTCCGGGGGACTGGGCCCCTGGGCGGTATCTTGATTTTCCGACATCCCGAACGCGTCAGGGCACAAGTTCCACGGACGTGCGGGTCGGGTGGATTCCGTGCTCGGGCAGGTCGGCCAGGCCGATCGCTTCGAACAGCTCTTCCAGCCGCGCACTGCCCGCCGGATCGATCCGCAGTTGCATCCGGAGGGTCTGTTCCCCCGGGATCAACTGCTGGACCAACGGCCGCAGGTCCAGTGGAGTCCTCCGGCCGCGGCGCTGGACGGGCCAACTCGCCGCGGATAGAAACTCCCGCACGCGATCGGCCAGTTCCCCGCGCTTCCGCGGCGGAAGGGGCACCTCGTACCAGACACTACGAACCTGGGCCTTCTTCGCGCCAGGCGGCAAAGGCTCCACCGAGTTGAGCGTCAGCCCGGGGGGCAATTGCGGCGTCAACCGGGCGATCAGCCGCTCGGCCGACCAGGTCTCCGAAAGCTCCAACTCCATCACCTCGTCGAGCCCCTCCACACCGAGGCCAAGGGCCAAGGGGAAGCTCATTCGAGGCTTAGGGTGAAAGCCCTCACTCATCGCAAGGGGCAAGCCCGCACGGCGAAACAGCCGCTCCAGACACCGCAACAAGTCGCGGTGGCCGATCAGGCGCAGGTCGGCCCGTTTGCCAAAACGAATACGTACTCGTTCTCGAACCATCGGTCCGGATTCCCCCGCCACTGCCGTTGTCGGCGGGGGACTTTCTCCACGTTATGCCCGCGAATCATCGCGGGCGAGTTGTCTTGGTGTAAGTGGCTGCTTGTCTCGGGTGAGGTGTTTACCGGGAGGGCGAACCTCCTGGTCAGCGCCGGTTCTCGGCTCGGCAGGAGCCTCACCCTCCCGCGAGCCTCGCCTCCGCGTTGCTTGCCGAGCGGTTCATTCGCCCAACTCGGGCACCCGTTTCCTCAGTTCTTCTCGCAAATAGCGTTTGATGTCGCGGGCGTTTTCCATGTTCAGCGACCGTTCGGCCACCGCCTGGCACTGCTCGATGGTCACGCGCCGGCACACATTTTTGATTTCCGGAATCGCGGCCGGCGTGACGCTGAAACGTCGCAGCCCCAGCCCCAGCAAGAGCATCGTATGGATACTGCTACCGCTCATCTGGCCACAGAGATTGATCGGCACCTCGTGCCGGTTGGCGCTGCCGATCGCGATGTCCAGCAGCTTCAGCACGGCCGGATCGGCGGCGTTGTACAGCCCTACGACGTCCTTGTTGCTGCGGTCGACCGCCAAGGTATACTGAATCAGGTCGTTGGTGCCGATGCTCAAAAAATCGATCTCTTCGACGAACCGGTCGATCATCATCACCGCGGCCGGCACCTCGACCATCATGCCAATCGGCATGTCGCGATTGAACGCGATCCCGTGTTCCTCGAGGTCCTCCATGACGTCGGCCAGTACCATTTTGGCTTGACGCAACTCCAGCAACGTGGAGACCAGCGGGAACATCACCCGCACGTCGCCCAAGGCGCTGGCCCGAAGCACGGCCCGCAACTGCGTGCGAAACAGCGGCAGATTCCTCAGCGCCAGCCGGATGCTGCGCAGGCCGAGGAACGGGTTGCGCTCGTCCTCCGGGGCCGGCAAATGGGGGACCTTGTCGGCGCCGAGGTCGAAGGTGCGGATGGTGACCGGCTTGCCGCCCATCGCCTGGACGACCTGGCGGTAGGCGTCGAAATGAATCTCCTCGGTCGGTTCGACGGTCGAACCAAGGTAGAGAAACTCCGTCCGGTACAGCCCGATGCCGTCGGCGCCGCGCTCGACGCAGTGCTCGACCTCGTAGGGGAACTCGATATTGCCGAACAGCTCCAGCTTCACGCCGTCGGCCGTCTCGGCCGGCAGGTCGCGCAGCGATTGCAGCCGAGTCGCCTGGGTGCGGATCTCCTCGACCTCGTGCCGGTAGCGGGCGAGGGTCTCCTCGTCGGGCTGCAGGATGACCAAGCCCTTGTCGCCGTCGATGATGACCGTGTCGCCTCCGGAGACCTCCGTGAGAAACGGGCCGGTGCCGACCACCGCCGGAATCTCCAGCGCCTCGGCCACGATGGCCGTGTGGCTGCCGGGGCCGCCGATCTCGGTGACGAATCCGCGAACAAATTTGCGGTCGAGATTGGCCGTTTCGCTGGGCGTGAGGTTGTGGGCCAACACCAAGACGGGGGAGGTCAGGTGCGAGATGCCTTCGCGCCGGCGGCCGAGCAGGTGGCGCAGCAGCCGCTTCTCGATATCGAAGATGTCGCTGGCACGCTCGGCCAGGTACGAGCTTTCCAGGCGCTGGAACACCCGGGCGTAGCGGCGGAGCGTCCGGCTGACGGCGTACTCGGGCGAGTAGTGGCGTTGGCGGATCATCTCCTCCAGTTCGCTGCGCAGCCGCGCGTCCTGGAGCATCTGGAGATGGGCTTCGAAGATACCGCCGTATTTCTCGCCGAGTTCCTGGGAGACGACGTTGCGGTTGCGAGAGATTTCCTCGCCGGCGGCGTCGATGGCGGCCTGAAGGCGATCGAGTTCTTCCTCGACGGCATCCCGCGTCACAAAACGGCGCGGGATCCGGAATCCCTCGGTATCCATGACCAGCGCTTCGCCAATGGCTACGCCCGGCGAAACGGCAATCCCCTGCAACTTCTGCATGCGCGTGTTCAGGCCGGCGACGAGCCCACCGTGCGGTGGCCGGGCGAGCCACTTCGTGGCCCGGTGCCGCCGAATCCTGCCTGGTTGATTTGTCGGTTGTTTCGGTAGTTCCAAGTTTCGTTCAACGGAAGCCGAAGGCGCTGTTTTGCGGAACGGTTTATCCCTCAAGACAGCAGCGCCTTCGCCTTCGGCTTCCGTTAAACGAT
>Ga0180434_10009090_pt1 | contig 10864 bp, 6 predicted proteins | sample SS_ome_7_FD_132453 | JGI IMG/M metagenome (GOLD analysis project Ga0180434, IMG submission 132453) | Hypersaline lake sediment archaeal communities from the Salton Sea, California, USA - SS_1_D_2 metaG | ecosystem: Environmental > Aquatic > Non-marine Saline and Alkaline > Hypersaline > Sediment... | reverse complement strand
TGGGCGGCAATCCCACGATTACCAGCGAGACTTATCGGCGCAAGCCAGAACTTGCACTCCCCGTCCGGCGAGCGAACGTGGATGTGGGCAGGCTCGTTCGATTCATCCGAGTAGAAGTGGAAACGGTACGGGCCTACCCGCAACACCGTGGGCATAAGCTCCTCCTGTTTCCATCCAAGGGGCCGCGCCTCTCGCCCCCTTCGATTATACACGCTTCACCGACGTGTCGCCGCCCATCCGCCGCACCTCGCCGCTGGTCTTCATCGAGCAGAGCTTCGGGCCGCACATGCTGCAGTAGCGGTGGCCGGGGGCGTCGGTCGCGGGGAGCGACTCCGCGTGCATGTGCCGCGCGGTTCCGGGATCGAGGGCCAGGCGGAACTGCTCCTCCCAGTCGAAGGCGAACCGGGCCCGGGAGAGGGCGTCGTCGCGGTCGCGGGCGCCGGGGCGATGCCGGGCCAGGTCGGCGGCGTGGGCCGCGATCTTGTAGGCGATCACCCCCTGGCGCACGTCGTCCAGGTTCGGCAGGCCCAGGTGCTCCTTGGGCGTCACGTAGCAGAGCATGGCCGCCCCGTGCCACGCGGCCATCGCCGCCCCGATCGCGCTGGTGATGTGGTCGTAGCCGGGGGCGACGTCGGTGACGACCGGGCCGAGCACGTAGAACGGCGCTTCGCCGCAAAGCTCCATCTCGCGCCGGACGTTCATCTCGATCTGGTCCATCGGGATGTGGCCCGGCCCCTCGATCATCACCTGGCAGCCCTGCTCCTGCGCACGCCGGGCGAGCCGGCCCATCACCGCCAGCTCGGCGAACTGGGCCTCGTCGCTGGCGTCGGCGATCGAGCCGGGGCGCAGCCCGTCGCCCAGGCTCCAGGTCACGTCCCACTCGCGGAGGATCGCGCAGAGGTCGTCGAAGTGGGTGAAAAACGGGTTCTCCTCGCCGTGCGCGGTCATCCACTTGGCCACCAGCGAGCCGCCGCGACTGACGATGCCCGTCAGCCGCTTCCCCGCCAGCGGCACGTGCTCCCGCAACACGGCGCAGTGGACGGTCATGTAGTCGACGCCCTGCCGGGCCTGGTGCTCGACCACGTCGAGGAAGTCCTGCGGCTTCATGTCGCAGACGTCGTCGAGCTGCTGGGCCAACTGGTAGATGGGCACCGTGCCCACCGGCACGGAGACCGCGTCGATGATCCGCTGGCGGATCGCGTCGATCTCGGGGCCCGTCGAGAGGTCCATCACCGTGTCGGCCCCGTAGCGGATCGCGCAGTGGACCTTCTCCAGCTCGCACTGCGTGTCGCTCAATAAGGGCGAGTTGCCCAGGTTGGCGTTGATCTTCGTGCGCGCGGCGATGCCGATCCCGATCGGCCGCAGGCCCTTCTTGAGGTGGACCCGGTTGGCCGGGATGACCATCCGGCCCCGGGCGACCTCGGCGCGGACCGTCTCCGCGTCGAGCCGCTCGCTCTGGGCGACGGCCTGCATCTCGGGCGTCACCACGCCGGACCGGGCATCTTCGAGCTGGGTCATCCTGGCAAATTACTCCCTGCTGGCACGCGGCTTCGGTGGAGGGGGCCGGGACTGCGCAAGCGCCGAGGGCAAAACGCGGCGATTCCGACCCGTAAATGTCATCCTACCACTCTGCAGGAGGTTGTCAATCGGCCCAACGGCGCGGCGGGTCTCCAGGCCCGAATCGTGCGAGTTGACAACGCGGGCGTGCCCGCCGTACGCTGGTTCCCGAGCCCCCCTCGGGGAACGAGAGGTGCGTTCGAGTCTCTGTCTGTAAGGTGTGCGCGAGATGCGCGCATCTTGTACAGTAGTCTGTACGGCCGGATGACGCCGGCCGACGGCCGTCGGTGGGCGTTGGTTGCGGCGGTAGGCCGCGTTGTGACAAGACAAGTGGAGGGACCCGGTGATGAAAAACGCTCGGCTGGCTCTGGCGTGGTGTCTGGCAATCTCCCCCGCCCTTGCGGCGAACGCCCCGGCGGCGGAGCCCGTCGGCTACTTCGTCGCCACGGACGGCAGCGACGCCTGGTCGGGCAGGCTGGCCGAGCCGAACGCGGCGAAGACCGACGGCCCGCTGGCCACGCTCGCCCGGGCAAGGGACGTGATCCGCCACCAGAAGGCGGCCGGGGCCCGGCGTGGGTTCACGGTCTCCGTGCGAGGTGGCGTCTACTGCCTCGACGAAACGTTCACCCTCACGGCCGACGACGCCGGCTCGGCCGACGCGCCGATCTCCTACCGCGCCTACCCGGGCGAGACGCCGATCCTCGTGGGCGGGCGCCGCGTCACCGGCTTCTCGCGGCACCAGGGCGAAATTCTCAAAGCCGACGTGGCCGCCCAGGGCTTGCGCGGCGTCTACTTCCGGCAGCTCCTGTTCGACGGCCGGCGCCAGCACCTGGCCCGCTTCCCCAACTACAACCCCGAAAACCCCTACGCCGGCGGATGGTCGTACTGCGACGGCGAGCCGATCCCGATGCACGCCGAACGGCCCGGCGAGGACCGGCGCACGCTGGTCGTGAAGCCCGACGACCTGCACGATTGGGCCCGCGTGACCGAGGGCGAGGTGCTCGTCTTCCCCCGCTACAACTGGTGGAACAACCTGCTCGGGATCGACTCGCTGGACCGCGACACGCGCGTGATGAAGCTGGCCGGCAACGCCTCGTACTTCATCCGGCCCGGCGATCGCTACTTCGTGCGCAACCTGTTCGAGGAGCTCGATGCGCCGGGCGAGTGGTACCTCGACCGCGACACGTGGACGCTCTACTTCTGGCCGCCCTCGCCCATCGACGAGGCCGCCGTCTACGCCCCCACGCTCGAAACCGTGATCGAGATGACCGGCGTGGCGCACGTCACGCTGCAAAGGTTCACCATCGAATGCTGCGAGGGGACGGCCGTCGAGATCGTCGATTCGTCGGACTGCCGCGTCGTCGGCTCGACGATTCGCAACGTGGGCGGCCGGTGCACCAGCGGAATCGCCGCGGTGAGCGTGTCGGGCGGCAACCGCGTCGGCGTGCTCGGCTGCGACGTGCATCACGTCGCCAGCCACGCCATCCGGCTCAGCGGCGGCGACCGCAAGACCCTCACGCCCGGCGATCACTACGCCGAGAACAACTACCTCCACCACACGGGCGTGTTTTACAAGCAGGGCGTGGGCGTGCAGCTCTCGGGGGTGGGGAACCGCGCCTCGCACAACCTGATCCACGACTGCCCGCGCTTCGGAGTCCTCTACGGCGGCAACGACCAGGTGATCGAGTGGAACCACATCCGGCACGTCGACCTGGAGACGGCCGACACGGGGGCGACCTACAGCGGCGGTCGCGACTGGCTCTCGCCCCGCGGCACGGTGATCCGCTACAACTACATCCACGACGTGTTCGGCTTCGGCCGGCACGAGGGCCGCTGGACCACGCCGCACTACTGCTGGGGGATCTACCTCGACGACAACTCGGCCGAGGTCCACGTGCACGGTAACGTCGTGGTCCGGGCGCTGCGCGGACTGCTGCACTTCCACTGCGCCCGCGACAACCTCGTGGAGAACAACGTCTTCGTCGACGGGCAGTTGCAGCAGATCGAGATGAACGGCTGGAACGACTACTCCCGGTTCCTCGACCGGATGGGCCCCGCGTACGAAGCGCACGTGAACCTGCCCGCCTGGAAAAAATACCCCGGCTTGCAGCGGGGCGGGCATCCCAAGGAGGCGGTCCCCATGGGCGGCAACCGCATCCGGCGGAACATCGTTTACTACCACAACCCGGACGCGATGCTCTACAAGCACCGCCGCCTGCCGCTGGACGACTTCGAGTGCGACCGGAACCTCGTCTACCACTTCGGCCACCCGCTCCTGGTCGGCCTGAAAGACGTGCCGCCGGAGAAGCAGTGGGCCGAGTGGCGGAAGCTCGGGTTCGACCGCCGTTCGGTCGTGGCCGATCCGGGTTTCGTCGACGCGGAGCACGACGACTACCGGCTCCGGCCCGACTCGCCGGCGCTGGCGCTCGGCTTTGAGCCGATCCCCATGGAGAAAATCGGTCCCTACGAGTCACCCGACCGGGCGAGCTGGCCGATCGTCGAAGCGCCCGGCGCCCGCGAGGCGGGGTTCGTCCGCGCGACGCTGGGATCGGCGGAAAAATGACTTCCGTGTACTCCTCACGCTCCGCGTGAGGCGCGCGTCACGCGGAGCGTGACGAGTACGAAAGGGTGAGAGTTGTCTCTGCGCGAGCGTTCTTCTGCGAGGAGCAAAACCCATGCGACGCTTTGCGTGCTGCTATGTCGCCGGGGCGATCTTGGGTGCGTTGATCGTCGGCGGCGCCGGGAGGCTTGACGGAGCGGAGCCGGCTGGGCCATCGCAAGCCGACGCGTCGGAGCGGCCCCGGGCCCGCGAGCTGGGGATCCGCGTGGGCATCTTGGCGCCGGGGGCGAACAATGCCGTGACCGACGTGCCGGGCGTGCTCGTCGGGCACTGCACCGTGTGGGAGGGCGACGACGTGCGGACCGGCGTGACCGCCATCCTGCCGCACGGCGGGAACGTGTTCCAGGAGAAGGTGCCCGCGGCGATCGTCGTGGGCAACGGGTTCGGCAAGCTGGTGGGGATCTCGCAGGTCGAGGAGCTGGGGAACCTGGAGACGCCGATCGTGCTGACCACCACGCTCTCGGTGTTCGCGGCGGCCGACGCCGTGATCGACCACACGCTCGGGCAGGAGGGGAACGAAGCGCTGGTGTCGATCAACCCCGTGGTGGGCGAGACGAACGACGGCTACTTGAACGACGCCCGCGGCCGCCACGTGCACCGCGAGCACGTGCTGGCGGCGATCGGCGCGGCCCGGTCGGGCCCGGTCGAGGAGGGGGCCGTGGGGGCGGGGACGGGCACGCGCTGCTTCGGCTTCAAGGGGGGCATCGGCACGGCGTCGCGCAAGCTGCCCGAGGCGGCCGGGGCGTTCACCGTCGGCGTGCTCGTGCAGACCAACTTCGGCGGCGTGCTCACCGTCGACGGGGCCCCGGTCGGCGAGGAGCTGGGGCGATACTCCCTGCGCCGGCTGGTGGAGCCCGACGCGCCCGAGCACGGCTCCTGCATGATCGTCGTGGCCACCGACGCCCCGCTCGACGCGCGGCGGCTCAAGCGGCTCGCCCGGCGCGCCCTGTTCGGGCTGGCCGCCACCGGCTCGTCGATGTCGCACGGAAGCGGCGACTACGTGATCGCCTTCTCCACGGCCGAGGCGCTTCGCGTGCCGTACTCGGGCGGGCCGCGCGAGCGACACCCGACCGTGCTCGACGACCGGGCCCTGTCGCCCCTGTTTCAGGCGGTCCGCGAGGCGACCGAGGAGGCGATTCTCAACAGCCTGTTTCGGGCCCGAAGCGTCACCGGCTTCCGCGGTCGCACGACCCGTGCCATCCCCGTCGACCGCGTGGTCGAAATCTGCCGCCGCTACGGCGTGATCGGCAAACCGGAGGAGTGAGCGGGCGCGGTCCGCCGGCGGCATGCCGGCTTGCGTCTGAGACACCTGGTGGATTCCCGGGCGAAAACCTGCTAGGCTGATGCGCTATCGAGCGGGCGGGAGCGTTCCGCGTTGGTCGAGCGTCCGTTCGGAACCGAGCGGTTTTGGAGTGCGGCGACTTGTCGCCGCTTTTTTGAGCGGCCCGAAGACATGCCGAGACGGCTTTCAGGGGGACCCTCGTATCGCTCGCTGTTCGCGCAAACACGCAAGAAAGCGGCGACAAGTCGCCGCACTCCAAAGAGAGCCTCGGTCGTTTCACGGTTAGTGGGCCCGTCACCATTCGCCAGTGGGGAGACTACGGATGCGTGCCATGCTGAGATTGGGGATTGTCGTTCTGATAATGCTTCCGTTGGCCGCTTGCACGAGCGAGCCGACGACCGGCCCGGAGGAGCGTTCCGCGTCGGATGCGGCCGCCACGGCCGAGGCCGCGCCTACGTCGAGCGACGAGGGCCCCCCTGCGCCGGACGACGCGCCACCGGTCGGCGCGGAGCCGGCCTCGGCCACCTCGGCGACGCCGGCTGCCTCAGCGGCCCCCGAGGGCCCGTTCTGGCCGAGGTTCCACGGGCCCAACGGCGACAACCTCTCCACCGAGACGGGGCTGCTCAAGCAGTGGCCGGAAGGGGGGCCCGAGCTCGTCTGGTCGACCGAGGGCATCGGCCACGGGTTCTCCAGCGTGGCGATCGCCAACGGGATGATCTACACGGACGGCAACGTCGACGAGAAGACGACGATCACCGCCATGGACATGGACGGCAAGATCGTCTGGCAGGAGGAGAACGGCGGGGCCTACACGGGCTCGCACCCCGGCACCCGGGGAACGCCGACCCTCGACGGCGGCCGCCTCTACCACGAGAGCCCGCTGGGCGAGGTCGTCTGCCTCGACGCCAAGACGGGCGAGCGGATTTGGGGCCGCAACATCCTCGACGATTTCGGCGCCGAGAACATCAAATGGGCCCTGGCCGAGTCGGTGGTGATCGACGGCGACCGGGCGATCTGTTGCCCCGGCGGGCCGCAGGCCAGCGTGGTCGCCCTGGACAAGGCGACGGGCAAGACGGTCTGGGCCGCCAAAGGGACGGGCGACAAGGCCGGCTACGCCACGGCCACGGTGGCGGAGTGCCAGGGCCTGCGCATGGTGCTGGCGATGAACGCCAAGGCGCTGGTGGGCGTCGGCGCCGACGACGGCGACTTCCTCTTCCGCCACCCGCACGAGACCAGCTACGACGTCAACGCCACCAGCCCGATCTATCACGAGGGGCGAATTTTCATCACGTCCGGGTACGGGTCGGGCTCGGAGATGCTCAACCTGACCGTCAACGGGCGCAAGGCGAGCGTCGCGCCGGTCTGGACGGCGAAGGAGCTGGACAACCATCACGGCGGCGTCCTCTTGCTCGACGGCTACCTGTACGGCTCTTCCTTCAAGGGCAAGTGGGTTTGCCTCGACTGGCAGACCGGCGAGGTGGCCTATTCCGAGCGCGGCGTAGGCAAGGGCTCGCTGACCTATGCCGACGGGATGCTCTACACGTTCAGCGAGAAGCGCCAGATGGGGCTGGTCGAAGCGACGCCGAGCGGGCACACGGTGATCAGCCGGTTCGAGCTTCCTTCCGGCGGGCCGGGCAACAGTTGGGCCCACCCGGTCGTCTGCGGCGGGCGGCTCTATCTGCGCCACAGCGACCGGCTCTCGGCGTTCGAGGTGCGGGCGGAGCCATAGTGCTCCGTCTATTCGTGCTTGGCAAGTTGGGTGGCACTGGCGTCTCGCCAGTGCGACTCGGCGTGTCGTTGATCGGGCGACCAGAGCACGGGCAAGATGCCCGTGCCACCCTCCGCTCCACGTGCCAGCTTTCGGGCGTTCGAGGTGCGGGCGGAGCCGTAGCGGGGGTGGCGGACCGGGCAAGAAACAGAGAAGGGAGCCGGTGGGGACGAGCCGCGCCTGCGGTTTCCGGACCCGTCGTCGGGGGTTGCCCCAACGGACGGGGCCGGTTGCCCATGGTCAGGCGCGCCTCGAACCCCTGCGTGCTCCCCAGCTTTCGCGCTTCTCCCATCAACCCGGCCGCCCCGGCCCGGCATCGCGTGTCAAGCTTTTTGGTCTCGTCACGTCATGTGCCCGGGTATGGCGGGTTGACGCAGCATGCCGGGCAGGGCGACGGGGCACTCGAAAGTGCGTGTCTAGATCGGTCCTTCTTACTATGCTAGGGGGCGGGGACGACCGGTCGGGTGTCCACGTCGAGCGCGAACGTGCCGTTGTTGGCGACCGGCAGAAGCGGCGTCCACTTATCCGGCCCGCAGCAGGTCTGGGCGCAACGCCCCGGGAAGAACATCACCCCGGCGCTCAGGTTCCAGATCTCTTCCGTGTAGTTCGGACTACCGGCGTCGACGCTCGGCTTGATGTAGGCGGCCCCGCAGAAGAGCGAAATCCGCCGGCTCAGCGGCACCTGGGCGTCGAGCCCGACCACGAATTCGCCGGGGTCTTCCACGGCCCCCATGTAGAGCATCGTCTCGCCGCCGCACTCCCAGTAGCGGCGCCAGAAGAAGTTGTACTGCTGCACCGACTCGGACCACAGGCCGATGCCGAGCAGGTCCGTTCCCGCGGTCGTGGCGGGCAACGGATCGTCGTCGCCGTTCGACTGGGTCATCCAAAAGCCGATCTCGTCGCACGGATTCAGGGCATAGCCGATCTGACCGCGGTACTGTCCCAGGCTGAGGCTGTCGACACCGTTGACGCCATAGTCGGCGTTGAATCGGTGGTCGTAGACGATCCCCCAGCTAAACCGCTCGCCCGCGCAGTAGTCGCTCCGCTTGAAGACCCCCACCGTGAAGATGGTCTGATCCTCGATCGTGGTCGTCGCCCCCTGCTCGCGGCCGGAAAGCTCGTAGAAGCCGACGCTGGTCCCGATCTGCGCGCCGATCCCGCGGCTCCTCAACAGCGGAATGCCCGCATTGAACCCGGTCCGGAACCCGAAGTTGTTGCCATCCAGATAGTCCGCCTGGTCCTTCCAGCCGTCAAAGGCGAAGAACCCGTACATGCTGTCCCGCAGGCGCCACGGATCGCAGCACCCGCAACAATCGTCCAAGCAGCCGACGTCGCAGCCGCAATCTGCGGCGGCCGGCTTCGACACCTCGCCCTTCGGACCGAAGCTGCTGGTGAACTCCAGGCCCTCCGCGGAAGCGGTGGACATCGATAGCGCCAGCACCGCCAGAGCGGCCAGCGCGATCCGCAAACTAAGCCACATCTTTCCCTCCCTCCGTGCTTCTTGAAGGATTCTTACCTATTCGACCGCCGTATCCTTGGCTATCGGCGATCCCCATGACTAGAAACACGTTTTGCCGGCGCGCCGTCATAAGAGATAGATTCGGCGCAGCTTCATGCAACCGCCCGCGCGCACGGTTTGCGCCATCGTCATGCCTTACCGGGATTGCGCGACCGCCGCTCCGACGCACGCCGCTTCCCGCACGCGAACGCCTGCGCACGCCTCAAGGCGACGCGCCCGAGCCGGCCAACGTGATCCGCTCGAAGGTCCCCGCGGCTTCGCCGTAGCGGCAGAGATAGACGTCCCGCGTGGCGGGCGGATAGACGGAGTCTCCGTAGCTCCAGAGCACGCGGAAGTCGCTTTCGCCCCGGTTGAAGACGACCTTCACCTGGTTGTGCGAGTACCGCGAGCCGGCGGTGAGGTGTTTCGTGTTCGTCCAGGTCCGACCGCGGTCCGACGAGGTCCACTCCTCGATCTCGCCCCCGTCCTCGTGCGCCTGCGAGCCCGTGGTGGGGCCGTAGATCCGAAAATCGTCCTCCCCCAGGATCACCAGCCCCCCGGCGTCGTACATGTGGTCGCTTTGGGCCACGTCGGAGATCTGCCAACCCTCGGCGGGGCGCCCGGCGACCTTCCACGTGCTCTCGTACGTGGCCACGTCGGCGTCCAGGAACAAGGTATAGGGATTCCCCCGCGGATCGAGCTGGATGTCTTTGAGCCACACGCCGTGCTCGCCCGACTCGTAGACCTTCTCCGCCGTCTCTTCCGTGATGGGTAGCGTGTACTCGCTCCCGTCGCTCCGCTTCCACGTGGTCCCGCCGTCGTCGGATCGGGCGTAGTAGACGTCGTACCGCCTCGCCCAGAGGTGCTTGGTGCGGACCTCCTCGGGCGTTCCGCCGCCCAGCTTCGACCAGGCCACGTGCACGGCCCGCGGAAACGGGCCGGTCCCGCCGATGCTGACGGCGTAGATTCGGGCGTCGGCGAAGCGGATCAGGTTGACCGTCGGCTCCCACGACGAAGCCCCGTCGGTCGACTTCCGAAAACACCAGCCGGGCGACTGCCTGAAGGAGACGAAGATCTCGCGCTCGCAGAGCTGCCACGGCTGAGGATAGGACGTCCCGGGATCGTCGATCGCGGCCGCCTCGGACCACCCGGACACGTCGTACGGCGACCGGGACTTGACCACCCGGGTGGGATGGCCGTGGGCCCCGTAGAAGACGTAGAGGAAGCCCGCCTCGTCGATCAGCAGGGTGGGGTTTCGGTGGGCGTCCATGTCGGGGTTGGTCCCCAGCACGACCGGCGGGGCGAACCGCTTCGCGCGATGGTCGTAATCGCTGATCGCCGGTGCATTGTCGGGATTGCCGAACACGAAGAAGGTCTTGCGCACGGCCGGGGCGTACACGGCGATCGGCCGGTGCCACGCGCAGTAGGTGGCCATCGGCCCGGAGTAGACGTACTTCTTGCCGGGATAGGCGTTGGCCGTCCCGCAGGCGTACCACACCCCCTGCGACGGGCCCGTGAAGCGATCCTCGGTCGACGCGGCGGGCGAGGCGGCATTCTCCTGGCCTTGCGCCGCGCAGCAAGCGCCGGCCACGCCGAGACACGCGCCAAGCGCGCCGGCAACAACGGCGGCGAAACGATTTTGCGGCAACCCGGTCATTCTTGCTCCTCCCGAATATCTCCCCGACGCGAGCCTTCATTCTAGCGTGTGAGACAGGCGTATGCCTCTCCGTCGTGGGGGAGCGGAGGGTCGCACCCGACGGCCGTGCCGTTCCACCGAGGGGATCCTGTCGGAGGATTGCGGGGTCGCCCCCTCGCGGTAATCGGGGGGCCAGGGTGGCACGCCGCGGCCCGCGACTCGCTGTCCACGCCACAAGTCTTTTCTTAGCAGAGACTTACAGACCATTCCCCGGCGCCTTCCCGCTCGGAAGCCATTCGTCTAACATGGCGCCAACCGTTTCCTAACGTTTTGCTCACATTGCGATGCCCCCCGGCGGCGAGAATCCGCCGCGGGAAGGTGAGTCACGTGTGGACTTATTGAGCCTTGCATAGCCAATGAACGGAGGGCTTCCAACGGAAGCCCGGCACACAAGGGCCCGGTCCACGTCGGGCGATCATTGGCAATGCAAACACCAATAGGAG
>Ga0180434_10009089_pt1 | contig 10865 bp, 10 predicted proteins | sample SS_ome_7_FD_132453 | JGI IMG/M metagenome (GOLD analysis project Ga0180434, IMG submission 132453) | Hypersaline lake sediment archaeal communities from the Salton Sea, California, USA - SS_1_D_2 metaG | ecosystem: Environmental > Aquatic > Non-marine Saline and Alkaline > Hypersaline >... | reverse complement strand
TTCATCCAGCCATGTTCTGCACTGGCAGTTGCTGGTAGAAAGCTGGCTACACCTACGGCCAACCCGCCAACCAGTACTTTGCGGCGAGACATGTTTGCTTCAAGCACTTCTTCAAATGGCTTGTTACCTGAAGTATTAGTCACTTCATCATCGTGTTCTTTGTGTTCCATGATTCCTCCGGAATGTGAAGAGTTTGTGAAATAAATAGCTGCTGATCGCAGTGCGGAAAACTGTAGTGGCCTATTGTTACAAAGAGATAACTCGGCTCTGCTTCACGAAACAAAAAAAGGTACTCTGTAATGTAATAGTAATGAGTGAAAGAAAATGTTCATTGCAGATCAATAAAACGTTTATAGAAATGCAATCCTGCCATGGCAAAGCCGCTTTTTAAGTGTGAAAAGTGACAAAGGCCAGCCAGCGTTGTCGCATATGCGCTGTCATATTTCATTAATTTTTAAAAAGTAAGATCAGGCGTTCAGATATAGATAGAGAACTTTTAAAAGTCCTGGTGAAAATGCTCGATACTGATCAGATTCAAAGCCTGCTGCAAAAAATTTTCCTGCCGGTTTCAATCATGTTGTTGATCGCAAGTGCGTATGGTTTTTATGGTGTCCTTAATGTCGAGTATGGCGGTTTAAATAATGTAAAGCATGCTGATGTAATCAGTAAGGTGCCGGAGGTAGAAGAACATTCAGATTATACGGCAATAGCGGAATGGTCGCTTTTTGGTAATGTTACAACACCACCACATAAAGAAACTGTGAAGCCCGTTGTTCTGCCAGAGAGCAAGCTTCCACTTGAGTTGATCGGTGTCATACACAGTGCCGATGAGTTGCAAAGTGTGGCTATTATCAAATCAGATCAACAACATCGTCTGTTTCGGATTGATGATGTCTTGCCGGGCAATGCACGCATTGTAAATATCGAAAAAAATCAGGTTACCTTTTCCCGGTCCGGTAACAGCGAATTACTGAAACTGGTCAAATTTGAAAACCGGTCAGGTGATATCGGTAATTATGAGCGGGTAATAAGTCCGCAATTTGTCAGTCGAAGCACCCCTGATGACTGGGATTAGTCGTATCTGAATTCGTTATCATGACTCATCTCCCATATGCATTTGCCAAGCGCCAGGGGGTTGTGCTGGCTGCAGATTCAGGTGAAGAATTGACGGCTTTTCACCTGAGCGAAGTTTCCCATCTTGCTCTGCTGGAAGTCGCCAGGTTATTCGGTCGGTCAGTAAAATTCAGAACAGTAAACGCACATAAGTTTAACGAATTACTGGGTCAGTGTTACCAGGATAATGCCGGGCAATCTCATGAGGCGGCGGATTTTCTACAAAAAGATATTGATCTGGCAGGAATGTTAGAACGTTTGCCAGAGCCTGAAGATCTGCTGGATGACAACGATGAAGCCCCGGTGATCCGCCTGATAAATGCCTTACTCGCTGAAGCTATTCGTGAAAATGTCTCAGATATCCATATTGAACCAGGGGAAGCGCTGGTGTCAGTTCGGTTCCGTGTCGATGGTATTCTGCGTGATGTAATCAGTCCCGACAAGGCCCTGGCTCCGCTGTTGGTTTCCAGGATAAAGATCATGGCAAAACTTGATATTGCCGAGAAACGTGTGCCCCAGGATGGGCGCATTTCATTGCGTGTCGGTGGTAATTCCATTGATGTCAGGGTTTCAACATTGCCCGGTAGCCACGGCGAGAGGCTGGTACTACGAATACTGGATAAAAAACAGACCCTGTTTGCCCTGACGCAAATGGGAATGACTGAACAACAGATCGCTTTAACAAAAAACATGGTCAACCAATCGCATGGCATTGTGCTGGTAACCGGGCCGACCGGTTCAGGAAAAACAACAACCCTTTATGCCATGTTGAACCAGATGAACAAAAAGCAGGGAAATATCATCACCATTGAAGACCCTGTTGAATACCAGCTTGAGGGAGTGAGTCAGACACAGGTGAACCATAAAGTAGAGCTCTCATTTGCACGCGGATTGCGTGCCATACTGAGGCAGGATCCAGACGTTATCATGGTAGGTGAAATCCGTGACAAAGAAACTGCCGAAATCGCAGTACAGGCCAGTCTAACCGGGCACCTGGTTCTGTCAACCTTGCATACCAACACGGCAATTGGAGCAGTAACCCGTTTAAAAGATATGGGAATCGAGCCATTTCTATTGTCGTCCAGCATGATTGGCGTCATAGCCCAGCGTCTGGTTCGTGTGTTATGTGATGATTGCAAACAGGAAATAGAAATTTCAGCTGACGATTTGCGCAGGATAGACGGCACATGGTCAGGAGATGAGAAGGTGACAGTTTATGGTCCTTCGGGATGTCCGGAATGTAACGATATTGGTTATAAAGGTCGAACAGGGGTTTTTGAGGTGATCCGGCTGGATAGGGAATTACAGCAGATGATCCATGGTGATAGAGGTGAAATGGATCTTCAGGATTACGCACACCAACAGTCAGCAAGCCTTCAAAGCGATGTGCTACGCCTGATTCTGTCGGGTAAGACCAGCTTTGAAGAAGGTCTAAGGATTTCAAGAGACTGTTGAGATGGCATCTGTCTGTGCTTTCGCTGCCACTTTCCCAGGCTAACAACCCAGTTGGTCAATTACTATTATTCAAGGAAAAGAAATGTATTTAAAACCCCGACAAAAGCGTTTGAGTGGTTTTACCTTGATTGAAGTGATGATCGTGGTTGTCATCCTGAGTATTCTTGCAGCAGTGGTTGTTCCTAAAATCATGAGTCGTCCAGACGAGGCAAGGATAACCAGGGCGAGACAGGATATCCGGGCTCTCGGTACGGCACTGGATCTTTACAGGCTTGATAACTATTCGTATCCAACGACCGATCAGGGTTTGTTGGCACTGGTAGAGGTTCCGGCTGACCTTCCTGAAGGGGCAAACTGGAAAAAAGGTGGTTATATAGAGCGTATACCAAATGATCCCTGGGGTAACGATTATCTCTATCTTCAGCCTGGTAGCAATGCGGAATATGAACTGTATTCCTATGGTGCCGATGGTGTCAGTGGCGGGGTAGATGATAAAGCTGATATTACAAACTGGAACATGGATTAGAGAATAAAACTGAGTATGTCCTATTTAGTTCATCAGGGTTTTGCATTACAGGTATTGCTGGTGGTGATTCAAAGAAAAAAACGCGGTGTGTTCGATGGGTGAGTTTTTATTGGCCAGGCTGAAAGACGAGCAATCTACAGAACTGAATGTTGAGTGGATAAATTATGATTCGAAAAGCTGTACCGGTGGCCAGATCAGGTTTTCATCGGTTGATGAATTCATTAAGCAAGCGAATTCCAGGCCAGTGGTATTTATTTATTCGGGGGAACGGGTTTTACTGCGATCAGTTAATATTCCGGGCAGTCACAAAGTCAATCTTTCCCAGGTGCTGCCTTTTGCATTAGAAGATGAAATCGCCGAGGAGCTCAGTGAGCCTCATATCAGTCATGTAAAACAACCTGGCACGGACTCTATAGCTGTTGCAATTACCAACAAAGCGATGCTGGAACAATTCGTGGAACAGGTAACTGCTAATAATATTCCACTTAATTACCTGTTACCTGAATCCTTGTTGTTGCCATGGAAGGAAGGAGCGATATCTATTTTCTGTCATGCTGATTCTGTCAGCCTTAGATATGGGATGTTTGAAGGCTGTACGGTTAAGTTTGAATTGACCGAGACAATTGTCAGAAAAATTCTTGCTGAAAGTCATTACAGTCATATCAGCAAAGCCTATGTCTGGGGAGATCAGAATGGCGCTATAACCCGGTTGTTATCTGGTCTTGAAATTGGTCTGATTGAAGATAGAAAATCCGAACGGCTGTCGCAGTCGATTCAACTGTTTGAAATTGCAAAGCTCGACAAAGCGGTAACTGGCCTGAATCTTCTGCAGGGTATCAAGCGTTCCGTTCAAAACAGAACCTCCTGGTCCTCTCCTGAAACGTATGTCGCTGCCGTAATTATGATACTGGCTTTTATCCTGATGGTGGGAGGTCAGGCTTATCAATACACGCAGTTGAAATCTCATAATGAATCACTGCAGGCGCAAATACAACAAAAGTTCAAACAGACATTTCCAGAGGTGAAAAGACTGGTTGATCCCCTGGTGCAGGCCCGACAAAAACTGCAACAGGTTCGCTCAAAACCATCATCAGAAAAAGACCCATTCATGGATATGCTATATCTGCTGGGAGAACAGATAAATAATGACCAGGCTTTGATGCTGAAAAATATGCAGTTCGCTTCCGGGCAGATGGATATCATAGTGAATACGGATGATATCGTAAAGATCGAACAGCTTGCTTACCGACTTTCAGACAGCAATCGCTTTCAGGCTGAAGTGGTTTCTACTAAAACGAATAATGGAGATATTCAGGCACGTATGAAAATAAGAGGTATGCAATGAAGGAGTGGTTCGACACGTTGCAGCAAAGGGAAAAGATTATACTGATGGGAGGCCTGGTTATTCTCATATTGATTGTCTTTCATGAGTCCATCTGGAGCCCTTTTCAGCAGGAAATAACGGAGCTTGAGCAACGCAATCATGTCTTATCTGATAAGCTGCTTCAGCTGGAAAAAATCACTTCGGAATATCAGCAGTCAATTAAAGGTGCAAGCCGGATTCAGAGCCTCGATATTTCCCTGTTTTCATTGATAGAAAAAACTACCAGGGCAGGAAATCTCAAGTCAAAGATCAAATCGATGACACCCGAAGGGACAGATGCAATTACCATGACTTTGAAGCAGGCCGAAATGAACCAGATTATCAGGTGGCTGGTTACACTTTCGGTTGATTACGGTGTTCGGATTGACAGTATCAGGATTCAACAATCCGATAATGTCGGCTATGCAGATGCAGAACTTAAACTTCAGAGAGTTTCAGGCTAGTTCTCTGATATCAAAGAGCATTTTTTCAATATCACTAACAGGTAAGGGCTTTGATAGCAGATAACCCTGGCCACTGTCACAACCTTCTTTAAGTAAAAAGTCTTTTTGATCCCGGGTTTCTATACCTTCTGCCAGTACTTCCAGTGACAGGCTTTTGCCTAAACCGATTATGGCCCTGGCGATGGCCAGGGCATCTCTATCGGCAGGGATATCGAAAACGAATGACTGGTCAATTTTTAATTTAGTCAGGGGCAGTAACTTGAGATGGCTTAAAGATGAATAGCCGGTACCAAAATCATCAATTGCGATTTTAGTGCCGATATTTCTGAGTTGTTGCAATATCTGGGTAGTCAACTTAGGTGATTCCATCATCGTGGATTCTGTGATCTCCAGTTCCAGGTTGGTGGCTTTTAATCCTGTTTCCCTGAGAATGGTTTTCACTGTGTCTTTCAGTTTCTCCTGATTAAACTGCTTGGCAGATATATTGATACACATCAAAGCCTCTTCTGAGACGATGGAGGCGGAGAGCCATTTTTTCATTTGTGCGCAAGCATTGGAAAGTACCCATTCTCCAATGGGTACGATCAGTCCGGAATCTTCAGCCACGGGAATAAATTTTCCAGGTGGAATCATTCCTGATTCAGGATGGTTCCATCTCAATAGTGCTTCGAATCCGATAATTTTTCCTGAGGTCAAATCAAACTGTGGTTGGTAGTACAGTTCCAGTTGATTTTGTTCGAGTGCGCTTCTCAGACTTATTTCTAGATTCATGCGCTCGAAAGCTTTTTCCGTCATCCCTTCGGAATAGTAGCGAAAGGTGTTTTTACCTTCATTTTTTGCACGATACATCGCACTGTCAGCATTTCTGATCATGTCTTCAGTCGTGGTGCCATGTTTAGGGTATACGCTGATTCCGATACTGGCTCCCAGGAAAACGCGCTGAGAATCGACCTGCAGGGGCTCCTGTATTACCGCAAGAACTTTTCTTGCGACTAAAGCTGCATTTTGTGAGCTGCCGATTTTCGTCAATATAATAGTAAATTCATCCCCTCCCATACGGGCAATCGTGTCATCTTCACGGATAGCGTGGGAAAGGCGCACTGCTACTGCCTTTAAAACGAGATCACCAAAGCTGTGATCGAAGCTGTCGTTGATATGCTTAAAACCATCGAGATCAATAAAAAGTACGGCAAGTTTCGTATCATTGCGATGTGCAGAATGAATGGCATGTTCCAGTCGGTCATTAAACAGCAAACGATTTGGTAGCCCGGTTAATGTATCGTGTTGTGCAAGATACTCGTAGTTCTCATGGCTTTTCTTCAGGTCTCCAAGCAAGGCCAGGTATTCACTGACATCACGAGAAACTTCAATGATTCCAGCAACATTGCCCTGGTCGTCTTTTAGTGGTGAGGCTACGATTTCAAAAGTTTTCACTTCGTCATTATTGTCACGATGTTTGTGAACGGACTTGAGTTTCTCGGAGGTTTGGAGCACTGTTTTCAGCGTGTCTTCATATTGGCTGCCGTATGAAGCATGGATGGTCGATGAGTCAAGCAGTTTTAAACGATGCATTGGCTGGATTTCTTTGGTATCAAGATTCATGGATTCTTTGGCCGCCTGGTTCATGCGGATAACCTGGTACTCAGGGTCCATAACCAGGATGGGGTCGCCAACACCATCGATCACATGCTGGAGAAAGCTCTGTTCATTGAGTAATTGTTGTCTTGTGTGGGTTAACTCCTTAATTGTTTCCTGAAGGCTGCTGACTGAGTTCGTGATTTCACGTTCCAGCGGATAAAAAATCAGGCTTGCCTCAAGTAGTAATACAATAAGTGTGGTGATCCAGATGGCCATTTCAAGTTTTTCAATACGCAGGATGGCATCCGTGCCGATGGTCTCCAGTTCTTCTACAACAGAATCAAACATAGGCTCAAGTACATGTGGCCCATAGGTGGTAAGATAAACATAAGCCGCTGAATTTAAAGAGAGTTCTTCCATGGGCTTTTCATAGACGATTCTGGCACGCATGATGTAATTACTGACAGCGTTATGCAGGCCGATCATTGGATCGTCGTATATCATTTCGAGGTTCTCATTGGTGACGTGTGGAATTCCATTTTCAGGATCACCTTCATACAGAGCTTTATGCGCACGCTCCATTTTATTAATAGTTCGACCAACCTGGGATTTAGCCATGTTGAATTCTGTCTTGTCATCCGTGGACGCCATTAAGCCTGCAAAATAGGCAATACGATTTGACAGTCCACTTTGATGGCCAGCAAGATTGACGAGTTTGGAAAAATTGCGCTGTTCGGAAACAATGCGCTGCATGGTCATAAAAGAGGCGGTAACTAACAGTGCAATAACCGTTAGTCCGATGATATACCGGGTTCTAAGGCTTTTTACCGCTTTTAAAGATGGCATGGATAGCGTCCACAAGGTCCTGTGCAAGATTATCCGGACAAGTATGACATCAATAAATGACAATCATGTAACAGTCTTGTAACAGTTCGAATACTACAAATACTGTAGATGCCTGTTTCACTTCTCATTGTTTATGCACTTGGCCATGGTGGATGAAAAGAGATGAATTTAACCGATTGCCTTGTCTTAATTTAGTCATAATTGAGTCATATGATGTGGTTAATTTAATAAACTCTTTTATGCTTTGAAGGCATTCTTATGATGAGAAGCGGCCGTGGACTTTTTATCGTTTTGACCACGTTATTGATTGTACCCCAGCTCCATGCCCAGCAATTGAGTATCTCAGGTTCGACTACCGCGTACCTCCTGGTAAGCAAAGCGGCCATGGTTTTTATGGAAGATGATAACAGCCTGGATATTTCTGTTGCATCTACCGGTTCCAGTTCCGGTATCGAACAACTGATTAACGGCCAGGTAGATATAGCGGTTTCCTCAAGATATCTTTTTGATGAAGAAATCAGGCTGGCTGCTTCCAGGGGAATTCACCTGGTGCCTTTTCAGATCGCCTATGATTACGTGATTCCGGTCGTTCATCCTAAAAGCAGGATCAAAGATATTTCACAAAAACAACTACGCAATATTTTTTCTGGTGCAATTACAAACTGGCAGGCAGTCGGTGGAAGTGATCTGGAAATTGAGGTGATTACCAGGGATAAAACATCCGGGACCTACAGTTTGTGGGAGACGAAAATACTCCAGGGACAACAGCTCTTTGATGGCGCAGAAATCGTTGATTCAAATTTTGACATGGTTGAACAGGTTTCGCGTAATCCCAAGGCTATTGGGTATATCAGTCATGGCTATCTAAATCTCTATGTTAAGCCGCTGTCAATTGACGGGGTCTATGGAACACGTAAAGGCGCGATCAATGGAAATTATCCACTCAACAGGACAATTTTCTTTTTCACACGTGGTTGGCCGCAGGGAAAAACACTTGAATTTATTAACTTTGTTCTCAATCCCGACAAAGGGCAAAAGCTGGTTAAAGAATCCGGGTTTGTCAGTGCGTTTTAAAAGCACGTAAGCTATCCAGCCTTGATCCAGCTGGTGCTGCCTCCAGTTATCAAGAGGAGAAGATGGTTATTTGATAACAGTCGCTATGCGATATAGCAGATGGATGAGAACAGGCTACTCTGTTAAACAGTGAGTAATATTGTTCATGTTCTCAGGTAATTCAGATGCAAAGTCTGAAAGTAATTGCTTGGCTATTTCGTGTGATTTACCCAGACCGGGGCCTGCAACGACGATAGTAATCAATGACAGCTTGCCATCAATCAGCCTTCCATTTTTTGGGTCAAGACAGGACAGGTACATCTTGTAATCGCCTTTTCTTCCCACAGCCCAATCTTCGGTAAAGCTGAGCAGCTCATCGGCTGAGAAAAAAATGACATTCTTGGCGATGCCGCCACATTTTTCGCCTGCATACTGAAAGCTGCAACGTTCCACGTAGACCATGGGTGCCATGTTAGGCTGCTTGTTATCACTGGCCATTGAAAGCTGGGTAATGCCAGGTGACAGCAAAACAAGCAGCACGATAGATAATCGTTTATAAATCATTTTGAAAAGAATACTCATTGGTTTTTGTTTTAAGCACTTTTGCTAAAGTAACAGTGTAGTCAATAGCGATGAAGGAATCATGTGAAATTCATTTGTGATGAAATGCTGAAAAAGTTGGCCTCCTGGTTGCGCATTGCCGGCCATGACGTGGTTGTCATGCCTGATGGCACCAGCGATCGCAAGATAGTGGATACAGCCCGGTCAGAAAAAAGAATACTGCTGACGCGTGATCGGAAAATCGCTGAATTTAAATTGGATGGTGTCATGGTCATCATTATTGAATGTAATGACCTTGAGAGCTGTATAGAAGCGCTGCAACATAAAATCCATATCAACTGGCTGTACAAGCCCTTTTCACGTTGTAACAACTGCAATGCTTTGCTGGTAAAAGCCACCAGCGAGCAAAGTCAGCAAGTACCCGAGCAGGTAAGAGGCCTGGATACAGAATTTTTATGGTGTTCTCAGTGTCAGCAATTATTTTGGGAAGGCAGCCACGTCGCCAATATGCGCAAGCAACTGGAGCGCTGGAGCAGGAAGTAGCTGCGCTGTTTTTTTTAGAGGAAATTTAAGCGGTTGAACTGTTGAAAATCCTGCCCGTAACCCAAATCTACTAAAAAGATCAGAGTATTTAACTTCTCCAAGAGGTCAATTTCCGTGGAATTTAAAGACTATTACGAAATCGTGGGTGTCAGCCGGGATGCATCCCAGGATGAAATCAAGCGCGCCTATCGCAAGCTTGCGCGTAAATACCATCCTGATGTCAGCAAGGAGCCGGATGCCGAGCAGCGTTTCAAGGAAGTTGGTGAAGCCTATGAGGTGTTAAAAGATCCCGAAAAGCGAGCGGCTTATGACCAGTTGGGACAAAACTGGAAAGCAGGCCAGGACTTCCATCCACCTCCAGAGTGGGACCAGGGGTTTGAATTTCATGGAGGCGGCTACACCGGTGCTGATGCAGAAAATTTCAGTGATTTCTTCGAGAGCCTGTTTGGTCGGGCTGGATTCAGGCAGGGCGGTGGCGAGAGTTTTCATCAACAGTTCCATGCCCGGGGGCAGGATACGCATGCCAAGATTCTCATTAGCCTGGATGATGCCTACCATGGTGCAACGCGAGCTATATCCATCAAACACACGGAGTTGGACCAGCATGGCAGGCCCCGGTTGAAGGAAAGGACGCTCAATGTGCAGATACCCAAAGGCATACGCCAGGGGCAACATATTCGCCTGGCGAAACAGGGTGCAAAAGGTATTGGTAACGGTGAAGCAGGCGACCTGTATCTGGAAGTCGAGTTTCAGGCGCATCCTTTTTACCAGGTGGAAGGCAAGGATGTTTACCTTAAGTGTCCGCTGGCACCATGGGAGGCCATGCTGGGTACCACGGTCAAGTTGCCAACACCCGGCGGCAAGATCGATTTAAAAATACCGGCAAACTCGGCTAACGGTAAAAAATTACGTTTGAAGGGGCGGGGTATTCCAGCCCGCGAGCCAGGAGATTTATATGCCGTTCTGGAGATTGCATTGCCTCAGGCCAATGACGAAAAATCAAGGCAAGCCTATCGTGATATGGAAAAGGCGCTCAATTTTAATCCACGCGCAGCTTTAGGGGTATGAACATGGCAAAACAGGTTCTCAAAATCATTCAGGGAGAGATACTGGAAGAAGAGGTCAAGCTGTCACTGGCACAGTTATGCCGGCGCTCAAGCTTGTCTGCAGAATCAATCCTGGAAATGATGGAATTCGGTGTGATTGAACCGTACCAGGCTGCGCAGGATAAATGGCTTTTTAAAGGCGATAGTGTGAGCCGTTTGCGCTGTGCGCAACGCCTTAAAAGAGACCTCGGAGTCAATACTGCAGGGGCGGCACTGGCGCTGGATTTGCTGCAGGAAATAGACAGCATGCGCCGACG
>Ga0180434_10009087_pt1 | contig 10865 bp, 6 predicted proteins | sample SS_ome_7_FD_132453 | JGI IMG/M metagenome (GOLD analysis project Ga0180434, IMG submission 132453) | Hypersaline lake sediment archaeal communities from the Salton Sea, California, USA - SS_1_D_2 metaG | ecosystem: Environmental > Aquatic > Non-marine Saline and Alkaline > Hypersaline > Sediment... | reverse complement strand
CCAACTGAAGAAGTTCAGACGGTCCGCAGGGGGTGATGTGGCCTAGCCGGTTCACATCGACGTTGTGGCGTCCCTGATCGGTGCGACCCCTTCCCGCGTCGGCTAGTACACCTCTGTGCCACGGGCCTGAGGCCGATGTAGAGCCGACAATCCTGTCAGCCCCGGACCCGCCCTCACCTGCGCCGGCTTGGGGTTCTGGACGAGGGGCCGGTCACTGTTGCAGAGTCGCTTCCCCCAGGTTCTCCGCCAGCATGTTGCAGAAGAGGATGCCCTGCCGCAGAGCATCGTCCAACGCCTGGTGTGTGTGGGGCAGGTCGTCGAACCAATGGTCGGGATAGTTCGCCCACGAGGAGCCGGCGTAGTCCCTTTTGAGCATCGCCATCGCGTAGCTGCGGATGTCGATGCCGTGGTGCCGGAAGGGGCTGCGGCCCGCGAAATGCATCAGGTACCAATAGACGAAGCCGAAGTCGAAGCCAACCGGGTAGGCGACGAAGATGGGTGTGCCCGGCAGCGATTCTACCCACTCGACGTAGGCCTGCATCGCAACCTCGGGCCGCTGAGGGTCGGTGCGGCAGGCCTGCCACGCCTCGGGATGGTCAGCCCACCAGGCCATGTGCTCTGGATGGCCCGCCGCACCGGGCAGCAGTTCCAGGTTGGCCGAGAAGCTGCCCAGGACGGTCTTGTCCGGCAAGAAAGCCACCGATGCGAAACTGCACATCGAGTGGGGGCCCGGGATGGGCCCGTCGGTCTCGACGTCTGTGCTGACGTAGACTTCTGGCATGCAAAAACTCTCCTACACTGGAGGCGTGTCAGGCCGACGAGCGAGCCTGGCAGGCTTTCCTTGCTCACGGAGCCCTGAGGGCGTCAGATCGGCAGTATACTACCGACGTGGACCCCCGTCCAGTCGCGGTCACGATGCTGGATTGCTGTCCGGGGGTAATCTACCGGATGATCAGCGGAAGATGGATCTTCCGTACCACGACCTCGTCGGCGCCGATGTCGGGGTAGGCGTCCCTTGTGTGACCGTCGATGTCCGTAGTGACCGCGGGGACGGGTATCCCCGCATCCACGGCGGGAGAGTCGCGATGAAGGTGGAAGTCGTAAGCAGGCGGGTTGACGAAGTCCGGGTCGCTGCCCGTGATCTCGTTGGTGCTGGTGATCACGGCCCCAGACGTGTCCTCGGTGTTCCCGAAAAAGAGGGTGTGGTCCGCTGTCACGGTGTTGGAGGACGCGGGCGTCACCCCGATGCCCAGGGTATGACTGGCAATGATTGTGTTGGTCAGGGTAACCTCGGTGCGGTAGTTCACGTACACCGCTTCCGAATCGCCCGCCCCACGGTCGTTTTGCACGATGGTGTTGTGGATCATCGTCAACTCCTGCGGCGCGTTCGCCCACCCGGACACATAGACGCCGTCCCCGGCATGGTCGGCGGCGTTCAAAGCCACAATGTTGTTCACCATCTCGATCTCCGAGCGCGACAGCCGCATCCCGCCGCCGTTCGTCCCGGCTGTGTTGCTCACCACGCGGTTACCCCGTAGGCTGGCATCGTAGACCCAGTTCAAGACCAAGCCTCCGCCGGAACGGGCGGCTGAGTTGTTCTGGATGCGATTGTTGCCCATATAGGATTCACCGACGGAGACCATGTAAAGGCCTCCTCCCCAGTCCGTCGACATGTTTGAGATGATCTCGCTATTCAAGATCGTGATACCATCGGCAGAGCCTGCGTAGATTCCGCCGCCCGTATCCGCCTGGTTGTCCACGACGGCGCAGCGCACTACGGACAGCTCAAGGTGCTGCCATGGTGCGGGGCCGCGTGCGAAGAGTGCGCCGCCGGCATCTCCGCCCACATCCCCGGAGAGACCCAGGGCGTCCCCGCCAGTCAACGTCAGGCTCTCCAGGGTGACTGAGACGTCGTCGGCCACGACGACCGCTCGGCCTTGCCCCTGGGCGTCGAGGACGGTGGGATAGGCGTCGGGGTCGGACGTGACCCAGTTGCCTGGTGCGTAGCCCCCGCGAATCGTAAGTGACTCAGTGACGTAGACGATCTGTGTGATGATCCCGCTCGCCGGCGGCGCGTAGTAGTTGACGGGGATGGGGCGGGTGTGCATATCGGTGTACGTGCCGTCGGCTACTTTGATGACTTCGCCCGGTGCGGCCGCGTCGACGGCCTCCTGGATGGTGCCGAAGTCGCAGGTCGGCGGCCCCGCGGGGCAGACGCGCGCCTCGCCATCGGGGTCGGCTTGAGCGGGTTCGCGGGCTGCGCCGAGGGCGATGAGGAGTACAGCGAGCGAGCCCAGACCGAGAACCACTGAGAACCACGTTGACTTGCGTGTCATCGTCTACCTCCCTCTGCAGAATCGAGCAGCGCCCTGGGCGGCGCTGGATGGAGCGGCCAGTCTCCTCCGCTGGGAGCCCGCCTTCGACCGCGGTGCGGAATCGTAGGTTGTCGGGCTGGCGTACGCGGCGCCGCGCTTGGGCGTGTGGGAGGCGCCGCCCGGATGTCGCTTGACCGTCGTTGGACCTCTGGATCGAGTATAGCATAGCCTTGGGGTCGTGTCCACGGCCGGCGTCGAGCGCTCAGGAGCACTTGTTTTAGACATTGCCTTCGCAGTGCCTGAGTGCCATAAGGAGTTGCTCGCGATGGTCCTGCCAAGCGTCGACATTGAACAGTACGATCTCCATCGACTCGCTGGCGAGCAAGAGAGCAAAGTGCGTGCCGGCATAGACGGCCAACTCTTGTTCCGGCAGGGGAAGGGGTGGTGGCCCCATGTTCAGACTCTCAAGTGCGTCGGCGGCTTCCATCTCTTGCAGATGGAAGCCCAGCAGGGTGAAGGCAAGCAGAACAAAATGTACCATCGCAAGAACCACGCCGAGGCGGGCGGGAGGCAGGTCACCGAAGTCCCAGTAACGCGTCAGGGGCATGTAGACCTCTTCCAGCGCCCACCGTCGCCCATTGTCCTTTAAGATCTCGGTGGCGGAGGTCGTGGCAGCTGTGGTCACCAAGCCCTGGTGGCTCATCCTGTCCGGATCGACGTCGCGGATCAGACAGCCGGAGAGAGGAGCGTCGAAATTCTTCCACTCTCCTTCCGGATGACCGAAGCCCAAAGTAGCCCGCTCGGGGACCTGACCTTCGTGGATCTTCGGCGGTTCTGCCGGTGTCCATTCGGCATCGGGCAAACGGCTGAGATTCTTCATCTCCTCCATCACCAGCATGTCCCCTTTCACGCCGATGGTGATCTGCGTCCCGCGCTTGTACAGCTTGGTGATCCAGGCCCCGTCTACAAACCCCTATCAATCAGCAAGTGACGAATCGTTCCTTCTCCCAGCATCTCTTCGGCAGCGACCACCACCTTCTTACCCACCTTGGTTTCGTTCATCGATTCTTGAACAAAGGCCCACAGCAGAGGCCATACGACGCTGTCTTGCCACACGCCCAACACGCAGACGCTCAACGCATGGGCGTCGATGTGCGCACCATTCGGAACGCGGACGTGGACGCTGTCCATCACCCACAACCCAGACAAGAACTCACCGGGACAGTACTCCGCCAGGCTAGCCAGGGCCGCCTTCTGATGCTCCAGGAAATTATTGGGCACTTTCTCGGCGAAGCAGTCGGCAATCGCTCGCGGCGTAAAGGGGCGCTGCCCCGCTGGGGTCACGTAGAAACCCTCTTCAATCTGGAGAGCGTTGAACCCCATCTTCCGCAGGATGTAGGGTGATCGGAAGAGCGTTCTCTCAATCGGTGCCAGATGCTTCAGTCGGAACCAAGGGCGATACAACAACGTGTGGCAGAAAAAAGGATCGGGATGCTGCGGCGTGCACGTCGATCCCGAAAGGCCTGGAAGTCATCCAGGGTGCCAGTACGAAGAAGAAACTCGGCAAACCCATCCACAGAGCGTCGTGCAGCCGGAAGCATACCATCGCAGGGTCCCTCTTCCAGGGCTTCTACTACTGCTTCTCGATTCCGGGTGAAGACTGGCCACCCTCTCTTAGCCTCTGTCATGTCTGAGACGTCCTTTCACTCTTCCGTGAATGATACCTCAATTCGCTCAATTCTTAAGACACCTGCTCCTGCATGGAGGGTTATCCTGCTTGTCAGGCTGCTTGTCACCCCGGGGTACGTCGTCATCCGGGCGCACGCGCTGATCGCGGGGGACGCAGAGGCCGCCGCCACAATCCCGCTCTTCGTGATGCAAGCGGGATTGATGACGGTCTTCATCATAGACTACGCGCGAGCCAGCGACGCTTCCTCGGCGGAGTGAACCCCGCCCAGACGGCGTGGATCCTCACCAATTCGGCGCGGCACTACCGCGGGTCGCGGGGAGCGCACTACCCGCGAGGACGCAGAGCCCCACCCCTTCGCCAGCTTCCAAGATACGGAAGGACCCGTACCCAACCCCATGGACGAGTGAGCCGCGCAACGTGACGGGTGGCTATGGCCCGACGCCATCTGTCCCCACGGTGTCGGGCGGGGGATCGCTGCCTGCAGAAGCTTGAAAGGACCGAAGGCCTCGCCACAAGACGCGCCGCTGCTGGTCGGTTGGTGTCGTACCGACTCGGTGCTTCGGACTGCACCCAGGGGGCCGGGGCAGGCTCGCTATGTGACAAGCCCAGGCGCAGCCCCGGCCCCCTCGCTCCCTTAGTTCTTCTTCAACGCCAGCGGCAGGTACACCGACGTGATCTCGTCCGGCGGGCCGTATGCGCTGCCGCCCACGGCCTCACCGTCGATCAACTGGGCCACCCCCAGCTCCGGCTGACCGGAGCCGCTGCTCAGCTCCAGCCCTAAGCTCGTGACCTGACCGGCGCCCAGCGGAATGCCGAGTATGGTTGCCGACACCGTGCCACCACCGCTAGGACTGATGTCGATGCCGATGGAGTTGGTTCCTGCGATCACGGAGCCTCCGTCGACGCTGCCTCCGCTGTCCTGCCACCAGTCGAAGGTGTCCGACTCCATCGTGATGAGCACCGATCCGTCGGTCGGGTAGCGGTCAGAACTGACCTGGATATCCGTCTTCACCGGGCTGCCGTACGGATTCCCGACTGATACGTACGGGTCATGGGAGGCCTGGTCCGGCGGGAGCACGTGGATGTTCCTCTGGCAAAGGTTGTTATCGAAGGGGACCAACCCCTCGTGTTCCAACGGATCCAAGGCGGCGCTGATCCACGCCATGAAGCAGTAGTGGCCCGACGTCTGTGGGGTCCAAGGCACGCTCACTGTGCGCACCTGACCGGCCGCCAGGCTGGGGATCGTGACCTGGTTGATGTACGTCCAATCGTTTGGCCAAGATATGGAGGCCGCTCCTACCGCCCCGTACACCTTGACGTTGATGCTGGTCAGGGAGGTGTTCCCGCGGTTGCGGACCCGCACGTAGACGTAGTTCGTCTGTCCGCCCTTGGGATTCTCGTGCACCAACACGCCGTCCTGCTGGTGCCGGACCCAGATGTCGGGACTGACCCACCATCGCTCGCCGTTCGGGTTGGACGGGACCTCCCCGCTGTCTTGAGGATGATCCTTGCAGTAGACGTCGTGAACGGAAGCCGTAACGGCGACGCAAGCCGGGTCGATATCGAGGGTAGCTGGCTGCCCGCTGGAGTCGGTGTAGGAACCCTGTGTGGACTCATTGAGGCATATCTGCCCCTCCGCGGTGTCGGAGAGTCGCACGCGGTACGTGAACTTCTTTGTCTGGTCCCTTCGGATGAGCGGGATCTTCCAGGTCAAGGTCATTCTGTCGGCGCTGATGGAATCGGGTGCGGGCGACGCCGAGCCCTCTACATACGTCAGGTTGTCCGAGAGGACGTCGACGAGCGTGCCGTTCGTCCACGGCTCCGCGCTGATGACCCCTGCGATCTGCTGGTAGATGGAGGCCAGCTCCGCGCTGGTCGGCGCGGGGTAGTACCGCCCGCCGCCGATGCGCGCGAGACCGTGCTGGTAGTAGGGATGGCCTGCCGGATCACTCGGGTTGTACGCGTGCTCTGTGGCCGGAAGGTCGTCCAGGAAGTAGTGTGAGATGTTGCTCCCCAGGCCAATGGTGTAGAGGGTGATCCCGGCGTTACGGCCCTCTAGGGTCTGCTGCCGGGCGTACTCCGCATCCGGCTCGTAGAAGCCACTCCCGGGACCATCTGGCTTGTTGGGCTGGCCGTCGGTCAGCATAATCGCTATCCAGGCGGCCTCCGGGCGTCCGTTCTCGGTAAGCTCCTGGTTGGCGCGTTTGATGCCATCCGCGATGTTGGTGGCCCCGGAGGCGTACAGGCCATCAATAGCCGATTTGACGGAGGCCCCATTCCGGCTGAGTGCATGGTCCAGTTGCTCTGTGTTCGAGTAGGAGACCACACCCACCCGGTCACGACCCGGGCTCAGATCCAGCATATCGACGAACGTCTTGGCGGCGTTCTTGGCGGCCTGCATCGCAGCCGACCCCATGCTGCCCGAGCGGTCGATGATGAGCATCACGTCCGTCGGCTGTGATGATTGCGGGCAGTCTCCTTTCCCGTGGACAGTGAGGACCACCGTTGTCTCGGCGCCGGGCTGGACCTGGTGGGGGCTAGCTTGCTTGTTCCCCTCCACCGTGCACGGCGCCGGGGAGATGGCGATGGCGTACTCGACCTCGGTCTGCACCGCTACCGCCTCGTAGGCCTGGGCACTGAGTTTAGGCAGGTACTCCTCCGGGAAGTTTCGGGGGAGGTTCTGCCCTACGAGGGGCCCCAGAGCCTGGACGGTGTCAACATAGCCAGCGGGACCCCAGGTGCCCCCAGGGCTGTTGGTACTCACCACGTCATAGATGTCGTGGGAGACGTTCCCCGCGTCGTTGTGGACGCTGTACATGTGGCCCGGGCTGTGCGGCAGCAAGCTGCCGCTCAACACCCGCCCGGGGAATCCTAGTTCCGCCCGGTCGCGAATGGGATCGCTGAAGGCGATGCGCTGCCCCAGGCGATCTACGCCCGCCGTGGTGACGAAGTGGCCGCCCTGCCGTTCCCAGCTCCCCTCGACATGCGTCCAGAAGCCCATCAGGAGGATGACGTCCTCACACCGCTCCACCTCCGAAGCCACCCACTCGAACGGCGGCTTCGCGACCATCTTGACATCGTAGCTGTCAGTCAGCCCCTTGTCAGCCAGGTATCCCACGATAGCGGTGTGCATGTCCTGTACGGACGTACCCATCCCGTGGGTGGGACTCCCGGTGCGGATGCCGTCGGTGTCCATGCGGTACGCCAGATCCTCGACGAGGCCCTGCACGTTGCTCGGATCATGGTCATCCCACGTGTGGTGGTAGGAGTCCACCAGTGGGTAGTTATCGTTGATGGCTGGAGGCGTAAGGGGATCAGACTCGAACTTGGAGTCGAACCACCACAGACAGTTGGCCATTGCCAGCGGGCCGCAGTAGGACCAGTTGTCGCTCCCTGGCGGGTAGGCCCATTGGTACTGGCGTTGGTCGAAGTCCGCCATCCCGCTCGGGGCGTAGTCCTCCCAGCCCCCAGCCTTCCACGTCATCGCCGTATCGTCCGGCATTGCAGGGACGACGGTGACGCACGCTGGAGGAATGTCAATGGAGGCAGGATCTCCGTTGGAGTCGTTGTAGGTGCCCTGCGTCGAGTCGTTGAGGCATACCTGTCCCTCCGCAGTCTGGGGTAGCTGCACCCGGTACGTGAACGACTTCGTCTCGTTCCTCCGGATCACGGGCACCTTCCAAGTCAACGTCTTCCTGTTGGCGCTGATCGAGAAAGGAGGAGGCGAGGCCGAGCCCTCGACGTACGTGGCGTCGTCCGAGAGCACGTCGACCAGTGTGCCGCTTGTCCACGGCTCCGCGCTAATGACTCCGGCTATCCCCTGGTAGATCTCCTCCAGCTCGGCGCTCGTTGGCGCCGCATAGTAGCGCCCGCCGCCCACGTAGGCGAGTCCGTGCTGGGTGTAGGGATGCCCGGCTGCGTCACCGGGGTTGTAGGCGTGTTGCGTGGAAGGTTGATCGTCCAGGAAGTAGTGCGACACGTCACTTCCCAGGCCGATGGTATAGAGCGTGACGCCGGCCGAGCGACCTTGCTGGGCGGCGTCCCGAGCGTACGCGGCATCCGGCTCGCTGAAGCTAGAAGTGGATCCGAGAGGGCGGTTGGGAAGCCCATCGGTGAGCAAGATGGCAATCCACGCGGCGTCCGCGCGACCGTTCTCCGTGAGCTCATCGTTGGCGCGCTTGATGCCGTCCCCGATGTTTGTGAACCCCGCCGTGGACAGCGCGTCGATGGCATCCTTCACCGAGGTGCCGTTGGAGCTCAGGGCGTGGTCCAGTGCCGCCGACGTCTCGAAGGAAACCACCCCCACGCGGTCGTGATCCGGGCTCAGGTTCATCATATCGACGAACGCCTTCGCGGCGTTCTTGGCGTCCTGCAGGGGCGTACCTTGCATACTGCCAGAGCGATCGATGATCAGCATCACATCCGTCTTCTGCGCGGACTCGGGGCAGTCGCCAAGCCCGTGGAGGTTGATCGTCACCTGCGTCTCAGCGCCAGCCTCTACCTCAGCCGGGTCGGCGGCCTTGCTGCCCTCCACGCTGCAAGGATCGGGCACGACCGGGGTGACGATGTCGCATTGCGGGTCGATGCGGATGGTTCTCTCGGCATAGTCATTCTGCGTCTCGCTGCACGTGTCGTAGACGATGACCTGCAGCGTGTAGTCGCCCGTGGCTGCAGAGACGGGTATGGCAAGGGGAATGATGAAGGCATCGTTTGCCGAGCCAACGACGCTCTTCGTCTGTGACTGGCCCACGAGGTTGTTGTTGGCGCTGTCTAGGATATTGACTTCGACGCGGACCTCCTGCGAAACGAGGGACGTGTCCACCTCGACATGGACGCTGGCGGCGGCGCCCGGCGCGTAGCAGGTCTTGTCGGGTGCCCACGAGCGGATGGAGGCCGCGCCGGCACCACCGCCCAACACTAATTGCCCCCAGTCAATCTTGGTGCACCAGCGCGGATGTCCCTCGTAGTTGCAGTTCAGCGTGTCAATCTGCACCTGCACCAGGTTGTCGCCCTGGGTCACCCAGGAGGGATCGATGTTGAAGACCGACGTGCTCCAGATGTCGTTGGCCCCCGTGAGGTAGCCCGCGAAGTGCCCGTTGAAGTAGACGGCGTCCCGCTCTGGACAGTCGGCGTTCTGTTCATCCACGTCCCAGGCGAAGAGGCTGAGCTGGGCCTGGGCGAACGACGGCAGGGTGGGAACGGCAATATTGAACTCGATGGGGGCACGGGGATTGTCGCGGAAGATGCATACATCGTAGGCCGGATACATGTCCCCGTCGGGGATGCCGGTGTGGCCGTTGTTCTCGTTGTCCGTATCCGTGATGTAGGACTGGGTCGCAGCCCCCGGGCAGTCGCCCGTCTGCTTCTGAAGGACGACATCGTCCACCCAGGGACCGGAGTGGCTTACGTCGCTGTTGTCGCTCTGGAAGACGAAGGCGATCCAGACCTGCGGCTCACCTGTGTAGTCGCCCAAGTCGGGATCGTCCGCCAGGTCCAGCGTGACGGATGCCCACTGGTCGTTCGTCGAACCGCTGGTGTGGTAACCGAAGAAGTTGGCCCCGTCGGTCGATACCAGCCACTTGAAGTAGTCGTGATCCTGCTGCGTGTCCAGGTATAGGTCAAAGCTCAGCTCGGCATCCGTGGCAGTGCTCAGGTCAAATGGCCCGTACACCATCCACGAGTCCATGTTGATTGGATAGGGATGCCAACAGGGGAACATCGCGTTGGCACCCTGGTCGTGAGGGATGGCGGTTCGGTTGCCAGATACACCCCAGTCGAAACAGCCGTTCGCGCCCCAATAGTACTCGCCGTTCGTCGCCCCATCGTTGTCGAAGACGGCCCACCCCGCACCGGGGAACGTACCGTCGAAGTCCTCTGTCATGATGGTGACCCAGCCTTCGGTGGCGGTAAGGGAGGCGGCGGAAACAGAGGGCTGAGAGAGCAGGTCCGGACGATCGAGTTGGAGCTGGACGGGGTCGTATTCTAGACCCGTCTGCACGTCAAATGCGCCCAGGTCAGCCTGCGGCGTTGGACCTGGCGGTGTGGCCATCGCGGACGACACCAGGAGCGAGACCAGCACCAGTCCCGCCGCGAACACGGCGATCAGTCTAGCCTTCATAGAAGCACCCTCCTTATGGGGCTCCCCCGTCACCACCCCCGGAATTGCGGTCAGCAACCCCGCTCGACAGGTGGTAGGGAGGATGCCCAAACACCCCGTAGGTAGTAGGAAAGCCCTGGAACAACGCGCGTTGCCCCAAGGATTAGCAGAAGCTTATGGATGGGTAGCTCCGTGCTTGCTCTCGTCCGAAATCCGGCCGAGGCCATGGTCACTGCTCCCTGGACCGCCCACGGATACCGGCCACCTGGCGGTGCCCTCCAGGAGGTAGGGTAGAACCTCCGTTCTGATCGCTCAGCCTGAGCCTTGGATTGTCTTGGTGCCTCCTTTCACGTCAAGGCCATCAGCCTGCCGTCAAGTACCTTCAGCCGCATTATATGAGATTCTCGAGCCAAAGTCAATGCAGGGTTCGTGAGGCCGCTGCACTGGTGTCTCGAAAGGTAAACTGTCGAAGCGGCGCCGATCGACTGTCCAGCACCGTCAGCTGGGGATTTCCAAATCAAGGAGCAGCTTGCGCGGCGAAATCGGCTCGGATGTGCTACTTGCTGGGTTACGTAAAGGAGGGTCTAGACCTCCTCTTGGTCGAGGTCGGCGGTCATGACCTGGAAAGACTCTTCGAGGTTCGCGTTCAAGTCCAACGAGTCCTCGTCGGTGGCAGGGATCAACGACGATCCCTGGAACGCCTTCTCGACGTCGTACGGATCGTTGAACTTGAGACAATGATAGATGTGTCTGGCCAACGCTG
>Ga0180434_10009086_pt1 | contig 10865 bp, 7 predicted proteins | sample SS_ome_7_FD_132453 | JGI IMG/M metagenome (GOLD analysis project Ga0180434, IMG submission 132453) | Hypersaline lake sediment archaeal communities from the Salton Sea, California, USA - SS_1_D_2 metaG | ecosystem: Environmental > Aquatic > Non-marine Saline and Alkaline > Hypersaline > Sediment... | reverse complement strand
TCCGCGTGCTGATCGCCGAGGACGATCACCTGGTCGGGGAAATGGTCAAGGGTCTGTTGGAAGAAGCGGGCTACGTCATCGTCGGGGAGGCGCTGGACGGGCTCGAAGCGGTCGAGATGACGAGAGCCCTGCGGCCTGACATCGTCTTGATGGACGTCGCCATGCCCGCTATGGACGGCATTGAGGCCGCTCATCAGATTTACGAGTGCTGCCCCACACCGGTGGTGGCGCTGACTGCCCACGAAACGGAAGAGTTGGTCAGCAGCGCCAGCAAGGCCGGGGTGGGCGCCTACCTGGTCAAACCACCCGTGTTGCGCGAACTGGAGCGCGCCATCGCCATTGCCATAGCGCGCTTCGACGACATGGTAGAGTTGCGTCACCATGCCGACCGGTTGGAGCAACAGGTTGAAGCGCGCACTGCGCAACTCCAGGCCCAATACGCCTGGTTGCAAGCGATCCTCCACACTATTTCTGATGGCATCGTCGTCACCGACGAACGCGGCGAGATCCTGCAAACCAACCCGGTCGCGCAGAAGTGGCTCTCCAAGACACTCTCCCCGAGGGATGCGGCCCGTTTACAAAAGATGGTGCAAGGACTGGGGCGGCAGGCGTGCGCCGAGACGGTTGAGAAGCGACCCGAGATGGCGTTAGAACTGACCGGGTTGGACCTGGAGCTAAGAGCGGGACGGGTTGTGGGAACAGACGAGCCGGCCGCCGTGGTGGCCATCCACGACGTCAGCCACCTGAAGGCGCTGAACCGGATAAAGACCCGCTTTGTCACCAGTGTCTCCCACGAGCTTCGGACGCCGATCACTACGATCAAGTTGTACGTGGAGTTGATGCGGCGGCAGCCAGAAAAGTGGAAAGAGTACCTGGAGGTTTTGGCAGAGGAAGCGGATCACTTGGCGCTGTTGGTGGAGGACATCCTGCAAATTTCTCGCATTGACGGCGGGCGATTGGAGATAAAGCCCCGCCCAACTCTTCTCGACGAGCTGATCGAAGAGACTGTTGCCGGCTTTCGGTCGCTGGCCCAGGAACGGAGTCTGTTACTGGAATGTCGCCTCGCGCAGCCTGAACCGGTGGCCATGGTTGACCCGGACGGAATCAAGCAGGCGTTGAGCAACCTGGTGGAGAACGCGATCCAGTACACGCCGGAGGGCGGAAAGGTGATGGCCTCCACCGGAAAAGCGGAGGCGGAGGGACGGCTATGGGCGACGGTGTCAGTGACAGATACCGGGATAGGCATTCCAGAGAAAGACCTGCCCTACATCTTTGATCGCTTTTTTCGGGGGGAGGGGGAACGGCAGACACGGGTGTCGGGGACCGGCCTGGGGCTGGCGATTGCCAAAGAGATCGTAGAGTTGCACGGCGGGCGAGTGACGGTAGAGAGCCAGGCGGATGCAGGCTCTACTTTTGTCGTCTGGCTGCCCCTCGCCGAGGAGCGAGCGTAGACAGCGTGCTCCCGCAGGTTTAGATTTCATCTGGGGAGGAGCGGAGCACCCCCAGGCCCGTTCGCTCTGTAAGTCAAACCTCGCACAAACGCCGCCAACACGCTGGCGGCGTTTGTGCGACCATATATGAATTCGGGTCCCCGCTATGCCGTGTGTCGAAAAGTTTTGACCCTGTTCTCGCAGGTGAGGGCCTGCTCAGCGGTCTGCCTTGCCCGGAGGCTATCGCATTCCTCTCTGAAGAGACAGCCCTCGCTTTTATAGGTGTTGGCTCAAAACGTAAAACGACATTCACGAACACAGCAGGGTACACCTAGACTATACCATGCATTGGCAAAAAGCGCAAATCCCCCACCGACGCTCATTTGGCTGCTTGTCGGTCGCTCTCTACTATCTGGATGCAGAGTTCTTCCAGTTGCTCTGGCTCGACCGGCGAGGGCGCGCCGGCCATCAGGTCGGCGGCCTGCTGGGTCTTGGGGAAGGCGATCACTTCACGGATGTTGGGCTCGCCGGCCAGGAGCATCACCAGCCGGTCAATGCCGGGTGCGATCCCGCCGTGGGGCGGAGTGCCGAACTCGAATGCCTCCAGCATGTGGCCGAATCGCTCCCGTGCCACATCTACGTCCAGTCCGATCAATTCAAAGACCTTTTCCTGCACCTGGCGCTGGTGGATACGGATGCTGCCGCCGGCGATCTCTTCTCCATTGCAGACCAGGTCGTGCTGCTGGCCCCGCGCCGCGCCGGGGTCGCTCTCCAGGAGCGGCAGGTCTTGCGGCATGGGCGATGTGAAGAGGTGGTGGCTGGGGTCCCAGCGTTGGCCTTCCTCGTCCCATTCAAAGAGCGGAAACTCGACCACCCAGCAGAGAGCCAGCACGGACCGGTCGCGCAGCCCCAGCCGCTCGCCCAGTTCCAGCCGCAATTCGCTCAGGGCAGCGCCCACGACCCGGGGCTGGGCGGCGACGAACAGCAATAGGTCGCCCGGCTGCGTCTCCATCGCTTCGACGATAGTGGCTACCTCGTCCTCGGCGAGGAACTTGGCAAAGGAGGAGCGCACTTGGCCCTCTTGCCTCAATGCCAGCCAGGCCAGGCCCTTGGCTCCTTCCTGTTGCGCCAGGGCGGTCAGTTCGTCAATCTGCCGGCGGCTATAGTCGCCGCAGCCGGGAGCGCGAATCCCCTTGACCTGCCCCCCCGAGGCGGCTGTCCGGCTGAATATGCCAAAGCCGCACGCGGCCACTAGGTCAGAGACGTCCACCAATTCCATCCCAAAGCGCATGTCCGGCCGGTCGGTGCCAAAGCGGCTCATCGCTTCCCGATAGGTGAGGCGCGGGAAGGGCTTGGTGAGCAGCTTGCGGTCGGAGCAGGTCTCGACGATGCCGATCGTCATCTCCTCGACCAGGGCTAGCACGTCCTCTTGCTCGACGAAACTCATCTCCAGGTCCAGTTGCGTGAACTCGGGCTGGCGGTCGCCGCGCTGATCCTCGTCCCGGAAGCAGCGGGCGATCTGAAAATAGCGCTCGTACCCGGCGACCATCAGCAGTTGTTTGAGTTGTTGGGGAGACTGGGGCAGGGCGTAGAATTGGCCGGGATGCACGCGGCTGGGGACCAAATAGTCGCGCGCTCCCTCTGGTGTGGTCTTGAAGAGAATGGGGGTTTCGATCTCGACAAAGTCCCGCTCGTCCAAATAGTCGCGGATGTATTTTATCACCCGGTGGCGCAGGATGATGTTGCGCTGCATGCGCTGCCGTCGCAAATCCAGGTAGCGGTATTTGAGCCGCAGCGACTCGTCAACCGGCTTGTCGTCGTAGATGTAAAAGGGAGGGGTCTTGGCCGGGTTCAGTATCTTTACTCGATGCGCCAGTACCTCGATCTCCCCGGTCGGTATTTCGGGGTTGGTCAGCCCTTCCGGCCTGGCCTGGACGACGCCCGCGATCTGGAGCACGTATTCGCCGCGAGCCTGTTGCATCACTGCGTGGGCCTCTGGCGCTTCGTCGGGATTGGCCGTGACCTGCACGATGCCAGAACGGTCGCGCAGGTCCAGAAAGACGAGGCCGCCATGGTCGCGCCAACGGTTGACCCATCCTGCCAGCAGGACTTTTTGGCCCGCCTGCGCGGGCTGCAACTCGCCGCAATTGTGTGTCTTTAACATAGCCATCTCCTCCAAGGATTTGATAGGACGTCATCTTGTCCTAAAGTAAAAGCCGCCCGACGTTGGGCGGCTTTTCTTTGCAAAAGCAGGAAGCGGACGTGTCACACCGTCAGCCGCCCTGGGGGCGGACAAACGTTATCGTTATCCACGATCAGCCGAATGGTATATGTCATCATCTCGGCAAAAGTATAGCACACTTTGCAGTGGTGTCAAGCATAGCGTGGTAATGCAGGTCTGTGTTGCATCTGCCTGACTGCGCAGATCGAGATTGGTTTTGCGAGCGTGCTATTGCTGCAAGAACTTGACCGCCCCGCTCACGAGCGAGCCTTCGCCCGCGCTCTTTCCCCCCGCCGAGGGCGCGAATTTAAGAATGCGGTCGGCCAGCCGGGAGAAGGGCAGTGATTGGAGCCAGACGCGGCCGCTCCCCTGTAAGGTAGCCACGAAAAGCCCCTCGCCGCCAAAGACCATAGATTTTAGATTGCCCGCCCGCTGGATGTCATAGTTGATGGTTTTCTCAAAGGCGACGATGCAGCCGGTATCCACCATGATCTTTTGGGCGTCGAGGCGCTTCTCGACGACGGTGCCGCCAGCGTGGATAAAGACCATGCCGTCGCCGCGCAGGCGCTGCAGAATAAAGCCCTCGCCGCCGAACAGCCCGGCCCCCAATTTTCTGTTAAAGGCAATGCTCAACTCGGTGCCCAGCGCGGCGCACAGGAAGGAATCCTTCTGGCAGATCAACTCGCCGTTCGCCTCGTCCAGGTCAATGGCGATGATCGTGCCCGGGTAGGGCGCTCCGAAGGCGACGTGTCGTTTGCCTCCGCTCCCCGTATGCGAAAAGTGTGTCATAAACAACGACTCGCCCGTGACGGCCCGCTTCCCGGCGCTCACCACGGCGTCCAGGAATCCGGCCTTGGGCTTGGAGCCATCCCCCATCTTGGTCTCAAAAGTGATGTCATCCTCCATGTACATCATCATCCCCGCTTCCGCGATCACGGTCTCGCCGGGGTCCAATTCAATTTCCACGAACTGGAGGTCGTCGCCGAAAATATGATAGTCAACTTCGTGCGCTTTCATAATCATCCTCCTGAGTCTATAGTGTTATCCAGCAACATTTGCGTGATTTGCGAGCGTTACCCGCTCGTTTGCGGCTTGCCGCGCTATGCTTTTCCCATCACTGCCACTTTGCTCACCAACTGCGCGGCGGAGCGCAGGGCAAAGATCGCCACCACACCGGTCAGCGCCGTCACGACCCCGGCTGCCACAAAGACGGCTTGCACCCCGAACAGAGAGCCGAGCAGGGCGGCCAGCCCCTCGGCCAGGGCGGTGGCGGCGACGACGAGCAAGTTGACGGCCGACTGCACCCGCCCCCGCACCTCGTCGGGCGAAAGTGCCTGGGAGATCGTATCCAGCGCGCCCCGAGCCATCACGATGCACAGGCCGATGACGGCGACACTGAGCAGCACGACGGCGTAGCTGGTGGCAAAGGCGAAGGCGACGATGGCGGCGCCTCCCAGGATTAGCATCCCGCCCACTATAGTGCTGGCGGAGAGTCGGCGCGAGAGCCGGCTGACCACCACCCCGCCCATAACGGATCCCAGGCCCAGCATACTCATCGCGATCCCGTACTCCATGCCTCCGGCCCCCAATTGCGCCTCCAGATGGGGAATAGCCAGCAGTACGATGGCGCCGATCCCCAGCGTAGCGATGGACGTGATCGTCAACACCCGTCGCAAGGCCCGGTTGTGGCGGATAAAGTCTAGTCCGACCTTCATATCCTCCCAGATGGTGTTCGTCTTGCCCGCGCCCGCCTGCTCCGGCGTCGCTTCTGGAGCATTCATCACGGCGATAACTATTGCAGATATGATGAAAGTCGCGCTGTCAAAGATGATGGCCGACGGCATCCACAGTTCGACCGCTACACCGGCGATGAGCGGCCCTACGATGAGGGCGATGATATAACTGCCCTGGATCAGGCCGTTGGCCGCCAGGAGCAGGCCGGGCGGCACGATGTTGGGGATGACTGCGTTGCGCGCCGGGTAGAAAAAGACGCCCACCAAGGCCAGTCCCCCGGCCGCCAGGTAGAGAATCCAAAGATGTTGGACGTCACTCACGAGGAGGATGGAGAGGACGATCAGGCCGCGCAGCAGATCGGACCCAGCCATCGTTAGTTTGCGGTTCCAGCGGTCGGCCACGACGCCGCCCACCAGCCCAAAGATGAGCTGGGGGATGGCGATCGAGATGACGGGGATGAGTATGGCCCACGGCGATTGGGAGATGCTCGATATCAACGTGATCGCCGCGATCAGTAGACACTGGTCACCGATCTGGGAGAGCAGTTGGCCGATCCAGAGCAGCTTGAAATCGCGGTTGTGCAACAGCGCACTGAACGCCTCGTGTTGGTCAGGCGGGCGTGTGGGTGGACTCGACATACACAGGTTCCTTTGATCGGGTGCCGCGACCGCAAGTTGGTTCGTGGGGTGCACCGCAGCACCCTCCCGCTGGTCTGGAATTGGCCGCGGTAGGATCGGGGCTAGATCAATAGATTGGTTAGTTGTACCTTTTCAATAAAGTGAGGCAAGCATGTGGCGCGAGCGGATAACAGACGTTCGTGGCAAATTGCGTCTTGGCAAGTTATCAACTCGCGAACGTTGAAAGGGTGTGTTTTAGATGAGTTGAGTAGCCGCGCCTTCCATAGCGCGCGACATGGAAGGCGCGACTACTTTCAGTCGAAATGCACACCCATGTCGAAAAGGTACGGTCCGTTCCCTAGTCTGGCTTGATGGCGGCAAAGATGGCCCCGCCGATGGCGCCCATTCCAGCGCCTATGACCAGGCCCGTCAGGCAGCACATACTGCCGCCGAGAACTGCCCCGCCCACTCCGGAAAAGGTGGCAAACATTTCCGGATCTATGCCGAGCTCGATCAGTTGGCGCATCGTCTGGGGGTCTATGACCGACGCAACATCGCCTGTACCGCCGAGCGCCACCGTAACGGCCATGACGATGATCCACACGATCCCGCCGGCTGCTCCGCTGACCAGCCCGGCGATAGCGCCCGCCCCTGCGCCCGTCCCTGCGGCCCGAGGTGGGGTCAGGAAGAACCCGGCCAGCACTCCGATGCCGGCGTATACCAGCCACGTCAGCCCGCAGCAGATGCACCCGACGCCCGGTATCTGGCTGAGCAACGTCATCACCAAGATGATGGCTGCGCCGATCAATCCTGCTTTCAGTCCTGCTTTTCCGGTCATGATAACCTCCTATGGGGATTCAAGATTTGTTGATCATAAGATGGGCAGATTTGCTGTGGGTAGTGCAAAAGGTATCTCTTTCGTAACTGCTCAGGTCAGACCTCCGAGGTCTAGAAGATGGTTTCAAGTAGCAAAATTGTGGCTTGGGCAAGTTTCTCGACGAGCTAAATTGACTGTCAGAGACCTCGGAGGTCTAAGATGCCATTGTCAAGCTGTTCACTTTTCTGCTCAATCTATCCGCATTGTACAATTTTTATCATAGACTGTCAATTGGCCCGTTGGGGGCAATGAGGGTCCGAGTCGCCGAATTGGCCGCCAAAGGCCATCACCACCGCCGGGCAGCCCCGGCACAGGTCGAGGTGATCGCAGGCGCGGCAAGGCCCGCGCACCAGATCCTCCAATTTCCGGAAGCGGGCGAGGATGGCCGATTCGCGCCAGGCGCGCATTACGTCGCCGTCGCCCACGTCTGACCAGCGCACGTGGCTGCACGGCAGCACGTCTCCCTCCTGGGTCACGGTGACGAACTTGCGGGCGGCCGAGCAACCCCACACGCCGGCGCGGTAGAGGCTGTGGGGGGAGTGATTGGCGAGCAGAAAGGTGAGCGAAGCGTCTACGGTGATCCTGGTCGTTGGGTGCTGGGCGCCGGTTGCCCGCAGGGTGCGACGGACTTGCCGGTAGTCGGCGGCGGTGGGAGATTCGCGCTCCAGCCAGTCGCCCTCGGTGGTGGGGGGCTTGGGGCGCAGGAGATTGACGGTGGTCGCGTCCATCCGCTGCCCCAGGCGGATGACGGCTTCCAGGTCGGGGAGGCTAGAGCGGGTGATGAGGACGTTGAATCCAAAGCGCAGCCCCGCCGCCCGGCAGGACTCTGCGGCCGCCATCGCCTGGACAAAGTTGGGCCGCGTGGCCGCGTTTATCTCCTCCGACGCGCCGTTGAGAGAGATTTGGGCCTGCCCCAGCCCGGCCTCCTCGAGCGCGGCCGCCATTCCGACCGTCAGAAGATTGCCGTTGGTTGTGAGGTTGGGGACGATGCCACTCTGGCGGGCCAGGCGCACCATATCGAGCAGGCGCGGGTGCAACAGCGGCTCGCCGCCGCCCAGCGCCATCTGGAAGACGCGGGCCTCCGCAGCCTGGCGGACGACGCGCTCAAACAGCTCGAACGGCGCATCGGTCGGCGTGACCGTGGAGCCGGGCCGGGCGGAGTAGAAGCAGCCAGCGCAGGCCTGGTCGCAGCGCCCGGTGACGGAAAAGTGGATGGTCTCGGGAGCGGCCAGCGCGCGGGGCGGGGCGGTCGTCGTGGGAGCCGCGTCGCGCACCGCCGCTACCTGCCTCAGGGCGCCGTTGGATGGGCCTGCCGCTACAAAGCGATGCTCCCGCAGGTAGGCGAAGAAGAAAAGCGGATAGTCGCGCAGTTCCCCCTTGAGCAAAAAGTAGAGTGCGTCCAACCCCTCCATATCCAGCAGGGCCGTCTCGGCCGTTTCCTGCTGGAAGAGCAATGCTCCGTCCGGCTCGGGCCGGATGATAGTGTGAGGCGCGAGGGAGGGCATTATAAGCAGTAGATGCCGAGTTTTACCCCAGCCTTTTTCGCCGCCAGCCCCAACAAATAGTCGTAGTAGGGGAGGATGAACTGCCCATCGTCCATCCAGCGGCCAGTGATGGTGAAGGTGGCGTCGGGGTTGAGGCGCACCCGCAGTGAGAGGCCGTGGTGGCGGTTGATGTCATCCTGCACATAGTCGCGCGGAGGCCCCCAACTCCAACCAGCCAGCTCATCCAGTAGCCCGACGGCTTTATAGTTATCGTGCACGAGCTTGTAGGCCCGCTTCGCCTCACGGGGCTCGAGTTTGCTGGCCGGCACCAGAGAGCAGCCCAGGTAGAGTACGACGCCGTCGAGAGGAATTTCGTCCTCGGAATAATAGTACTCCTCGTCCACCAGGCTGCCAGGTTCGAACTCCTCGTCGTAGCCATAATCCTCGCACATTTCTTTCTGCTCCTCGGTCAGGTCGAAGCGAAAGGTCTGGGCCTCCAAGAGCTCCAGACGGTGAGCGCCGGCATAGTTGAGGATGGATTCAATGACTCGCACGCCGATACGGCTGGCTTTCCAGCTATCGGGGTCGAACTTGACGATCTGCTTTTCCAGGTGCTCCAATGTCTTGGCTGTCAGTTTGTCCTCCGCCTCGCCCTGGTTGACGATGAAATCGCGCAGCCGGAGCAGCGGCTTCTCGAAGGTCAGGTAGTAAGAGCGGACAAAGTAGCCGGTCGAGAGTAGTCCTCGCACCACAGTCCCCAATTGCTCGGGCTGAGGGACTTGGGCCTCGTAGGCTGCCTCTGACGAGTCAATTTCGTAACCGTGCCAATGAGCCTTTAGCATGTGAGCCTCCTTTCTGAGGTCGCTGTGGCAACCGAAGGTTGTACGCAATCCGTTGTCGCGCTGCCCGGCCAGGTCTCAATCGTCGCCGGGTGGTTTGATGAACAACCCTACCTCGGCCATCTCACCGGCAGAAGCTACCGACACTGTCCCTATAATGACGGCGGAAATGTCGGTGTGATCAATCTCAAAAGTCGTGGAATCGGACATTGGCCCGCTCTTGGTCTCTCCATTCCAAGCGTAGGTATACATACAATCTCCCCCGTACCCTTTGGCAAAGATCGTGGCCTTCCACCCGTCTGTGGTGTAGACTCGGTCCAAATACCAGGCTTCTAGCCGGAGCAGGCCGCCTTCACAGTTGGCGGGAACGGTCGAGGTTAACACAGCCGTCGCGGCAGGTGTGGGCGTCAATGTGGGAGTGGGAATCGCTACGGGCGGTGTGGGTGTGTCCGTTGGTGGCGGGGGCGCGACGGGGTTCGTTGGCGAGTGAGGCGCGGGGGCCGTGTACTGCCCGTTTCTCCCGTGGCCGGCGGGTGGGGGCAGAAATATGGATTGCTCCGCATAGGGTATGACGGTAGAAGGACTGTTTTCGGCGATCAGCCAAACGTTTACCTGATATTCTGTGCCTTGCTCGTCTGTGAAAGTGATAGCGACCGCGTGAGGAGGGTCGCTTGGGGCCATTGGGACGTCAGCCTGGCCCCAGGGCCTTTCGGTGTAACGGGCCAGTGACCGATTGGGGCCGAGCGCAGTGATGGTTCTGGGGCCGGCTACTCCTTCCACGGCGAAGAGGGCCAGCCAGTCACCGTCCTCGGGCAACCCGTGCCGCACTGCTATGGCGCGGGCGTAGCAATCCATCACGGAAGCGGCATAGCGGCGCGTGACGCGCAGGTGAATCTGCTCCCACGAGCCGTTATAGGCGGCCAGCGAGTAATACAGGTCACCGTGTCCATCCTGGATGACGGTGGCCAGCGCCCGCGCTCCCCAGAAAACGTTTGTCCAGGGGTTTGCCAGCTTTTCGGGACTGGGTCGCCAGGGGAACGGCATCACCATCATCAGCCCAATGGCACCGGCCGGCCCCTCGGCCGTCGAGCGACCCTGTGACTCCTTCCAGATCAAGGCTGCGATCAGGTCCGGGTCCAGTCCCCGCCTCTCGGCTTCCTGAAGGATGATGGGCTCCCAACGAGTGACTGCGTAACTCCAGTATGGTGAAAGGGTCAGCTCGTCGGCGGGATCCCCGCCCTGCGCAAGAGCAGGGTAGTGAGATATAACAATGATTATCAGCGCCACGGGAATAATGGCGAGCGTTAGCCGTTGTACCTGCATTGCGGTGCGATCGCTCCTTAATCCTTCCTCTGTTGTAGACGTGAGGGAAGCGGAAGTACTATATCGGAAAGCACGTGATTTGTCAAGCCATGTCAGCAATCCAATCGTGGCCGCGCCATAACTCGGAAAGGTCGTCAAATGCGCTGTCTCAGGGCAATCAACGGGCCAAAATGGGTGTTTGAGCGGCCAAATTAAGCCAAAAATCTTGACGACGGGGCATGATTGTGTTAAAATATGTACAATTTGTAGAACACTGAAATCTCCTAATTTCGCCAAGTCGAGCATCGGGGCGGTTAACCACATAGTGGCTGCGAAAGCTTTTTACCTTTAACCTGCTTAT
>Ga0180434_10009085_pt1 | contig 10866 bp, 4 predicted proteins | sample SS_ome_7_FD_132453 | JGI IMG/M metagenome (GOLD analysis project Ga0180434, IMG submission 132453) | Hypersaline lake sediment archaeal communities from the Salton Sea, California, USA - SS_1_D_2 metaG | ecosystem: Environmental > Aquatic > Non-marine Saline and Alkaline > Hypersaline > Sediment... | reverse complement strand
GGGCCGCGAGCTCCTCAGCAGGCTCCCGGTTCGTCGTGAAACCGTTGAGCCAGATCTCGCTCATCGACGTGTCGGTCACTTTCCAGAACTCTCCCCAGTTCATCTGGCCCAGACCGGCCACCGAATAGCCGCTTTGCCTGGTCGTGCCAGCTGGAAAACACGGCACGAGTTGGACTTGTCTGTGTACGGGCACGTACGGGGTCACCGACAGCGTCCGCGACCAACGTCCCATCCGCCAGGGGCGATACTGCGACTTCGTATTGACCACATGGATGTTCGCATCGCTGAACTCGCCAAAAACTCCGCTCATTTTGTGATACTCGTTGATGCCTAGCGGATACGGGTTTAGGCTCATTTTCTTGTGCGCGCCGTTCATCTTAATCAACGTAAGGACTCCGTCCTCCAGATGATCGCTCGCCGTCATGCCCCGGCATGGATTTCCCCACCACAGGTACATTCCTTCGAGTTCGTAGGGGTACTTGGCGCCGTGACGGCCTGACTCTCTAGCAACCGCACTCCAGATCTTGATGCGACGTATGTGAGTTCCGTCTGGGTGGAAGACGTACCATTCGTCCGTCCAGTTCCCCGGACCATAGGGTGCGACCTGGGGTTTCTCCTGGTGGCAGATCTTGTTTCCCTTGACCAGGGCGCAAACGTGTCGCACGATGATACGTGCCTCATTTTGACTCTCAATCCACATCCGCGAGTATCGGTTGTCTTTGTCGTTCCAGGACTCGTAGGAGGCCCCTTCGTGGAAGCCCTCCTCGGTGATGTAGGTTTCTGTTGCGCCGTTGTTGTACGGAATGCCGTTTTCCGTGACCATCTTGATGTGCCCGGGCAGGTCGAAGCTCATGTGTGCCCGCGTGCCTTCGAAGGTCACGATCACCCAACCCTTCGCCTCTGGAGGAGGCCGGAGTGTCGGGTTTGTATTCCCAATCGCCTGAAACCTCTGGGCGTGAGACTGTCCGAGCCAGCTAATCGCCATGATGGCGACGGCGATCGCCGCCGGTACGACACTCCGGCCGACTTTGCTGTTGTCCATATTGCTATCCCACGTCAGGTCAGGACCACCGATGCTATGGTTCGGCGGCGATCAATCTACCGGAGACGCTAATACTTACGGTGAAGGGATGCTGTTCTATTGGTTGCGTTGTCTTCCCGAAATAGCCGTTGCCGTTGCCGATCATGGCTATTTTCGTCGTTTTCCTTCCGCCCTGACCCAGGCCAACTCTGGTCGACTCGCCCCAGTCGATCAGAATCGTATTGCCCTGCTGGGTCCACATAACTTCGCCCAATGGGTCGTTGACTCGACCGTTCGAGTACAGAGTGAGAATCTCGGTGCCGTCAAAATAGGTCTGTCCTTGATGCTGAATCCCTTCCGACTTGTGTTCGAATCGTCTGTGCATCAGGCGCGTTAGCTGCCAACGCCAGATTTCACCACCTGCAGTTCGAGAACCATTGACTGTTCCGCTTCGCGGCCTTATGTGAAACGGTGGATCATCTTCGGCCGTCGGCGTCATCAGAATACTAGTGCCTTCGGCGACACTCCATTTACCGATCGGTACATCGTTCTCGGTGACCTGATGGTTCGATTGGAAATCCCAGATCTTGCTGACGGTCTGTTCGGCCTTCTTGCCCGTGGCCAAATATGCGTGTTTACCGATGAACCTTTCTGCGAACTTTGGCAGCTTCGCGAATTGATCAAGCGACTCGGCAGTCGTCTGCGCCGTCGCCAGCTCGACGGCATCTGCAAGTTCCTCAAGCTTCTTGGAAGTGGCAATTCTGTCGAGTCCGTCCAGTTGCGGTAGGGATTCCTGGAACCAATGGATAGCCCGGCGAAGGTAGACCGTCTCTTCCTGTTTCCCGCGGCGGGCGATCGCCATCTTCTCCCAAGACTCGGCCAGCGCAATCTTCGCTCTCGCGTCAGATAGAGCTGACAACTCCATGTTGGCCGATGTGGCTAGCTGTTCATCGGCCCCTTTTGCCAAATGCGGCAGCGCCTGTTCCCAGTCGTCCTCGGTGATCACCAGGTGCTCGCCCACAACCAGATTCGCGTCAGGATCGTCCGGGTTCGACTGGAGCGTTTCCATGGCCCGCCGGGTAACCTCATATCTCGCCTTGCGCCCTTCTATGCTCTTCAACAGCTTTGAGTATTCGTTTGCGAGGCCCTCGGATCGCATCTGCTTGGCCTGTTTCAGGCTCGTCCTGACCAGGTCGAGGGCGATTTCGTAGCGAGATTCTCGCGCTGCCTCGTCGATCAGTTCGCGCGAGGTCTCTTCCAGCCGGTGCAGCACTTGGGCATTGCGGGCCGAGTCGATCGCGCGTTCGATCGTGTGGGACTTCATTTCGAGGATATCGATCTCGTACTCGTTCGCTAGTTGATTGACCGTCTGCAGGCTGAGCTGGCTGTCTCCGGCCGAAGCCGCGAGGTCGCGGGCCAAGATGAAAAGCGCGTATCGGGCGGCGGGGTCCTTCTTGACATGTTCGGCGTACGAAATGAACTTTCGAGCCAGTTCGATCTTGGCCTCGGAGGCGCGGGCAGCCGAGATATCGTCGCGAAAGATCTGCTGTGCAGTTCCCTTCGCCTCGTCTTGGGCCTCCTGCGAGGGGACTGGCCGCCGCCGGGACTCGGGCGCCGTAACTACCGCCGATGCCGATTGCGATTCGTCGGTGAATGGGTCCGGTGGGTCCGACTCGTTACCGCCTGATTCGTCGTCGAACAGCCCCGCCCACGGTTCGTCGGTCAACTCGTCCAGTTGGCCCAAATCCGGTATAGCCGTGTTTTGCTCGGTTGAGTCGTCCGAAACCAACAGATCCGCAAGGCTACGTTCCACGTCGGAATCGGCGGTCGTGATCGTCGGCGCGGCTTCGGCACGAGGTTTGTCCGTGGTGTCGCCGGCGGGGTCTGCCGCGTCTGCCAGGTCAACGGCGTCACCTTCTGCGCTACCCTCGGTGAAGATTCCCCTGTGGTATGCGACTCCGATCGCTACCCCGGCGGCGACAACCACCAAGACGAGCAGCCTGACTATCGTCAGCCAGGATGACTTGTTTCGTCTCTTCCGAGGTCGGGACCCCCGAGAGCTTCCCGAAACGGATGGTGGATCGCCTCCGGACGGCGCCGCCTGCTCCGGTTCGCCTTTGGTACCGCGATTCCGGTCCGGCTGAACCGATGGAGTCGGCGCGGCCGCAGATCGAGTTGCCGCCGGCTGCTTGTCCTGTTTCTTGGCTGGCTGTTTCGCCGTCGTGAGCCGCTTGGCAACCGGGAGGGAGTGAGCTGTCTTGATTTGCTGCGGTGCGGGGCCGCCATCATCGTCCGTCCTCCAAGAGCCCTTCCGGTGGCCGTTGCCATTCTTGCGAAGGCCGGTGCGAAGGGCTTTGTCGTACTCTTCCTTCTTTGCAGGGGTCAGCAGGCAGACGCCAGCCTCCTTAATGTTGACCAGCAGAATGCGGGCTTCCGCCGCGTGCCCGCCTTCTTGCTTGGACTTCACGTGGGCCGTCCGCTGCTTGACCGCATTGATGATCACTTCGTGATCGGCTTCCCACAGCGCCAGACCAAGCAACCGGTAGTGGTTCGGAGGCTGGTCCTTGGACGGGATGCCAAGCCAAGTGTGGTAGGGGTCGAACGGGTTTCCCATGTCGCACCTCCCTCGTGCAGGCGGGAGTGGGATGGCGGCTGGTCCCCGCCGAGGAAACCGCCACCTATCTTGTCAACGGTTCGCCATCGCAAGAGTACTCAAGAGTGCGAATCTGTTACAAACAGATACAAAGTGTTGACGACCATTAGTGATCTTCATTGGAAGCGAGGATTCCGATCCAACACAACCTTCGCTGAATCCGCCGCGGCTTGCCCCGCAAACCGGAGGAGGACGCCGATCAATCACGTCGAGGAGTCAACAGATTTCCGTGACCGGACAGGCCGCGTCGAATCGATCCGCCGACGACCAGAACAGATTCGCTCACCACCACCCTCGACTTCCACACGAATCGCATCGGCATACTCGAAATGAGCGGCGTTGAATAGCACGCCGGGAAGCTCGCGTAATTCAACCACCCTCACCCCCTCAATTACGCAGGTGTGGTCCACCGTGTAAATGGTACCCAGCGTCAGATGCTCCCTCGCATGTTCCATGGCAATGCCTGAACGGCGATTCTCATGGAGATAACGAACCTTGGGGCCCCGTAGACGAGATGCGTTCACGCGCGAAACTCCTGTCGACAAATCCTCCGCTTACCTCTCGCCTTGTCAGATCGCGTTGCAAACGTCCACTTCCTCGCGCCCCTTTCTCGGTTCATCAAGTGATGCGGTGAGCGCGTCGGTCCGCTGAACCTGCAGTCTGCCGCAAGCGCAGACCCCATATTGGCTATGGAAACTTCCCCCAACTGGCGGCTACGCCGCCGCCAGAGGGGGTCAGGGTTGGGTTCCGAAACCCTGTGTTTTCACTCGCCGGTCGGGCCACCACCTGGGGTTCCCACGGTCACGCTGGGAGCCTCGGCCTCGTCCGCATCGGGGCTCTTGCCCACCAGGATATCTCGCAGGCGTCGGTTAACCGCTTTTGTTCGAAGTCCATTTTGCATCACCCTCATCAACGGTGTTAGCGGTTCGCCGATGCGAAAGTACTCAGCCGTGATGTACATCGTTGAAATTGATACAAGCGGATACAAATTCGCGCGGTCGCCAAACCCAGTGGCCTCAGACAAGAAACGCAACTGCCACCGCAGTCGCGTTGCCAACACCTTGTCCGGTTGAGTATGAACGATCGGTCGAAGTGTATCACACACATTCTGTGTTCTCAGGCACCGTCGCGGGGCGATCTTGGCGAAACGGTTGCAGGTACCAATTGCCGATGGTGCCGATAGCGTCTTTCAGGTTTTCACCTACAAGTAACGTGCAGGGAACCAGGTACAACGTGACGGCCGTGGCAAAAAGAACACCGAACGCGAGTGACACGGCCATCGGAATTAGAAACTGCGCTTGCAGGGATCGGTCCAACATGAGGGGTAACAGGCCGACGAAAGTGGTCACGGATGTCAGGAAGATAGGGCGAAAACGCTTGCCTCCTGCCTCCATAACTGCGTCACGCAACGGAATGCCTTCCTGCCTGCGGCGATTGATGTAGTCGATCATGACCAATGTGTCGTTCACGGCGACGCCTGCCAAAGCAAGCATGCCGAAGACCGACAGATACGACGGAGTCAGCCCCATGATGATGTGCCCCAAGAGTGCGCCAATGATGGCGAAAGGCACGGCCAACATGATGTAGATTGGTTGCACGAGTGATTTGAGAGCGATCGACAACATCCCGTACAACGTGATGAACAGCAAGACCGATCCGATGATGGTTTGCCTTCTGGCGTCCTCCGCCTCCGCGACATAGCCGAGAAACTGATAGGACAGGCCGTGGCGGGTACACAATTCGTCAAGACGAGGAGCGATCTCGCTAGCGATGCCGATCACGTCAACCGTTTCGTCAACCGGTTGGGCTCCGCACCGGATGACCTCAGCACCATCGTTGCGTTCAACAAATGAGGGTGCTTTCGTGAACGAGATTTCAGCGACCGTCGCCAGCGGCACAGCCGCGCCGCGGGGAGTTCGGATCTTCATCTGGTCCAGCGTGTGCAACGACTCACGAGCTTCTTTTCGCAGGCGAACCATGACGCGAATATCATGAATTCCGCGCTGAACCCGCTGGGCTTCCTCGCCGTAGAATGCGTGCCGGATCTGACTCGCGAGCGATGCTTGGGTTAGTCCGAGTTCGGCGGCGCGAGGTTTCAAACTAAGCTCCAGTTCGTCTTGACCGTAATTCACGTTTGCCCAGGCGGTGCTTAGGCCTTCGTACCCTTCCAGCATCCGCCTGATCTCTTCGGCAACCTCCGCTTTCTCCGGTGAAGTGGGGCCACGAAGTTCGATGTTCAGATACTCGTCGTCATATTCCTGACCTTTTTTCAGTGACGACTCCGAGTACACGCGAAAGCTTGTTGCCTCAGGTATTGGTCCCACCAGTTCCGTCCAGCGGTTTGCGAGTTCGCTGTTGCGCGGCCCCGGCTGGCTGCGTTGTTCCGGAGGCAGGACCTCAAACGACATGTAGCCCCGTGACTTGTCGAATGGCAATCCTGGAGTCTCCGCACCGGTCAGCCGGACCACATTTCCCACGAGGGATCTACCGCTGCCCGGATCGACGAACTCCTGTTTCAGCTGGTCCAATGCATCCGAAATACGATCCACATACCGGTCGGTGACTTCCAAGGGGGTGTCGTCGGGCAGGTCGAGCAAGGCGCTGATCCGGCGGCTATCGACGGACGGGAACGAGACGAATCCCAGCCGGCCGCCCATGCAATAGCCGGCCATGACCAGCGCCATGGCGATGAAAGCGGCCAGCACTGTCGCGCGATGCGTCACCGACCACCGTAGCGTGGGCTCGTAGATACGCTCGATGAATATTTCCAGGCCTCTGGCGATTCTTGACTGGAATTTGGAAAACGCGCCGGTGTCGGGTTTCCGTCGAAGGTGCTTCAGGTGGGCGGGCAAAATCAACTTCGACTCGACAAGTGAAAACAGCAAGACGGGCGCCACGATGGGCGGGATCTGTTTTGCGAAATCGCCCCAAGCACCTTCAAAAAAGAATAGCGGGAGGAACGCGACGATCGTCGTGAGCGCCCCGAACGTGACGGGTATCGCCACTTGATGAGTGCCTTGAACCGCAGCTTCCAAGGGTGGCATACCATCGTTGATCTTCGAGTAGACGTTCTCGCCGGTTACAATGGCGTCGTCTACCACGATGCCCAGGACAATGATGAAGCCGAACAGGCTCATCACGTTTGCCGTGATGCCGAACCAAGGCATGAAAATGATCGCGCCAGCGAAACTGACGGGAATCCCCACAACGATCCAGAACGCGAGCGCCGGTCGAATGAACAGACCGAGAATGATCAACACCAGCACTCCACCTTGCAGCAACGACCAACCAAGCGTACTCAGACGTTGGCGAATCGTGTCCGATGCATCGTCCCAGAGAGTGAGTTCAATCCCGTCGGGAAATCGCGTCCGTGAGGTACGGACGTACTCGCGGACTTGCTCCGAGATCTCGAGGGCGCTCTCATGGCCGACCCGCATTACGGGCACGAACAAGGCTGGTTTCCCGTTGAACTCTAGTTTCTGGTCGCCTTCGATGAAACCGTCGCGAATGGTCGCAACTTCACCCAGCAGGACTTCGGCACCGCTGGCGGAACGAATCGGAATCCTGGCAAAGTCTTCTTCCGAATAGGCTTGTCCGCGCGTGCGAACGACGAACGTGCCGCTGTCGCTGTCGATGGCGCCGGCCGGCAGGTCAATCGAAAAACCGCGGATCGCATCCGCCAGGTCCTGAAAGCTGAGTTTGTAGGCCAGCAGCTTAGCGGTGTCCGCTTCCACGGAGATCTCGTAATCCCTAGCGCCGCGAATCGCGACGCGGCTGATACCGGGGATTTCCTGCAGGTCTTCCTGGACACGGCGTGTTACCTTCCGCATGTCGTGCGGGCTCAGATTGCCCGTCACCGAGATCTTCAAGATTTCATAGACGTTGGCCGACTCGGGAATAAAGACTCGCGGTCGTTCAGTTTCCTCCGGAAAGGTATCAATCGTGTCGACACGAGCCTTGACGTCGTCCATCAGGCCGCGCAGATCCGTGCCGGGTTTCGCGATCACGTAGAACCGAGCCATTCCGCGCGAGCCGTCGGCGTGCAGATGTTCAATGCCCTCGACACCTTCAAGTGCCTCTTCGATGGGAATCAGGATCGCACGTTCGACGTCCTTCGCCGTGGCGCCCCGATAAGGCATGGTGATCATCACCGTTTTCCAGCTCAGGGCGGGTGTGACCTCGAGCGGCACGTGATTGACTGCCGTATAGATGCCGGCGACCAGAATCCCCAGCATGAGGAAGTTAGCGGCGATCCCGTTTGTGGTGAACCAGCGGATCATTGGGCAGACCTTGGTAGCTACGTAAACGCGGTCTTTTCCGCTGGGGAACGTCGGACGCGGTAGCTGCCGGGACGGGCTCAACGCTGCGGCATCTTCGGCAAACGCTGAGTCCTTACTCGGTTCTTCTTCATCATTCAGATGCTAACACGGTTGAATTGGGATCCATGATCTCGGCGTCCGGGATAATCTCGACGTCGGCACCCTCCGGCGCATACACGAGTTGTGTCGTCGCCAGCAGCGCACCATCATGGATTAAGGGATCACGCACAATCACATGTTCCTCGTCAGACCAAACGGGCTGGATCGTCATTGCCTTCAAGGTCAGTTCGTTTTCATCAACCAGGAAAACCTGGTCCAGTTGCCGCACCGCGCCGCGGGGCATGGCAACGACATCCTCCAGCGTCGCACCCCGGATCGTCGCCACGACAGGTTGCCTGATGCGCAGTACGGGATGATTCGAATGCAGGCTAAACGGATCATCGACACGCGCGATGGCAAACAGTTCGAGCGAATCCTCGTCCAACGCGCCCTCGGTCCGAACGATCTTCCCCTTCCAAACCGCATCCGACGTTTCGTCGATTGCATCGCGCAACTCGACGTCGACCGGCGGATCACCATTCATTTCGGGGAGATCCAGGAATCGGAGTTCTCGACCGGCAAGCGGCAGGCGGACCTCGGCAAAGTCCACGGCAAATACGTCTCCCAGAGCCGTCCCCGGGGCAACCTGGCGCCCAACGCCGACCAACTTCGTCTGCACGCGGCCATCAAAGGTCGCACGAATCTTCGTCCGTTCCAGATCTCGTTGCGCCTGCTCGATCTGAGCGGCGGCAGTATCCACTTCAGCCGTTGTTTTGGCTAGAGTGGCGGCAGCCTCTTCCATTTCGGATTCCGTAACGGCGTTCGTACGGGACAACTCCGCCATTCGCCTGTGGCTATTTGCCGCCAGTTGCCGTGCCGATTCCGCCATCTTGTGTTGAGCCCTGGCGACGGTCAGCGCGGTCCGGTAATCCCGATCGTCGAGTTCGACCAGGACGTCCCCTTCGGAGAAATAAGCGCCAACTTCAAATGCCGGACTGATGGTTGTGATTCGCCCAGAGACTTCCGCGCTCAACGTGACCTGATTGTGAGGTTGGACGATCCCATTGGTCTTGACGACAACGGTGTATTCACCCGCACGGAGTCTTGTCACCCTGGTGCGAATGATCTGCTCGGCGGGAGGGTCACTCTTTGCTTCCTCGGGCTCCACCGAAAGCACCCAATACGCATATCCACCGGCGGCAAGGATGCCGATGGGAATGAAGGCCCGAAGGAATACGGCGATCATACGATATCGTATCATTCCTGTCTCAAGCAGAGTTTCTTCGAGATCGCGGACGGCTACTCTTTCTTATCATAGTCGGCGCGGAGTTGCTGGACCTCCTGCAAGCGATCGAAGGCTTTCTGCCGGACGTGCTTGCCGGCATCGGTCTTGGTCGTGCGATAGGTTAACGAAGCGACATACTCCGCGTACGTGAACTGCTTCTGTAAAGCGGCCCGATTAATGTAGCAGTCGGCTGCTTCAACTAGTGACTCGATCCGTTCCGAACTGGTCGCCTTGGCGGCAATCGAGTGGAGCATCTTGCCCTGGACCACTAGCGGATCGATCTGGAAATTGTCGGAGATGCGATCGACGACTTCGCACATCAACACGGCGTCGCCGATGTCGCGAGCGAGTTCCATGGCCTTACGCAAAAGGACGAATCGATCGGCGGGCTTCTCTGTCTCATTGAGCAGACGCAGTATATCCTCAATGAGTCGTCGTGTCTGGTCATCGGTGCGGTTCTTGGCGAAGTCAAATATCTTGCCAAGGGTCTCGAGCGCTTTGTCCTGGTCCGCCGACGACGGCACGGGCACCCTGGCCACGGGTAACACCCGCTTCTTGGCCACGGGTAGCACCCGCTTCTTGGCCACGGGTAACACCAACTTCTTGTCCGGCGGAAGCCTGAGTACCGTCCGCAGTGGCGCCTTGTACATCCAGGCGAAATTCGTCGACCTCCTGAATGCACAATCATGTCCGCCGAAGTAGACGTCCGTGTCATTACGGAAGGGGGACGGTTCGATGGCCCGAACTGTGGTCAACGGAGTGTCGCTGCCGTTGTGACGGCCATTCACTTCGTTGATCGTGTACCGCCCCTTCTCATCGCGAATCGCGAAGAGCCCGCCCATGTAGATATTCTTGTCCGACCAAGTCGGATAGGAGTGTTTGCCGTGCGGCAATTGCACATAGAGGCCAACCAGGTGATTGATCTTGCGCGTTACGGGATTACGTACAGGCTGCACATAGCTGTATGCTCCAAGAATGAAACTCGGATGAACGCCCAATTCCTCTTGAACGACCGAGGCGAGCCGGACATCCTCGTGGCGGGTGTAGCCGCCGCGCCCATCGGGGTCGAGCCGATACATGCTGCCGCAGTATCCTTTGGCGTCCGCGTTCGACCATAAAAAGAGCAAGGAATCCCCCGGTCCGTTGGGGTTGTCGATGGTGGTCATGCCGCGAATCCCGCCGATGGCCGGCTGCACCGGGTTGTCGACCAGATCGCGCAGGTCGTGTACCATCGAGTAGCTTGGCGAGCGACCGTCTTTTCGTCGCCAAACGGCATCACCCGCACCGATCACCAGCGAGTTGTTCGCCTCGCACATCGATAAGGCCCGCTCGGAGAACTTGACCGGATGGAGTGGATCCCAGCGAATCCATCCCGGCACATTAGGATCGTAGACGCCGGACAAGACTCCCTGTATCCCGACAGTTACGAAGATCCGCTCTTCGCGGGTGACACGATCGGTGTAGACGCGCATCGCACGAACGGAGAAATCGTGGGCATCCGGTACTTTGGGGCCGGAATGGGGTGTGGTCTTGATCCACTTGCCGGTCG
>Ga0180434_10009084_pt1 | contig 10868 bp, 13 predicted proteins | sample SS_ome_7_FD_132453 | JGI IMG/M metagenome (GOLD analysis project Ga0180434, IMG submission 132453) | Hypersaline lake sediment archaeal communities from the Salton Sea, California, USA - SS_1_D_2 metaG | ecosystem: Environmental > Aquatic > Non-marine Saline and Alkaline > Hypersaline >... | reverse complement strand
GTCTTAATCACTGGCCCAATATGGGCAAAACCGGTCTGGGGGATCTGGTGGACATGGGACGCCCGACTGAGCACATCGTTGGTACTTTGGCTGATTTATGTCGCTTACCTTTTGATACGCAGTTTTGCCACTGAACCGGCAAGAGGTGCCAGGTATGGTGCAGTAATAGGGATTGTGGGTTTTATAGACGTCCCACTTGTTTTTTTAGCGGTAAACCTGTGGCGGACACAGCATCCAACCACTATTGTTTTTGAGGGTGGCGTGACAGCACCCATGCTTTTGACCTTGATAGTGTGCATTGTGGCTTTTACGACGTTATATATCATTTTGCTTGTTCAGAGTGCCAATCTGAAGATCATGGATGCTGACATTAAACATTTAAAAGGCATGATTCAAGCGGAATAGGAGGGCGAAGCCTTATGGATAATATAGGTTATCTATTTGCGGCGTATACTGTAATTTGGGCCGTAGTCTTTGGCTATGCATTAATGATGCAAAAGAAGCAGAGACAGTTACAGCGAAAAATCAAGCTATTACAGGACTCCTTAGACAAGTCAAAAACTAATAGTTGAAATACAACCTAATCCATGTGATACCAACGATAGTCTGCTGGCGATAGACAATGCCCGTATATATTTGCTCCTTGGCGATCCTATGCTCAAAGCTAGAGCTGTATTTTTGTATTTATTAGTTAATCTGCTAAGAGGGTGTTTACGGTGATGGATTGCCAAGAACACCTGCTCAGGAAGTATAGGTTATAATTGGGATAAGTGAGTGTGTGGACGTCGGCCAGAACACGCGGTGAGAAAGAAATAGGAGGGAGATCAATTCACTAACGCAGTTATGTGGTCAAGGCTAAGGGGAGTCTTCCTTAGCCTTAAGTTAGGGTATGTAGGTGTATAGAATGGTATGAGGAAGAGTATCCCCAAGTCTGATCTTCTTGGCTGGCGTTATTGTTCATAATTGCACATTAGTCTGTGAAGTGTGATGTCTACAGTTATTTTGAGAGGGTGAAGGCTAGAAATTTCTGCCTATTGTACACTTAGTCCCACCTTAGTGGACTCGAACTCAGGCAAAGGTTACCCTAAAAGTTCAATATACTAAACAAGTTGGGCGCACATGCTGGATTTGAGCGTTGCTATATAGTGAGGCATCTGACTTCGGTGAATAGGTACAGGAAGTGCTAGTCCGGTTCCGGGGGCTTAATCTTCTATGCCGTAGTCGTGGAGGCAGTCGATGAGGTCCTGAACGGTAACGATTTTCTTGGTATCCTCATCTGCAATTTCCAGCTTACGTTTCGGCGTGCTGAACTCTTGCTCTATCGCTGTGATAAGCTCTGCCAGGTCAGGGGGGTCTATATTGAGGTCGTCAACAAAGGATGCCGAGGGCACTATTAATTCTTCGTCGACGCCGAGTTGTTCTGCAATTACTTTTTTGAGTTTTTCCGAAATTCGTGCCATTCGCTCCCTCTTGCGATTCAGGTTTGCTCGATTTTCTTAATAATCCTTTTCTGTGCTCCTTGCTCTCCACGGTCAGCGACTACTGAACCCAGAACTCCGTTGATGAATTTCTGAGAACTGTCACTACCAAAACTCTTTCCTAATTCAATGGCTTCATTGATAGCAGCTTTAACCGGCACTTTATTATCGAATAAAATCTCAAAAATGGCAAGGCGGAGAATATTTCTGTCTATGGGGGCTATTTGATTAATGGGAAAGGCAGGAGCGAATTTTCGGATCACATCATCAATACCTCTCTTGTTCTTGATAGTCCCGTTAACCAGGCTTTTGGCAAAATCGGCTGCTTCATTGGGCAGTGCTTTTCCCTCTATCAGGCGAGCTAAAACCTCCTTCGGCTTGTGGTCCGAATAGTCAAGCTCGTAAAGCGCCTGTATGGCAATAATCCTGGCCTTGCGTCTAAGTCCAGTCATCCTGCTTCATTCCTCAGTAGATGAATGTTTCCTAGCCGCACCCGGCGTAATCCGGACTCTTTAGCCGCTTTTAAGCATTGCTCAGCGTGCTGGAGCGATGTCGTCGGTAGGTCAGCTATCAAAAAGTCAGGGTGGAAGGCGAGGAGGGCATAAGGTATATTCGGGTCTAAAGAGGCTATAAATTTGGCGATATCAGAGACTTCCTGCTCGTCTATATAGCCGGGAATTAGCAAGGTGCTGGCTATGAGAAAAGGCGACTCAGGTCTTTTTCTTGCGTAATCGGCAAGAAAACTGAAATTGTCCAGGGTCCTCTTGTTGCTTATGCCGCAAAGGGCGATATGTAAATTCTCACTCCAGGCTTTAAGGTCGAATTTCATGCATCCGCCGGAGTCTAATGAAATCTTGGTGTGTTTATTGACGTAATGGCTGCAGGTTGCTGTAGTTCTGGGTGGAAAGCTACGCTTCAGCATTTTGGCTCTAACCCTAGATTTGACCGCTCTGATTAAGCGTAGCTGCCACGTTTCTGCTCTGGCGTCTGGGCAATTATCCTCTGCGCCATTTTGTTATTTCGCTGACGGTTTGGGTGTCGCTGATGTTAAAGGCTTGCGCTCCGGGGCTGATTCGCTTAATCAGTTTGGACAACGCATCACCGGGACCCATCTCGAAGAAGGTGGTTACACCTCGGGCGATCATGCTTTCAATAGATTGTTGCCATTGAACAGGGCGAACAATCTGGCTGACCAATTCCTCTTTTATCGCCTCTAAGTCAGTAAGAGGTTGGGCAGTAACATTGGCCACCACAGGGACTGATGGTTTGTTGAAGGTAAACTCGGAGATTGTGTTTCTTAGCCTTCCGATAGCCGGCTCCATCAGTATAGAATTAAAGGGGCCGCTTACTCTCAGCGGGATAACGCGGCGAGCCCCCTTTATCTGCGCCAGTCTTCTGGCTTTGGTCAGGTTTTCCTGGGTGCCGCTGATGGTTATCTGGTCCGGGGCGTCAACATAGGCAATCTCGACGCCTGTTGAGAAGCAGATGTTTTTGAAGACTTCTATGTCCAGACCGGACATAGATACCATCCCACCGCCTGCTCTCTGTCCGGCTTCGTTCATTAATCGCCCTCTCTCACGGATTAAAAGTGCGGCATCAGACAGATTAAGCACGTCGGCAGCTACCAGAGCCGCATAAGTGCCCATGTCGTGACCAGCGACGAAAACAGGTGCCGGTAAGCCGTTGTTGCTGACTTCCAGAGCTGCTTTCAGACAGGCTACGCTCGTGGCTAATACTGCTGGTTGAACGTTGGCGGTCTGCTTTAGGTCTTCTTGAGGGCCTTCAAAGCATAGACGGGACAACGAGAAACCCAGAGTTTTATCGACTTCGTCGAAGACTTCCCGGGCTGATGTGTAATGTACGTAAAGGTCTAAACCCATGCCCACAGAATGGGATTCCTGTCCGGGAAAGACGTAAGCGACTTTTACTGCTTCTACCATATCTCCTCCTTGTCATTAAAGCTGACTAAGATGTCACTCATTTATCGTACGGTTTTCAGGGATGGTTATGTCTCCAAAGCCAGTTATTACTGGCTGGGTTTTTTCTTCGGGGTCTTGATCTCGACTACTTCCCTTCCTGCATATGTGCCACAGGTGGGGCAGACATGATGCGGCAATTTGGGAGTGTGACATTGGGGACAATCAACCAGTTTGGGAATGTTCAGAGCCAGGTGGCTACGTCTCTTCCCTTGTCGCGCTTTAGCATATTTTCTCTTCGGTAAAGCCATTTAGGTTTTACTCTCCTTCCCCAGGCTGATTAGTTTCGACCAGCGTTGGTCACGGGCGTTAGGCGGGCACTGACAGGTAGTTTGATTGAGGTCTTGCCCGCAACACGGGCAGATCCCAGCGCAATCTGGACGGCAAAGTGGTTTGATAGGCATGGCCAATAAGGCATATTGTTGTATGACTTCGCTTAGATCCAGTATTTGACTTTCATCAATAGTAAGGTTATCGGACTGAGTTTGCGGAGATAGGCCTTCGGATATGATTGTGCTGGGAAGGGCTTCCTCTTCAAAGTCGTAGCTTACTTCATAGTCAATCAGTTTGAGGCATCGACTACAGGTTCCCCTTACCGAGGCTGTCATTTCACCCTTAACCATTATGCCGCTTTTAGTGCGGGTTAGGGTCACATCGCCTTTAACCGCGTTTATGTCGTTCATCCCTATGCTCTCATCTATGTGGCAGTTATGCTTTGACCCTATTGATTCTTTAATTAATTGAGCAACATTAATATACATGAACTTGGTTCATTATAAGTTGAGCTATTTTTAAAGTCAAGCGAACGTAATTATAAACAGGTGGATGTCTTGTGAGCAGGTGAGCGTTGGTAGAATGTACTGGATTCTTGGAGTATAATGGCTGCCGTGGTGCAAGTCTGAGAATGGCGGGTAATGCTTTGACAAAAGCGAAATTGAAAGCTGAAATAATCAGGCAAGTAGAGAAACAACGCCAGAAACTTATTAAATTGAGCCTCAAAATTCACGCCAATCCAGAGCTAGCGTTCAAAGAGGAAAAGGCGTCAAGCTGGTTAACCAATTACCTGGCAAAAAACGGTTTTCAGATAGAAAGCGGAATCGGTGGTTTACCCACTGCTTTTAAGGCGTCTTATGGGACTAGTAGTCCTGTAGTTGCTCTGCTTGCTGAATATGATGCTTTGCCCGAGGTTGGTCATGCCTGTGGGCACAATATAATTGCTGCCTCAGCGGTAGGAGCCGCTGTGGCTAGCAAGTGTATTGTTGATAATGGTGATGGTACGATTGTCGTTTTTGGGACGCCTGCAGAGGAGCTTTTTGGTGGCAAGGCGTTAATGGTGGAGGCTGGTGTTTTTGATGGGGTCGATGTAGCTATGATAGTTCACCCCGGAGTGCGAAATGCGGTGATTACCGAATCACTGGCCTGCATTGAACTTGATATTCAATTTTTTGGTAAGGCATCTCATGCGGCTGCCCATCCTGAGCGGGGAATAAATGCTCTCGATGCTATGTTTTTGGCATTTAACGCTGTGAACTCACTCCGCCAGCATGTAAAGGATAGAGCTCGGATTCATGGTATAATCACACATGGTGGTGAGGCGGCTAATATAGTGCCAGCGTACTCAGCAGCTATATTTCTGGTTCGTGCTAATGATAATGCCTACCTTGGCGAGTTGAAACAGAAGGTTTTAAAATGCTTTGAGGGGGCATCGGTGGCTACGGGTGCCCGATTAGACTACAAGTGGGGAGAGGCAGTTTATGCTCCAATGAAAAATAATCTGGCTTTGGCTCGGCTGTTTGCCCAAAATCTGGTATCTTTAGGTCGTAAGGTGGAATCTTTAGAATCTCGCTTTGGTTTCGGCAGCACTGATATGGGTAACGTCAGCCAGATTATACCTGCTATTCATCCTTCAATAGCTATTGTTACTCCTGATGTGCTGTTGCATTCGCCAGACTTTGCTCTCGCTGCTGCCTCGGAGTCAGGACATGAGGGGATATTAGATGCGGCTAAAGCTCTGGCTATGACAGTCGCGGACCTTCTAACTGAGCCTCGGTCTCTGGCTAAAGTTAAGGATGAATTCTCCGGCTAGCCATCTTGGAGGTTATATTGTCGCATTGTATCCTGCGGCCGATGGCTATTTAACTGTAACGAAAGTTTTATAAATTGTTTATTAAAATATCCTTGTTGACGCTAGGCAAAATTCGGGAGGAAATTATAAAATAGAGGTACAACTTGTGCTATTTTGACTCCGGGGAATTACCGAAACAATCTCGAGCTCTGGATAGGGGGTAGAGAATGAGAGTCATTTTTTTGAAAGATGCACCTAAAGGGAAAAAGGGAGAGATAAAAGATGTAGCTGATGGTTATGCTAGAAACTTTCTTTTACCTAAAGGCTTAGCTATGCTAGCTACGCCATCGGCTGAAAAAGCAGCAAAAGTGTTGTCTGAGGAGAAGGCTGAGCGTGAGGCACGCCAGCGCGAGGAGCTAGGTAGAATAGCTCAGGAGTTTAAAGGGAAAGAGCTGCGCTTTAAGGTTAAAGCAGGTGCCAAAGGCCGTCTTCATGGTGCTATCACCAGTGCTGATATAGCCGATGAATTCTCTAAGCTCACAGGTTTCGAGATAGACAAGAAAAGAGTTGAGCTGGAGGAACCTTTACATAATCTCGGCGACTACGAGGTGCCGATTAATCTTGGCACAGGTTCTGAGACTAAAATCAAAGTAGTCATTGAGGAAGAGGCAGCTCAAAGTGAATAACGGAAATTTACCCCCGCATGATGTTGAAGCTGAGAAAGCGGTACTTGGCTCCCTCTTAATTGATAGTGAGGGCATATTCCGGGTCGCTATGTTCCTTAGACCTGAGGACTTTTTCCTGCCCGAGAATCAGTGGGTTTATGAAGCTTGTTTTGCTATTTATCAGCGAAATGAGGGCATAAATCAAATAACTGTGGCCCATGAATTAGCTCAGAAGGGCAGACTAGAGGAAGTCGGTGGCGCTGCTTATTTAAGTCATCTGGTGTCTATAGTACCGACATCTCTTCATATTGAGTATTATGCACAGATTGTGTCCAGATTGGCTGTAATGAGGCGACTTATCAGTGCTGGCAGCCAGATTACTGCTCTTGGCTATGAAGATGACGCTGAGGTGGAGGTTGCTCTAAGTAGGGCAGAGGATATTTTGTTTAAAGTAAGGCAACGGCAGAGTCGTCAGGATTTTGTGCCTATTCGCCAGGTTCTCGGTCAATATTTTGAAGAGACTGGGCCCCAGTCGGAAGCAGAAGAGATTCCGCATGTTTTTACCTACTTTACTGCTATGGATGACATATTGGGAGGGCTACAGCGGTCTGACCTGATTGTTATGGGTGCCAGGCCAAGCGCAGGCAAGACCACACTGGCTTTAAATATTGCCAGAAACGCGGCTGTCAAACAGAAAGCCTGTGTGGCTCTATTTAGCCTGGAGATGTCTCGACAGGCGGTTGTCCAGCGCCTTCTGGCTAATGAGGCCGATGTGGATTCTAAAAAAGTTCGGTTGGGGACTTATACAGAAGCGGAAGAGCGAAGGATTATGAGGGCCAGCGGCATTCTCTCCGAAGCACCGATATATATTGACGACACGCCTCAGCTACGGGTGGTTGAGATGAGAGGCAAGGCGCAGCGACTTCATCGTGAGCGAACTGTTGACCTGGTGATTGTCGATTATCTGCAACTGATACAGGGGGCGGCTAAAAGCGAGAGTAGGGTGCAGGAGCTGAGTGATATAACGCGCTCGTTGAAGGCACTGGCTCGTGAGATAGACGCACCCGTGTTATCTATTTCACAGCTTAGCCGAGCTGTAGAGTGGCGGGCGTCACATAAACCCCAGCTCTCTGACCTCAGGGACAGTGGCAGCATTGAGCAGGATGCTGATGTGGTTATCTTTATCTCTCGTGATGCCATGTATTTCACTAAGGATGAGTGGGAAAAAACTCATGACATAACGATGGAACCATATGAAGAGAATAAGGCTGATATTATTATAGCCAAGCATCGCAATGGCCCTACGGGCGAGGTCAAATTGTATTTTGACTCTAAGACAGCTAGATTTGAGGACACGCAACCAGAGCTAGAAGCAGCTTAAGGATTATACAGGATGAAGAAGCATGGCTGAAAAACCATTTCCGGGCTTTCCCGCAAGAGCTGAGGTTACCCCTATACCTAACCTGTTCTTCAGCGCTGTGATACCAAAGATAGATAATATTGTTGAGCTTAAGACGATATTACACGTTTTCTGGATACTCAGCCGTCGCCGTGGTTATCCGCTGTTTGTAACCTACAATGAGCTTCTATCTGACCCTGTACTTATGGGTGGTATAGAGGGAGGAGCCATACCCAAGGATGAGGCACTACGTCAAGCGCTGGGCCAGGCTGTGCAGCATGGTTTTATGCTGCATCTGGGAATTGACAGAGATGGTCAGTCCGAAGATGCTTATTTCATTAACAATGTAACTACCAGGGAAGCGATTGGTAAAATTGAGCGGGGCGAGTTGCCTCAGCTGGTTTTATCGCCTAAGAAAGCTGAGAAAGCGGAAGCTAAACCGCCGTCGGATATATTCAGTCTTTATGAGCGGAACATAGGTATGCTTACGCCCATGATTGCCGAGGAACTTCAGGATGCGGAGAAACTTTATCCGGCAGAATGGATTGAGAGTGCCTTTAAGGAAGCTGTTACATTGAACAAGCGTAGCTGGAAATATATTGCGCGTATTTTGGAGCGATGGGCTATAGAAGGTAAAGACGATGGAAAATCTGGGGGAGATTCTAAAAAAGAAGACGACCGGGAAAAGTATATCAGGGGCAAGTACGGACACATGGTCCGACGTTGAGCCGGAAGAGGAAAAATCGACCGGCTCAACCTGCCCGATATGTAAAGGAGCTGGTTTTGTCCATCCTCTAGCGGCTTCGGGGCGCCCTGATTTTAGCCGAGTCATCCCGTGCAAATGCAGACACGAGGAGTTAAAGAAGGAGAAGCTGGCTCAGCTTCAAAGGTACAGCAATCTTGGTGCCCTGTCCCGGCTAACCTTCGATAATCTCTCGCCGACTGGCAGGCATGATGAAGCCGCATTGCAGCAGAATTTCAAGCGGGCATATGAAGCTGCCAAGGCTTTTGCCAATGAGCCTAAGGGATGGTTAATCTTGGTTGGCCCGAGCGGTTGTGGCAAAACACATCTGTCCTGTGCTATCGCTAATCACAGGCTAAGCCTGGGTCAGCCGGCTTTTTACATAGGTGTCGCCGATTTGCTGGACCACCTTCGGAGTGCATTCAGCCCCAGCAGTGAGATTGCTCATGACGATTTGTTTGAACGCGTGAAAAATGCACCGATGCTAATCCTGGATGATTTAACTATGTCGGCCACCACGCCCTGGGCTAAAGGAAAATTGGAGCAGTTGCTCAATTATCGTTTCAATGTCCGCTTACCTACAGTTATCACTACAGATGTGCCAGTTGAAAATTTTGATGAGAGCTTAAGAGGTCATCTAACTGACCCCGACGTGTGCAATATATTCGTCGTTCAGGGGAAGTCGGCACCGACCCTGGAGCATCTTAGCAGTATAGAGTTAGAGGCTTTGCGCAAAAAGAGCTTCAACAATTTCGATTACAAATCACTGAATCTATCATCTGAGGAGCGCCAGAGCCTGGAGCAAGCCTATAGAAATGCCGTCAATTTTGCAAAATCTCCAGAGGGGTGGTTAATATTTATGGGCGTCAATGGTTGTGGCAAAACACACCTGGCAGCTGCCATTGCCAATCATCTGCGCCGGGAGGGTGAATCAGCCCTTTTTATCGTGGTTACTGACCTCCTCGATTATTTGCGCTCCACTTTTAACCCGGAGAGCAGGGTTTCTTATGATGAGCTCTTTGAGAAAATCAAGAAGGCTCCGGTGCTTATTCTTGATGATTTCGGTGAGCAAGCTGCTACACCATGGGCTCAGGAAAAACTCTATCAACTAATAAATTATCGCTATAATGCCAGGTTAGCCACGGTTATAACTACCTGCCTTTCTTTAGATGAGATTGAGCGGCGTATCAGCTCTCGGATGGTTGATCCTAGCCTCAGTCTTGTCTTAAATATAAATGCGCCTGATCATCGGGGTGATATAAAGGCCCCGCGGGTTCGTGAAGCTAAGACACAACAGCGGTATTCGCGGCGAGGTCGCGTGTCTTAGAGAGCATTTACTAACTCCTACTGCCACTGTGAATGGCCCTTCCGCGGAAAGACTTGCAATGACATATAAGTGATCTATATTCTGGGCTGTTGTGGGTCAAAAGTTTTCCTGCTAAAATAACCTGGATTAGCTAGGGGAAAAACCGTGGTAAACTCACCGGTCTTGGTACTTAATCAGAATTATGAACCGCTTAATATCTGCAGGGTGCGCAGGGCTATAATTCTGCTGTTTCGCGGCAAGGCTGAAGTCTTGGAAAATGGGCGGGGTAATTTACATTCTATTGGTGATGCCTTCGATGTCCCCTCGGTTATTCGGCTTGCTTATTTTATTAGGCGCCCGCGGCAGCAGCGGAAGTTGACCAAGCTCGAGGTTTTCAATCGCGACCAGTATGTTTGTCAGTACTGTGGGCAGGAAAGCAAGGAACTTACTTTGGACCATGTTATACCACGGCGGCGTGGCGGTGAACATAGCTGGGAAAACGTGGTGAGTGCTTGCATACCCTGTAATCGTCGGAAAGCCGGACGGACGCCAGCCGAAGCTGGAATGCCACTGTTGCACCCACCCAGACCCCCACGCAATGACGGCTTTTATGTACCGTTCCAGCACCTCCGTGTGCATAATGAATGGCAGAAATATATTCCTCAGTAAGTCTTAATCTTTTCCCTGCTGATTATCCTCTTTTGGTTTTTCCTGCCAGGTTATCTGACTAAGGGGTAATTCTATTGTACTCCCTGTTTCTAATTCTACTGTTACTGTTTCTTTAACCGGATTGCAACTGACTACTTTGGCAGTTCCCAGATCTGTAGATATCTCCTGGCGCAGTGGTGGCATTTTTTCTTTCATAGTCCGATATTGGTCATATTCATAGCCCAAGCAACAGAGAAGCCGACCGCAGATGCCAGATGTTTTCATCGGGTTGAGCGCTATGTCTTGTTCCTTTGCCATTTTAATTGAAACCGGCGCAAACTCGCTGAGGAAGGTGGTACAGCACAGTGGTAAGCCACATTTACCTAAGCCGCCGACTAGTTTTGCCTCGTCTCTAGCACCAACTTGCCTTAGTTCGACTCTTGTCTTTAAGCTGCGGCTTAACTCCCGAACGAGCTCACGAAAATCCACCCTTTTTTCAGCACTGAAGAATATGGTGAGATGGCTTCCATCCAGGTTATGTTGAGCTGAGATTGGTTTCATTGGCAAGTTGAGTTTTTCGATTAGCTCT
>Ga0180434_10009081_pt1 | contig 10873 bp, 8 predicted proteins | sample SS_ome_7_FD_132453 | JGI IMG/M metagenome (GOLD analysis project Ga0180434, IMG submission 132453) | Hypersaline lake sediment archaeal communities from the Salton Sea, California, USA - SS_1_D_2 metaG | ecosystem: Environmental > Aquatic > Non-marine Saline and Alkaline > Hypersaline > Sediment... | reverse complement strand
TGAGGATGCCCAATTCGGGCCGGGCGCGATGTGGCAGATTTATGTTCAGGCCGAGGGTGATGACCATGCCGGCACCGCCATCTGGATGGGCCAGTGCTACGATAACGTGTGGGGAAGCGGCACATACAGCAACCAGCAGTGGCTCGATGAGATTTATCGCACCGGCCACGACCCCGCCACAGGCTATGAATTCGCGCCGGGCGACAGGGTGCGGGTCACGGGCCTGCTTAAATTCTACGGCGGCAAGACGAATATCAACGAACGGCACAATACCGATCCGGCAAATGATTTGACCATTGAGTTGGTCGAAGCGGGAGTGGGACGACCACAGCCGGAAGTCATCACGCTGGACGATGTGAAGGATGACGATGACGATTTTATCTTTGACCCGAACCGCGAGCGTGGCTGTGAGTACTATCAAGGGCGTTTGGTTAAGATCAACAACGTTCATTTTGTGGATGGAAGCTCCTGGGGCCCGGGTGCGACGTTAACGATAACCGATGGGCAAAAGACATTTCCCCTTGTCTTGGGCCGGGGGTGGGGCATTCAACCAAACTCAAACAACTTAATCGAGCCTTTCGACGTGGTGGGAATCTTCGACCAGGAAGGCGGGCTGAAGGACAACTACCGGATCTGGGTGCTGAATTACGACGGCAACGGCAAGGTTCTGACCGACCGCGGCTATGCGAGGTACAATCTGCCCGGCGAGATCAACAGAGACGGCAAGGTAGATATGCATGATTTGTGCCGGCTGGCCGGCAGTTGGCTCGAATGTGTCCCCGGCACCGGCGGCTGCGGCGGGGGACAATGACGGATATGGATTTTCGGTGTACTACTATGAAACGCGCCTTCACATTGATTGAACTTATCGTGGTGGTTGCCATTGTCTCGCTGCTGATGGCGATACTGATGCCCGCTCTGTCGCGTGCACGCCAGCAAGCCAGAATTGTTGTGGTCAACAGCGAGCTATATGGGATCAGTGTAGCGCTGGAATCCTACGCTATGGATAACGGCAACCGCTACCCGCCCACGCGAGCCGACTGCAATCCATGGGCGCGAGAGCACGCCTATGCGCTGCCCCAGGAATTGGTCGACCAGGGTTACCTGCCCAAAGGTGAAGTCGGCAGGGTTCGCTTCGCCAAGATCGAGGACGAGTTCAACAAGGGCCGCACGTATAAGTACATAGCCGTCGGCCCCAAATATGATTATCTCGGCGCACCGTTCGGCAACCAGCATTTGTATGTACCGGAAGGCTTCCCCAGCCACGAGACCGATGATTTGGTCAAGTATACCGATTACAAGAAATCACCGGTGACATGGACACTGTTTAGCGTAGGCCCTGAATATGGTAAAGAGGAGCTGGAAAAAGGTGATTTCCCACTAACGGAAGGATTTCCCGTTTCCAAACGTTTTTGGTATTCGGGAGATACCGGCAAAGGAATCATCACGCGGATTCGGCTGAAAAACGGCCGACATGTCGGCGCGTTTGAAGATTAGCAAAGGAAATGAAGACCATTCGTTTTGCATACATATTGGCTTTCTTCGCGGCAGGTATTGTGCTGCCGGCCGGCTGCAGGAACAGAGAAGCCGGGCGGGATCAGCCGGAGATCGCCGTCACGAATTCATACTTACAGTGCGCGGTCGAAGACCTGTGCGGGCAGGATATAAGAACCCTTTGTTTAGCCCCGCCGGGCATGTGTCCGGGGCACTTCGATATGTCACCATCCCAGGTGAGCGAGCTGTGCAAATGCAAGATACTGCTGCTCTTTGACTTTCAAGAAAGCATTGAGGGCTCATTGTCGCGAATGAAGGACAATGGCTTGAAAGTAGGCTTGGTCAAAACACAGCCGGGTCTGTGCGTGCCCGAGACGTATGTAGCTATCTGCAGAGAAGTTGCCGACATACTCAGTAGCGCATACCCCCAAAGGAAAGAGCAGTATGAGCAGAGACTTAGCTCGATACAGAAGCGCATGGAAAAGATGCAGGCCCAGCTTCGCGCTGCTGTAACACAATCCGGCGCAACATCGGCCAACGTCATCGCTTCCAACCACCAGGCCCATTTCGCTCGCTGGCTCGGCCTGGAAACGATAGCCACGTTCGCAGGAAGTGACATGGAGACCATGTCCAACATCAGCGATTGCCTGAGCAAAGCGGAGGGTCGAGATGTGCGATTTGTGATCGCCAATAAGCAGGAGGGCACAGCTCTGGCCGAGTCGATGGCCGACCGCCTGCACGCCAAGGCGGTTGTTTTCAGTAACTTTCCTGCTCTGGATGCTGATGGGACTGCCTTCGACCAACTGCTGGCTCAGAACGTACAAGCTCTGGTTAAGGCCGTGCAGGAATGATGGGAGAGTCTCTCAGCCTCTCAGACGTTCAGGTGCGACGCGGCGGGCGAACCATCCTTCATGTCGAGAATCTCCGAATACCTGCCGGTACATTTGTGGGCGTAATCGGCACCAACGGGGCCGGCAAAACGACGCTGCTAAAAGTCTGTTGCGGATTGATGAAGGCTAACCGGGGTACGGTACGATTCGCAGATATGGATCTGGCTAACCTGAGCCCCTGGGGCAAGAGCAATCTGCGAAAACATATCGGCTACATTCCGCAAGCCGCCGAGTACAACGCCGAGCTGCCTTTCACAGTACGCGAGGTGGTGGCAATGGGCCGGATCAGCGCAAAGCCCTTGCTCCGTCGGCTCACCGGACAGGATTACCGGATGGTTGATGCCTGGATGGATAAGCTCGGCTTACGGCACTTGGCCGACCAGACATTCCGAAGTCTCTCGGGCGGGGAACAGCAAAAAACTCTTGTCGCGCGGGCCATGGTGCAGGACCCCACGGTCCTGATGTTGGATGAGCCGTGCGCGAATCTCGATTTCAACTGGAAGTACCAGCTTACACAGATTATCGAAGAGCTATATCATCAAGCAAACATCACCATTTTGATGGTCTCTCACGATACGAGCCTGCTGCCGCCGAGTTGCCGCCGAGTCGTTCTCCTGCATCAAGGGGCTATCCTGGCCGACGGCGACTTTGATGCAGTTCTTGCCTCTGGTTCTTTGGAGACGGCCTATGATTGCCGCATAGAGATGCGCAGCATAGGCGGGCGAAAATACGTGGTTAACAAAAGCCAAACTCGTGGGCCGGTGAGTACTTGAATGGATCCATACTTCTATTTGGTCATTGTTGCCGGCCTTATCGTCGGTGCGAGCACGGGGTTTCTGGGCGTGTATATTGTCGGGATGCGGATTCCGTTTATCGGCATCTGCATTTCGCACGCGGCCATGGCCGGATTCGTGTACGGCAGCTTTCTGACGTTCACTAACGCTGCCTTGACCGCCATGAGCCCTATGGTCGGCGGGGTCACAGCTTCGGTGATTGCAGCGTTGTCTCTGGCGACCATTCGGCCCGGCAGAACCAGGCTGGGTTCCAACGTAGGTCTGGCCATCGTTTTTAACGTGATGCTTGGCCTTACCTTTCTGGGAATCGCCCTGAACCAAGGCAGTCGCTCGGCGATGCTGCGGCTGCTTTGGGGCAACATACTGTTTATTGATCTTACCGGCACCATTATCATCTCTGTCATGGCCGCAGCTCTGGCGGTCTTCGCCGTGCTGTTCAACAAAGAGATGAAAATGCTGCTGTTTAGCCGGTCCATTGCCGCCGCTACCGGCGTCCACGAGGGTTTTGTCTATTGCCTGTTCCTGATTCTTTGTGCGAGTCTACTGGCGGTGAATTTACCTCTGATTGGCGGCATGATGATTTTCAGTTTGATTATCTGCCCGGCTGCGGCGGCGTATCAGGTCTGTACCGGGCACAAATCGGTGGTCCTTACGGCAACGGTGCTGGGCATGTTGAGCACGCTGGCCGGTTTTTTGATTTCCTTCTTTTTGGATTTGCCGACGGGAGCTTGCATCGTCATCGTCAGCGCCGGCATCTTCGGCCTGGCAGCGCTATACAGAGTTCTGCGAGGTAAACACAATTGAAATTGCATTTCACCTGCAGCCGTACACGGCGGTGACAGCCGAATATCCTCTGTGTCTTCCGCTCGGAAGCCCACGTTGGAACACTCAACAAAAGCCTTTACAGAAACTAACTTTTGCGATAGGGTATTTGTGTTAAAGGCAATGTGGTTTCTTGCTTATGGGAACATTACTGGAACAAATCAACGATCCTGAGGATTTGAAGGAGCTGCACGTAGCTCAATTCGCGCCGTTGGCCGAGGAAATACGGCAGTTTATTCTCAACTCGGTCAGCAAGACCGGCGGACACCTTGCCAGCAATCTGGGTGTCGTAGAGCTAACATTGGCGCTGCACTACGTATTCGATTTCAAGAAAGACAAGCTGCTTTGGGACGTCGGCCACCAATGCTACGCGCACAAAATCATCACGGGCAGAAAAGACAAGTTCTGCCGACTTCGCGAGGCGGGCGGGATAAGCGGCTTTCCCAATCCGGATGAAAGCGTTTATGACCAGTTCGTCGTCGGCCATGCCGGAACCTCCATAGCTACGGCGATTGGAATGGCTCTGGGGGAGCAACTCAAAGCCAACAATCAACAATCTGTCAAACAGAACAAGAAGGACGATACCAACAGAGGCCCCTCTGCGGCGGAAACCAAGATCGTAGCGGTGGTCGGCGACGCCAGCATTGTCAACGGCACTTCCTTCGAGGCGCTGAATAACCTTGGACTGGTCAAGCGTCAACTGCTCATCGTGCTCAACGACAACTCCATGGCTATCGATGCGACGCAAGGAGCGCTGGCCAAGTATTTCTCCAGAATACGATTAAGCCAGACGTATGAAGACCTGCGTAAGACCACCAGCAATATTCTCGAACATTTGCCCGGGATCGGCAAAAGCGTAGAGGAGGCGGTGGAGAGGATCAAAAAAACCATCCGGATGGTTCTGCCGGCCAGCCAGATGTTCGAGAGTCTGAACATTCCTTATTTTGGTCCGGTGGATGGGCACGACGTTGGCTCGCTCATTCAATTGTTCCGGGCGATGAGTCAATTGAAGCACCCTGCAGTCCTACACGTGTACACAAAAAAGGGCAAAGGGTTTGCACCCGCAGGCCAGGGCGGGGCCTTGGACCCGATCGCACCACCCTTCAGGCGGCAGCTTAGCAAGTTCCATTCCACAGGACCGTTCAGGATTCGCCGCGACAAGGTCGAGCCCACCACGAATCACCGCAGGCCCAGCTTCACCCAGGCATTCGGCAACCACCTGACAAAACTGGCCGAAAAGGACCCAAAAATAGCCGCCATCACTTCAGCGATGTGTGACGGCACCGGTTTGATGCCGTTCAGAGAAAAATTCGGTGACAGATTCTACGATGTGGGTATCGCCGAGAGCGCTGCCGTCGATATTGCAGCCGGCTTAGCCAAAGCAGGATTGAAGCCGGTTGTTTGCATCTACTCGACCTTTTTGCAGCGCAGCTTCGACCAGATATTTCAAGAAGTGGCCCTTCAGAACCTTCCTGTAGTGTTCTGTGTGGATCGAGCCGGGTTGGTCGGCTCGGACGGACCGACGCATCACGGCCTCATGGATATCGGACTGCTGCGAATGCTGCCGAACATGGTTCTGACGGCGCCGGCAAACGAAACGGAAATTGGGCTGGCTCTGGAATTCGCCTTGGCGGAGGACAAGCCCGTAATCATTCGATATCCGAAGGACCTGGTCCCACCTGCGAAGCTTGTACGAGCTGCGTGCAATAAGCCGTTTCGGCTTGGAAAAAGCGTCACTGTCAGGAGATCCAAACGCTCTCGTGTCGCTATTGTCTGTTACGGCAGCGTCCTGGCCCACGCTTTAGAGGCAGCCGATGCGCTATCCAAACAGCGCATACCCGCGGATGTGATCAACGCTCGCTTCGCCGCACCCGTTGACGAGAAGATCCTTGGCTTGTTACAAGAGGGCAAGAACGTCATAACCGTGGAGGATCACCATCTTTCATGCGGATTTGGCTCGGCCGTGCTTGAAATGGCAATCGATAAGAACACGGATACCCTTAAGCCGGATGCCGTCCGCATACTGGGTGTGCCGAGGAGGTTTATAGGACATAATTCCCGCCATTGCCAACTTATGGAGGTGGGTCTAAATGCCGATGAGATAGTGCGCAGTGCCAAAGAAATGCTTGAGAAACCGGCCGCCGGCGGCAAAGCCGCCTCGCGGAGGCCCAAAGGGGCAGATTAGGGACAGCACGAGGCGCCAGATGACAAACGGACGTTCTTGGCCTAAGCTCGTGATTTTCGGTGACCCCGAGAAAGGGCCGGTCGCCGAGGCCATCGACGAGTTTACGCAGTTCGTCGGGGATAAAGCACAAGTCATCGCCAGTTGCAGCATCGAGCAGTGCACCAGTGAAATCCTGAAGAACAGCGATTATGCGGTCGTTTTCGGCGGCGACGGCAGCATTATCTCGGCCGCTCGGAATCTCAGCGAAGCGAATGTGCCGGTTATCGGAGTGAATCTGGGTAAACTTGGCTTTCTGGCAGAATTCAGTATCGGCGAACTTAAGGACCTTTTCAGCGATATAATTACAGGACAAACATCGGTAGAAAAACGGATGATGTTGGGCTGTCAGGTCTTCAGCGCTTCGCAAAAACACCAGAGAAAGATCGACAGCGAGAAAAAGGAGCGCAGGTCCGAGAAATTTCGCTCCACGGCTGTCAACGACGTTTTCATTACCGCCGGTCCGCCGTTTAGAATGATTGAGCTGAAGCTTGTGGTGGATGGACAGTCGGTTGCAAGTTGTGTTAGTGACGGATTGATAATCTCAACACCGACGGGTTCGACGGCCTATAATCTATCTGCCGGCGGGCCAATACTTGCCGGCTCCATGGAGGCCATGGTGATTACGCCGATCTGTCCGCACTCGCTGAGCTTTCGGCCCATCGTCATAAGTGCCGACAGCATGGTGGAAGTATTTGGCCTGCGGGTCAATGAAGGCACAACCGTTTCTGTCGACGGTCAGGTTCCCATGAAGTTGACGACCGATGACGTGGTACGGGTCCGGAAAGACAAGAAGGTCTTCCTCGTGGTGAATAATCCGCTACGAACACGGTGGGACACACTGGCCACGAAGCTGAATTGGGCCGGGAAACCAAGATATGCAGACACCACCATCGTAACAAAGAGCAGCAAGATTTGAGAATTGCTAACGAAGGACGGTACAATGATGACGAATAGGACGACCAAGAAAAGAAATTCAAAGTCATCGGCAGCGCTGTATGACCTACGCTGTGGCCGATACCCAATACGCAGGACAAAATGCGAACTGCGCAGCACCGTGGCGGCGGTATTGCTCTTGGCTATTCTACCGGGTGTGTGCTGGGCGTACAGTAATCGCGGCATTGGCAGCTCCATTGGCTCTCCTACGGTCCCGCCCAGCAGCAGGCAAATGGGGCTTACGAGCAGTCCCAGCCCAGTTGATAGCAGTGGCCAACTCGACACCGGCGAACTCGGCAACCTGATCATCACCGGGAACGTGACCGGCGGAAAGCACTTCCGCGGTATGGTGCCGTATCAATCGACACGAGATTTCAGAGCGTTCCTTGGCTCGGCCTCGCTGGATTCCTTCCTACGGTCGTCTGCTGGTTCCGAACAAATTGGAGGCTATCTGGTTGACAGTCGCTTCTCGCAGGCCGGCGTTGCGCAGCCGTTCTACTCACCTTCCGGCAGTGTAGCTGCTTTCAATCCGGCTACTTCGACGGTACTGGGTCCATCGGATGTGGATCTGAGAGCTCGCTCGGACCTGCTGTGGAGGCAAGTTCCCAGCGAGCAACTGATGTTACGAGAGATCTCGCAGGGCCAGGAGCTGACCGGCGGAACTCTCGAAGATATCCGGAGCACTGCGTATCAATCGACGCGCAGAACACCGCTGGGATCACAGGAACCCGGCGAAAGCTACCTGCACCGGGACACATACGAAGATCGGCGAATCGCGGAATCCAGCTCCAAACGTGAGGAAGCGGTAACGACGCTGCAGTACCAGGAACGGATGGAGCAACTACGGCGCCAGATCGAACGCATTTCCGGCCAAGCAGCGGAATTGAACCAAGCCTTGTCGGAGCCGGAGCGGAGCTCTGAACTGGATCGAACCACCTTTCAGACGGCCGACGGGCTAAAATCCAAGACACTTCCGGACTCCACCGAAACGACCAGGCCGTCCCTCAGCCAGGTTCCGGATTCCATCACTAAGTCACAGACACAGCGAGAAACCGAGACGCCCGACCCGGACACGAGCAGACAGTCTATTGGGGCAACAGAACTAACGGAATTGGAAGGATTGCAGGCTCGTAGCCGCATCTGGTCGGACCAGGCACTGACCTCCCGTGCATCCATGCCGCTGTCCGGCTCGTTTGACCAGGCTGACCAGCTCGAACAACTGGACAGTGCGCCGCCGTCCCTTGGGCAAGCGGAAAAAAAAGTGGCTGGAGGCCGACAGCTCTCCTCCAGCACAAGTCAAGAGGCCGGCTCCAAGGCGGGATTCGACACAGCAGATGTTCAAGCTTGGGCCTCGGAATTGCGCTCCGACCAGGCGCGGTTGCTCGAGCTTTCCACGGCCGGCCTGTCGGGCTACGGCGGGCTTCACCCGGACGAGCAGACGGAACCAGGCTCGGTATTACAAGAAGTCGATCAACTGTCTGATACCGAGTTGTCTAAGGAAGCCAAACGAGTTCTCGGTTCACACGAAACGTATGCCTCTTTCGCGAAGGCAAAGTACGCGCAGTACATCCAGGCGGGATGGACCTATTTGACGCAGGGCAGGTACTATCGGGCGGTAGACGCCTATACGCTGGCATCGGTCTACAAGTCCAGAGACCCGGTCGCATACGCCGGCAAGAGTCTTGCATTGTTTGCCGCCGGTGAATACATGAGTAGTGCCCTCTTTCTATCACGCGCCCTGCAAATTCTTCCAGGGTACGCAAGCCAGGAAGTGGATATCGTCTCTATTCTGCAAGACAGGGACAAGCTGGAGGACCGGATACTCGACGCAGAGCGGTCTCTGCAGGCTTGCTATGAAGCCGGCTACAAGACCAACGCCGGTCAATTGCAGTTCCTGTTGGGCTACGTTTACTTGCAGGCCGGCAGACTGGACCAGGCAGATAGAGCGATTAAAGAAGCTCATGAAAAGCTGGGCGATGCACCGGCAGTAGCCGCTGTGAAGAAAGCGATTAGTGAGGCATTGTCCAAACGGGCCAGGCAAGGGCGTTCGGCTCAGGACATTCGCTCAAGCGCACGGCAGATGCCGGGCGGGCTGTAGCCTACCGAGGGACCCTGCAAGGCGGCAACCCAGGCAAATGGTGGGGCACGCTTCGCTGTCCGGGTGACGTGGTGAAGGGTCCCAAAAAGTAGTGGAAGTTAGCATGTAGTCCTGTTATCCTGGCCAAAATGCCGCCCCTGCCAAACGGATTGAGGAGTCAAGACATAGCACGCTCGGACGATCACAGCACGGACGTGGTAGGTTTCTTCACTGCGGGCGGTCCGATTTCCAGCGTGCTCGGACAGTTCGAAGAGCGACCCGAACAGATCCACATGGCTCGGGCGGTCCATCAGGCGATGATCAACGGCAGACACTTAGCCGTCGAGGCCGGCACAGGAGTGGGTAAAAGCCTTGCGTATCTGATTCCTGCAATAAAGCAAACACAAAGCGGTGCGGGCAGAATCCTGGTAAGCACGTTCACGATTACTCTGCAAGAGCAGCTCATCAACAACGATATCCCTCTTCTGGCCGGCTGCATGGGGGATGGCTTCACCGCAGCTCTGGCAAAGGGCAGGGGTAATTATGTCTGCAAGCGCCGCCTTGAGTTCGCATTTCGCAAACAACAAACGCTGTTTCGCGGAGCCGATTCGCAACTTCAAGACCTCTATAGGTGGGCCCAACAAACAACCGATGGCTCGCTGAGCGACCTTACGTCTGTGCCGAGCCCGGGCCGCCTCCGGCAGGTTTGGGATGCCGTCAAGAGTGAGCACGGTAATTGCCGAGGGCGCAAGTGTCCGCATTTCGCGGATTGCTTCTATTGGCGAGCACGAAGACGCCTGGACAACGCCGATATCATCGTGGCCAACCACGCTCTGATGTTCAGCGACTTGGTGCTGAAGGAGCAAGGCGCTGCCGTCCTGCCGGACTTTCGTTACATAATCATTGATGAAGCCCACAACCTGGAGCACGTGGCAGAGGAGCATTTCGGAATCAATATCAGCGACCGAAGAATCAAATTCCTGCTGGACGGGCTGTTCAATCCGCGCACGCAAAGAGGGCTGCTCGCCTACGCAAGGGGTTCCCGTAAGGCAGGTGCTCAGAACGCAGACAAGGCTATCGATATGGTGGGCAAGGTGGCAGCGGAATCGAGGATCTTCTTTACGAACGTTCGCAAATGGTTTCAGCGCGCAAAGGATGAGACCGGCGGCCGATGCCACAAGCACTTTGTTGACGGGAAAATCTGCGGGTATCTAAGGGACCTGCGAGCGCAATTAGCAAAGCTCGCCCGCAGTACAAAAGACGCCGACGAAAAATTCGAACTGACGCGGTTCGTTGACCGGTGCCAACTGCTGGCGGAGGAATTGCACTGCTTTTTGGTGCAGGATAGAGCGGACTGTGTCTACTGGGTCGAAGTTCCCCAGGCGGTGTTGTCGGCTCGCAGCGCAGCGGCAACCCTGCGAAGCGCGCCGCTCAATGTCGGTCCGGATGTGGCCGGATGTCTTTTCGACAAATACGAATCGGTGATCCTGACCAGCGCCACCTTAAGCACCGCTCCGTATCCGTCCAGCGCCGACAAAGGTAAGACACCTTCCTGGCCCCAAGCCGGAAAGGTGCCACCCAGCGGCGGGGCAATACGCGATACGCAACACGCTCGACGCAATACGGATATGGGTTTTGA
>Ga0180434_10009080_pt1 | contig 10873 bp, 11 predicted proteins | sample SS_ome_7_FD_132453 | JGI IMG/M metagenome (GOLD analysis project Ga0180434, IMG submission 132453) | Hypersaline lake sediment archaeal communities from the Salton Sea, California, USA - SS_1_D_2 metaG | ecosystem: Environmental > Aquatic > Non-marine Saline and Alkaline > Hypersaline >... | reverse complement strand
TTATGGTCTCCGTGGCCGGAGACATCGAGAGAGCCTAGGAGTTATCGTCGATTCGTCTATCGCACAAACTTTAAAGACTCTGCACTGTGACTTATTGAGATTCGGTGTACAATAAATGGGTATGCTTAACGACATCCGCGTCCTAGACTTCAGCCACGTCTACTTCGGTCCCTACAGCACCATGATCATGGCTGACATGGGCGCCGACGTCATAAAGATAGAGCCCCCTTGGGGCGAGATCGCCCGGCTCTACCCGCCCCACTTCGGCGGCGTCAGCAGCGTGTTCCACTACCTTGACAGGAACAAGAAGGGAGTAAGCCTCAACCTCAAAGACCAGAGAGCGAAGGAGATCATCTACGAGCTGGTGAAGCAGTGCGACGTGGTCGTCGAGAACTTCAAACGAGGCACCATGGACAAGCTGGGCCTAAGCTACGACGACCTGAAGGAGATAAAGCCAGACCTAATCTACGCCAGCCTGAGCGGCTTCGGACTGGACGGCCCGTACAGTGACCGGCCTAGCTTCGCTCCCATGGCTGGCGCCTACAGCGGTTGGTACAGGATCACGGGAGACAACGTGGACCCGGAGGGGCCGCCAATCGTACCCGCGGCTTGGCACGGCGACCTAGACCCCGGCCTCTGGGCGGTTATCGGCATCCTCGGCGCCATCAGGCACAGGGACAAGACGGGTGAAGGCCAGCTCATCGATGTCTCTCAGCTGGACTGCATGCTTGCCCAGACAGGGGTCCAGATCACGGGGTACACCCTCAGCGGCAAGCTGCCTTGGGAGCGCAGCCTAGACCAGATAATGGGGCCTTCGACCTTCGGGGTTTTCCAGGCCACAGACGGCTACGTCTATGTGGCGGCGGACCCAAACATGCACCATAGGCTGATGACGGCCATGGGTGTCGATGATCTGGGCACCGGCCGCCCGGTACTAGAGAACTGGGTGAGTGAAAGGACGGTGGACGAGGTAGTTGACGCCCTCGTTGCCGCGAGCGTCCCCGTGGCCCCCATACTTCAGATAGACGAGGCCATCGAGGACCCCCACGTCAAGGCGAGGGGCACCATCGTCGAGGTTGAGCACAAGACAGCCGGTAAGGTGCGTATGCCGGGGTTCCCGTTGAAGATGAGCGCGACGCCCGGCGATATAAGGTTGGCCGCGCCCCTACTGGGAGAGCACACGGCCGAGGTCCTCAAGGAGATGATGGGCTACACAGACGAGCAGATCCAGGAGCTCCGTAAGGCCGGAGCCATAGTCACCCCCTAGCCGTCCAAATCAATCTTTTATACGGCGAGACGTTTTTCTCAGGTGAGACGGTATGCCGGGGTTCTCCGAGCAGCGCAAAGAGATGCTGAAGCGGTACACTAGGGCAGGGTATATCTGTTCTCAGGCCATGGCCGACGCCATGCTGCAGGTGCCGCGGGAAGAGTTCATGGACCCACGGTACAGGAAGTACAGCTACTACGACCAGCCTTTCCCCATCCCAGGGGACGGCAGGCAGACCATCAGCGCCCCCTACATGTACCCCGTGAGCTACGAGCCGCTGGGGCTCGGGGAGGGGATGAGGCTCCTGGAGGTGGAGGCTGGCTCGGGGTACGGCGCGGCCCTAGCCAGGGAACTGGTGGGGGAGGCGGGCCTCGTGGTGGCGGTGGAGATAAATGAGGTCACCTGGGAGTTCGCCCGAGAGAACTTAGAGCGGGCTGGCTATGGGGACGTGAAGCTGGTGCTCGGAGACGGGTCCATGGGCCATCCGGAGGACGCCCCCTACGACGCGGTGAGCATAACTGCGGCCAGTCCAGAGGTTCCGCCGCCGCTAATAGAGCAGCTGAAGGCCCCAGGGAAGCTCGTCGGCCCCGTGGGAGGCGACAGGCACACCGGCCAGGACATGCTGCTTCTGGAGAAGGACGAGTCGGGCCGCGTCTCCGAGCGCAGCCTCATGAAGGTGGTTTACGTGCCTCTCCTAGGGGAGCACGGCTGGAGGCCGAGGTGAAGCGATGGAGGGTTTAAAAGCGGTGTGTCTACTCAAAGAGGGACGGTCATGAAGGCGGGCGTCGTCTCACGCACAGACATCCCCAACGCTTTGTCGCTAACCAGGCGCATCATAGATCATCTGATTGGGCTCGGCGTGGAGGTCAGCGTCGAGACCGACACGGCGTTAGCCCTCGAGCTGGAGGATAAAAACACCAACCTCTCCGACATGGAGGGCGACTTCATGGTCACCGTGGGCGGCGACGGCACCATCCTCAGGACCGCGATGGAGATGAAGACCCCCGAGACCCCCATATTGGGCGTCAACATGGGCCGCCGGGGGTTCCTGAGTGAGGTCACTGTACCAGAGGCCGAGTGGGCGCTTGAAAAGGTGCTGGAGGGAGACTACTACCTGGAGGAGAGCATGAAGGCGAGTAGCAGGTGCCTCCAGCTAGAGGAGAGCTTTCCTGACGCTCTGAACGAGGTGCTCATAGCCTCGCCCCTGCCCTCCAAGATGGTGCTGCTTGGTTTGCGGGTGGACGGAGAGCACATAATCGACGTGCAGGCGGACGGGGTTATGGTTTCGACCCCCGCGGGCTCCACCGCGTATAACATGTCGGCCGGGGGCGCCGTCTTGGCGCCCGGCATCGAAGGCTTCTCCATCACGGCGGTATGCCCCTACAGCTACTTCAAGAGCATCGTGGTGCCCCCCGACTCCCTAATTACTCTGGAGCTCCTCAAGCCGAGGGCTGACGCCGTCGCCATCATCGACGGCCGGTCACTGCACCCGTTGAAGCCGTTCTACACTGTGGAGTGCTACGCGAGCGAACAGGTGACCCGCTTCATAAGGTTCAGGTCGTTCTACAGCCGCATACAGAAACGCATATTGACCATCCAGTCTAGGTGACCCCGGGTTGCTGTCGCTCGTACTGGACTCCTCTGCGTTCATCCAGGGGCTCGACCCTCAGGAAGAGGCAGCTTACACCGTGCCCCTCGTAGTCGAGGAGCTGAGAGAAGGGCTCACCACCGCTAGGCTCAGGAGCATGGAGGCCACGGGCAGGCTTAAAGTCGTGGAGCCCGTGCAGCGGTTCCTCGACGTCGTTGAGGACGAGTCGCTGAGGATGGGAGAGTCCCACGCCCTGTCTGCGACCGATAAACAGGTTCTAGCCCTCGGCTTACAGCTGAGGGACGACGATCTGGAGCCTGTGATAGTCTCCGACGACTACTCCGTGCAGAACATGGCGGACGCCCTCGGCTTGGGGCACAGGGGCCTGGCGACGCCAGGCATAAAAAGACGGTTCAAGTGGACCCTTTACTGCCCAGGCTGCAGAAGAGAGTACCCCGAGCCACAGCCCGACGACGTTTGCCCTGTATGCGGCACCGATCTCAAGAGGAAGCCCGTCAGGAAGCGGAAGGTAACGCGTCGAGGCGGGGTATAAACCTGCCCGACCCCTTCTCTGATAGCACCTGATCGTCTTTCATGACTATGTTTCCACGGATTATCGAGCAGGTCGGCCAGCCCTTGACGGTCATTCCGTCGTAGGGCGTCCAGCCGCACGCCGTTATCTGGTCGTCATCGCTTAGCCTGACTCTGCGGTTCATATCGACTATTACCATGTCGGCGTCGCAGCCCACCTTCAAGGCGCCTTTACGCGGGTACACTCCGTAGACCATGGCGGGCGCCTCCGAGGACACGGCTGTGAGCCTCTCGAGGCTCAGCCAGCCCTCGTTCACCGCGTTAAGGAGGAGCGGCAGATGGGTCTCAAGCCCGGGCACGCCGTTGGGGGCCTTGAAGATGTTGTTGAGCCCCGCCTCCTTACGTTTCCTACCGTAGGGGGCGTGGTCCGTGGCCACCGTGTCGATCCACCCCGCCTGCAGGAGTCTTCTGAGCTCTGCCCTGTCCGCCTTGGTGCGGGGCGGCGGCGCGAACTTGTGCCAGGGCCCCTTCTCCTTGACGTCGTCCTCGGTGAGGTACAGGTACTGGGGGCAGGTCTCGACGTAGGTCTCGGCTCCATCCATCCTTGCCTTGGCGCTGTGCCAGACGGTCTCGGGGACCGAGGTGTGGACAATGAGGCCGCGGCACCCCGTCATCTTCAGGTAGTCTATCATCCTTCTACCTGCTTCTACCTCGGCGATTCTGGGTCTCCACTCCAGGTGGGCGGCGGAGTCCCTGCGACCGCCCCTCCTGAGCTTCTCTAGGTTGTCCCTGAGGATGCTGTCGTTCTCGGCGTGGATGAGGGCTAACCCGCCGCATGCGGCAAGCTCCTTGAATCGGTCTATGACGTAGCCGTCATAGGTCTGGGGCCACCCCGGGCCGGCGCTGCTTATGAAGAACTTGGCGCCGGTGGCCCCCGCCTCCCACATCTCGGTGAGTGTGCCGTCGGGGTATCCGGCGGCGCAGCCGGCATGTATGCAGAAGTCAACGTGGGCCTCTTTCTCCATGATCGCCTTCTTCTCCATGTACTGGCCTATGTCGAAGCATCCCTTCTGGGTGCCGGGCATCTCCAGCATGGTGGTGACCCCACCCTTGGCGGCTGCCTTCGTCCCCGTCTCCGCAGTCTCGGGCGGCAGGAACGTGTGGGCGTGCCCGTCCAACAGCCCGGGCAGGACGTAGTTGCCCCCCGCGTCGATCACCTCGTCAGCCTCGGGTAGATGCGTGTCCCGGGCGACTGCCACGATGACGCCGTCCTTTACCGCCACCCCGGCGTCGAGCACCCCGCTGGGGCTGACGAGCCTGGAGTTATTTACGACAAGATCCGCTGCCAATCAAATCACCAAGTATCCGTTGAGCCTCGGAAATAAAAGAGGTCACCTCCCCTTTATCAGCGCCTCTAAGAACCTGTTCGCCTCCTCCCTGAGCATGTCTTTGACCTCGGGCGGGTAATCAACGACCAGCCTACTCTTCACCTCCTCGTCCACGGCGCCCTTGGCCGCGATCTGCCGTCCCGCCCCCTTCACCGCCTCCGTGAAGAAGACAACTTGTTTGCTACCCCTTCCTGGGGCTGGAGTTGAACGCCAGAACCTTCATACCAAGATAGGTGACCGTTACAAGTTTAGTTGTATCGTCGGCGAGGTTGTATAGTTTTTAAGCGGGTCCACGTCTTAGCCTTGAGAAAGGGAGCAGCGAAGCCTTGCACGCCATCGAAGCCATAGACTTGGTGAAGACCTTCGGCGACACCCAGGCCCTCAGGGGCGCCAGCTTCACCGTCAACGAAAACGAGATATACGGCCTCATAGGCCCCAACGGCGCCGGCAAGACCACCACGCTCAGGGTGCTGAGCACCCTCATCAGCGCCTCAAAAGGCAGGGCCGAGGTTTTCGGCCTCGACGTGGCCCGGCAACCCGAGAAGGTGAGGGAGATACTGAGTTACCTCCCCGAGGAGGCCGGGCTCTACCAACACCTAACCGGCCTCGAGTTCCTCGAGTTCATGGCGGGTTTCTACGCGGACGACAGGGAGAAGCGGGCCAGCTTCGTCGAGGAAGGGAGGCTCATCTCTGGCCTCGGTGACCGGCTCAGGGACAGGTCCAACGAGTACAGCAAGGGGATGAAGCGCCGGCTCCTCCTCGCCCGGGCGCTTATGATGAAGCCCCGGCTGGCCATATTGGACGAGCCCACGTCGGGGCTGGACGTCATCCAGAGTGTCCACGTGCGGAACATGATCAAGGACTACGCCGACAGGCAGGGAGTGACTGTCCTCCTCTCCAGCCACAACATGCTTGAGGTGGAGTACCTGTGCGACCGCGTCGGCCTCATGGACCGGGGCGTGGTCGTTGCGGAGGGCACCCCAGACGAGCTCCGGGGCCGCTATGGCGCCAAGAACCTGGAGGAGGTCTTCATGGGGGTGACCAACCACGAGTAAGTTCACATCCATAATAGTCAAGGAGATCAAGGAGCTCGTCCGGAACCCCAAGATACTCATAGGCGTCATACTGATGCCCATCCTCATCTTCCCGGTTATGGGTGGCGCCATCAGGATAAGCCAGGAGTCGGTGCAGAAGGCCGTCGTCGGCGCCAGCTTCGCAGTCTACACGGACGACGAGGGATTCGTAACTGAGGCGCTGCTGGAGTACCTCTATAACAATAACATAGTTGTCCCCATCGAGGCGGCTAGCCTGGAGGACGCCCTGAGGCAGTTCCAGGACACGGACAGCAACGCCCTGATCTACGTCCCCCGGGGCTACAACGACAACCTGACCCAGGGCATGCGTGGCGAGCTCAGGGTGTACGCCAACCTGAGGAAGCTGAACATGGCGGAGACCCAGAGCACCAACGTGGTGAGCAGCCTCATTAACGTCTACAACTACCAATTCAGCCTCATCAAGATCAGGAATCTGCTGCAGCAGGCAGGGGCGCTAGGCACCCCCGAGGCCATAAGGAGCCCCATATCTATACGGTACGCGTCTATTCTGAAGGGCACAGTGCTGGACATCCCGCCCTCGAGCATCATAAACCTGGTTATGAGCCAGAGCATAATGTTGCCCATCATGGTCATGATGATGGTCATGTTCGCGATACAGATGGCCGCCACCAGCATAGCCTTGGAGAAGGAGCAGAAGACCTTGGAGACACTGATGACGCTGCCTGTGAGCCGGTTGACGGTGCTGGCGGGGAAGCTCAGCGGTAGCATTGTAATCGCCATAGCGGGCTCGGTGAGCTACCTCATCGGGTTCGGGTACTATATGAACTCGGCGTTCGCGTTCGTCCCCGAGGCGGCCACCATGAGCATAGACGAGGTGAGCGTCGGCATCACGCCCTTCGGGATGCTCTTGGTGGGGATGGTCATCTTCGTCACCCTGGTGTCGGCGCTGGCCATGGCGCTGAGCATCGCGGTCTTCGCTGACAACGTCCGCAGCGCCCAGAGCTTCACCGGTATACTCATCACACCGATTATGATACCGGCGATAATCCTCATGTTCAGCGACATAGACATGCTGCCGCAGGCTGTCCAGTGGGTGCTGCTGGTGATACCCTACACCCACAGCATCATAGCCACCAAGGCCGCGTTCCTCGGCGACTACTTCGTCGTCATCAGAAGCATCGCGTTCATCAGCGTGTGGACCGTCGCTGTGCTGTACGTCGCGGCCAAGATATTCAGCACGGAGCGGATAATAACGGCGCGTTTCTCCCTCGGCGACATAAGTAAGAGGATCAGGCCGAGAAGGTAGACGGGGAAGGTTGAGCCTTTACTTAAGACTTAAATAATATCTTTTTTGGAGGATAAATATGAAGAGTTACGTGAAGATACTCGGGCCGCCGCTTCTCGAAGCCATCAGGGCACTCGACAAGATAGCCGTGGAGATTGAGGATGTCGGTGTGATGAACCCGCTGATACAGATTGCTCCTTACGACTCCATGACCTCGGACGAGACGAGGGTGTATTTCGACGCCGTCGGCAGCGTCAAGCCCAGCCGATACGACTCCATCATAAGCAAGTCAGGGGAGTCCCTGGGCGAGTACGACTACTACTTCGAGTGGTTCCAGCGGCCGAGGATGAAGGACGTCCAGGTGCTGCTGGAGAAGATCGACGAGGCGCTTAAGCCCCTCGGCTGCTGGTACGCCATAACGACTAAGTAGCCCCGGCTTAAGCCCCATATTTTTATCCGTTCACCAACGATTTTGTGTCTACTGACTGTGGATAAGCCCCAAAGCCTATTCGTTCCAGAGATCATCACTAGCCATGGTGACTCCTAGGCTAGTCTGTGTAGTGGGTTCAGGGTTCTTGGGAACCCAGATCGGGGTGACATGCGCAAGACACGGCTACACGGTGAACCTGTATGACATCTCTGAGGAGGCGCTGGCTTCCTCGTCTGAGGCCGTAGACAACTATGTCGATGAATGGGTGGACGACGGTGACATCACCGTGGAGGAGGGCCAAGCCGTGATGCGAAGGATATCCTACGTTGATGGCTTGGAGGAAGCCGCCTCAAACGCCGAAGCCGTGATCGAGGCCGTCGTCGAGCGTCTCGACGTCAAGCGAGAAGTCTTCAAGAGGCTGGACGAGGTGTGCCGCGGGGACGCCTTCATAGCCACAAACAGCTCATCCATAAAGGTATCCCGGATAGAGGACGCGACACGCAACCCCCGTCGTGTCCTCAACATGCACTTCTACGGGTACCCGTGGAGGAGGCGGGTCGTGGAGCTCATGAGAGGCTCATCCACGTCTGACGAGGTGATGGAGAAGGCAAAGGGGTTCTGCAGGAGCATCGGCCTCTACCCTTTGATGGTGCTCAGGGAGAGCACGGGCTTCATCTTCAACAGAGTCTGGCGGGCTGTGAAGAAGGAGTGTCTCAGGGTCGTGGATCAGGGCGTGGCCTCCTTCGAGGACGTGGACAGGGCGTGGATGAGCCTCTACGGGACAGAGGCGGGGCCCTTCGGGATGATGGACAGGGTGGGGCTTGACGTGGTGAGGGACATAGAGATGGTTTACTACCTGGAGTCGGGGGACCCCCTGGACGCGCCGCCTGGCATCCTGCTCCGGAAGATCGAGCGGGGTGAGCTGGGAGTGAAGACCGGTAAAGGCTTCTACAGCTACCCAGGCCCCAGCTACATGAAGCCGGGGTGGCTCTACGGCGACGAGTGACCGGTCACAGTTGACGGACGAGCCTCACGAGCTCCACCTTGGAGCCCCCCACATTCTCCTCCCCGGTGGCATCGCGTGTGAACCCTTTCCTCAGGTAGAAGCTGACGGCCCTCTCGTTGAAGGTCTCGGTCTTCACCATCATAGACTCGTACCCGTCGCCTCTGGCTGCTTCAAGCGAGCGGCTCAGCAGCCTGCCGCCGACGCCCAAGCCGGTCATGCTCTCGAGAACGACGATCCCGGAGAGCTCCACGAGCTCGTCGCTTACCCGCCTGTTCGACGAGAACCCCACCACCCGTCCCTCGCTCAACGCGATGAATACCCGTGTGTCACCCCCGTCGAGCAGGTCTGATAGGAACCCGCGGCTGGCTACGTGCTGCACGGTCTCCTCGGTGGCTCCCGTCCACCCGGGTGCCCCGGGTCCCGCCTCCCTCCAAGCCTCCCGCAGGAACACTGAGAGGCGTTCGGCGTCCTCCAGCCGGGCCTCCCTCACGACTATCGCCACGTCAACCATGACTAAGTTATTATTATCATTCAGGTAAATATGTGCCTGAGGACACATGATCCACAGATTCAAGCCCAAGGTGTACTACCACACCTATGGCCCGAACGAACCCGCGTACCACGTGAAGCCGGGAGACACCGTCGTCGCCACCACGGCGGACGCGGGAGGCAACGACAGCAACGGTAACCCCATCCCGGACGAAATGAGGCAAAAGATTAAGGGTACTTCCCTGAACCACTCGAACCCCCTGACGGGGCCCTTCTACGTAGACGGGGCCAAGCCGGGGGACGTCCTCGTGGTTGACATCCAGGGGATCAGGCTCGACAGGGACTGGGCTTACTCGGCCATAATGCCGGGGTTCGGCTCCCTCACCGAGGAGGTCCCTGGGAGGAGCCTGCTGCTGAACGACCCGCTTCCCAGCAAGAGATACGTTTGGGCCCTGGATGCAGAGAAAGGAGTCGGCACGGCGGAGCTCCCGGGAAGCAAGCTGGGGAAGGTCTCGATACCGCTTCACCCGTTCCTCGGGTCTATCGGGGTCGCGCCGCGGTATGGCAGGGTAGAGATGTCGTTGACGCCGGGGGAGTACGGGGGCAACATGGACTGCGTCGAGACCTGTGAGGGCGCGACGCTGCACATGCCGGTGTTCGTCGAGGGAGGCTACCTCGTTTTCGGGGACGTCCACGCGGCCCAAGGCGACGGCGAGCTGTGCGGCGTGGCCTTGGAGACCTCCGCGGAGATCACCCTTAGGGTGGACGTCATCAAGGGCAGGGCCATCGACTGGCCAAGGATCATCGACGACGAGTGGATCATGGTCGCGGGTAGTGGCAGGCCCCTGATGGAGGCGTACAAGGTCGCCCACGTGGAGATTGTGAAGTGGCTGTGCGACGAGCATGGCTTCGACAAATGGGATGCGCTGCAGCTCCTCTCTCAGGTGGGCAGGTGCCGGGTGGGCAACGTGGTGGACCCCAAATACACGGTGGTGGCCAAGTTCCCCCGGAAGTATCTTCCCTAAAAATCTTTTAAATAAACGTGGTGGGGACCGCCCACTAGGCGTTCCCTCAGCTAAGGGTCGCAGCTAGTACCTCTGCGGCCTGTGCTTCTTGAAGCATTCTTGGCAGTAAACTGGACGGCCTTCGGTCGGCTTGAACGGGACCTCGGCTTCCTGACCACAGTCAGAGCAGATGATCTTGTGCATCTCCCTGGGGCCGCGGTCGTAACTGCGCCTCTCTCTATAACCCATATCTTTCACTCCTTCTACGTTGCTATACTCAGAATATTTTATTACTCCGCGTATACATTCCCCGGGCGCGCCCTGAATTTAAACCTATGGTATTTCCAGCCGGTACACAATGTAATTTGGTCTAACCGGAGCAGGAAAACCTTCTGCAGGGTCATCGATATGCGCGTAATCAATCCTTTAAATCATGAGCTGGAATATATTTCATGGTTAAGCGGGTCCTCGTCATCCAGAACGACGCCCCAGAGACCCTCGGCCTATACGAGGCCCTTCTGCGGGAGAAGACCGAGCTCACCCTCGTCCACGCCTACGAGATGAGGGAGCACGAAGAGTTCCCGCCCGTCGACGGGTTCGACGCCTTCGTGGTCGGCCCCACGCCCATCCCTGCGAACGAGGCGCCGAGCCACGGCTTCCTCCGGAAAGAGTTGGAGTACCTGAGGGAGGTGGTTGACTCGGGGAAGCCCACGCTGGGCGTCTGCTGCGGTGGCCAGATGCTGGCCAGGCTCCTCGGCGGGGAGGTCAAGAAGAGCCCCGAGAGGGAGATAGGGGTTTATGCGGCCACACTCACAGACCAGGGCGTCTGG
>Ga0180434_10009078_pt1 | contig 10874 bp, 10 predicted proteins | sample SS_ome_7_FD_132453 | JGI IMG/M metagenome (GOLD analysis project Ga0180434, IMG submission 132453) | Hypersaline lake sediment archaeal communities from the Salton Sea, California, USA - SS_1_D_2 metaG | ecosystem: Environmental > Aquatic > Non-marine Saline and Alkaline > Hypersaline >... | reverse complement strand
TTCAACGGCCGTGATGGCCCGCTTGGGAAAAGTAGTGGGAAACACCATGACCAATGTCAGCCCGAGCAATCTGAAGCTCATCGGGAGAGCCACCCATCTCATTCAGTCCCATGTAAATGACGCCCTCAGCAGTCCGGGATGGGTTGAGAAATATGGTATATTCAAACCCATTTCTTATGGAGAAGCCAATGCGGTTCTTTTTGAATCCATAACATTTTTAAAGGGCGGTGGAGTCAGGCCCGGTCAGACCGCTGAGGTAGCCCTGTCCATAATCCGCATCTTGGAATCCATCCGGCAGAATAAAGGAATAACACAAAAACAAGCCTTTAAACTGGTGCAGGAAAAAGGTCTGCTTCAATACCTTTCAGATGCTAAATCTCCAAATAAGTAAAAGCCGGCATATAAAGAAAATCTCCGTTGCGCTTTTCTGCATTGTGCTTTTCCTCTGCCTTTTTTCAGTCATAATAAACAACACAAATAGAAAAAAAAGAGTGAGACTCGGAAACGAGATCTTCGTTTCTCAATATATTTCAGAAGTGAGGAATCAAAAGGTCGGCTTGGTCGTTAACCACACCTCCCTGCTCCCGGAAGGGACCCATCTTGTGGACGCGCTTGTTAAGAAAGGCATTACTGTGGAATCCCTGTTCACTACGGAACATGGGTTTCTCGGTGATAAAGAAGCAGGCCAGAATATCAGAGACAGTCAGTATAAAGGGATCAGGATTCACAGTCTTCATGGAGATATCAAACGACCCACTTCGCAGCAAATCAAAGACCTGGATGCGCTCATCTATGACATCCAAGACGTGGGAGCCCGGTTTTATACGTATATCGCTACCATGAAATATATACTCGAATCAGCATCCCTCAAAAACATTCCCGTATACATCCTCGACCGGCCCAATCCCACGGGAGGTCTGATAATAGAAGGACCTCTGCTTGACAGGAACCTGGAATCCTTCACCGGCCCCTGCCCTATCCCCATACGATATGGTATGACCTGCGGAGAACTGGCGCTCATGATGAGGGGGGAGAACTGGATCCCAAAACATACGGACATCCGGGTTGTGAAGATGAAAGGGTGGAGAAGAAAATATTTTTGGGAAGATACAGGCCTCAAATGGATCCCGCCTTCTCCCAACATTCCCCTGCCACAAACCACTCTGGCTTTCCCCGGGACAAGCCTTCTGGGGGGGATCAGACTCAACCATGGGATAGGAACTCAAAACCCTTTCCTTCAATTCGGCGCACCCTGGCTTGATTCTCAAACCGTCTTGCAGAACATGGAAGAAAAAACAGGCCGGGGAGTAGTCCTTACCCAGATCACCTATACACCGCGTTCTCTTCCGGGAAAAACCGCATATCCCCCTTATAAAGACAGACTCTGCAGGGGGATACTCATCTCCGTCCAGGAAGAGTCCACCTTCCGCTCCCTTGAGTTCACCCTGGATCTCATCAGGATTTTAAAGAATCACTTTCCGGATAAAATAGAAATAATAACGGATAAATTTGACAGCCTCTTTGGAAACGGCTGGCTGAGGCTTTATATAGAAGACAGGCTTTCCTATGAACAGCTCAAGGAACTCATAAAAAAAGACGAGGACACATTCCGCCAGCAAAGAAAGCCTTACCTCCTCTATTAAAACGCAAAGACCATATACCTTTTTCCCTCATACAATTCAGATGTGGCTGAAGCGATATTGTCATCACGAGGAGCAAAGCGACGCGGTGATCTCATGAGGCTTCGTTTCACAATGAGATTGCTTCATCACTTCGTTCTTCACAATGACATTTTTATCCTTAATCCTCCCCAATGATCTCTTTGACCCTCATGAGTTGGACCTGGTAGGACCGTTCCATCTCTTCCAGCCGCCCTGAAATATATTTTATGGTTTCCTTGAGATTAGGGATCAAAATATGTTCCAGAGCATTGACCCGGCGCCTGGTGACATCGATCTCTCTCGCAAGAAGCTCAACCGCTTTCCACAAACGGGCGATCTCCATGAGGTCCTCAAGCAGCTCCTGCATCTTTTTTAAGCCGATATCCAGCTCGCTTTCTGTATTGAAAAAATCATAGTCAGATTTTTCCAGGCTTTTTATACTGAATTTAGGTATAGAGAGATTGAAGACTTTTTCGGAACCGACATCCAGGCTCAAGCTTCCCTCGGGAATGAGTGCTTCGATCCGTTCCCTTGAATGCCTGGTTCGGGCAACAGCAAACGAGATGAAAATCTTGTTCAGCTTTTCCCCGACTCCCTCCTGGAGTACACTCAGCCTTTTCATGATCTCAAGGAAACGCCTCATGATCTCTTCCAGTTTATCTTTTAGCAGCTTGTGCCCCCGTTCCGCAAGCTTGATCCTCTTGCGCAGACGCAGAAGCTCCATCCGGTTAGGATTGACGTTTATTCTCATTTTTTGTCCGAATAATACTTATCTAAAAATTCCGTTCCTATCCTTTTCAATTCTCCCCTTGGAACCATGCGCAAAAGCCTCCATCCGAGGTCCAGAGTCTCTTCAATGGAACGGGATTCCGTCTCGCCCTGACGCACAAATTCACTCTCATATCTGTCTGCAAAATCCAGATAGACCTTATCCATTTCAGAAAGGGCGGCTTCTCCTAGAATGAGCGCCAGCTCCCTGGCTTCTTTTCCTCTGGCATAACAGGCAAAAAGCTGATTCAGGACATCGGCATGGTCTTCTCTTGTCTTTCCTTTTCCGATCCCTTTGTCTTTGAGCCTGGACAGGCTGGGAAGGACATCTATGGGAGGATAGACCCCCTTCCGGTGGATCTCTCTGCTCAGCATGATCTGGCCTTCTGTGATGTATCCTGTCAAATCCGCTATGGGATGAGTCTTATCATCCTCAGGCATGGTGAGAATAGGGATGTATGTTATAGAACCTTTTTTTCCTTTGATCCGGCCCGCCCTCTCATACATAGAGGCAAGGTCCGTGTACAAATAGCCCGGATAACCTCTGCGGCCCGGAATTTCTTTCCGGGCAGCCGATATCTCTCTCAATGCTTCAGCATAAAATGTATAGTCAACCATAATGACCAGGACATGCATGTCTAAGTCAAAAGCTAGATATTCGGCACATGTAAGGGCAAGCCTGGGGGTGGCGATCCGCTCTATGGGAGGCTCATTGGCCAGATTAAGAAACACCACAGATCTTTCCAACGCACCGGTGTCCCTGAAATCTTCAATAAAAAAATTAGCCTCTTCAAACGTGATCCCCATCCCTCCGAAGACCACGGCAAACTTCTCTTTTTTACCCAGCACTTTAGCCTGTCTTGCTATCTGAGCGGCTATCCTGGAATGGGGAAGACCGCTCCCTGAAAAAATGGGGAGTTTTTGCCCCCTCACAAGAGGATTCATTCCGTCTATGGATGAAATCCCGGTTTGAATAAACTCAGAAGGATAATCTCTTGCCTGAGGATTGATCGGGCTCCCGTTTATATCCAGTCTTTTCTTTGCTATGATACCAGGCCCTCCGTCCTTTGGAATTCCGGAACCGTTGAAGATCCGGCCCACGATTTCTTCTGATACACCCAGTTTCTGGGAACGCCCCAAAAACCTTACTTTTGACTTGTTGATATCCAACCCGGTGGTTCCTTCAAAAACCTGAACCACGGCTCTTTCCGTGGAAATATCCAGCACTTCGCCTCTGCGTAGAGTGCCTCCCGGTGCTTCTATCTCGACTAATTCTCCGTATTTGACTTCCTCGATTTTTTCAACAATGACTAAAGGGCCTACAATATTGGTAACCGTCAAATATTCTTTATGCATTTTTAAATCACCCTTTTTTCTTTATTAATTCTTTAAACTCTTTGTCGACCTCGATAAAAACATCATGGACATCAAGACCCTCTGCCTTTTCAGGTATAAACTTCATCTTGGAGATCTGTTCTCTCACTCCCAGCTCAAGGATATCCTCCAGGTTGGTCCCTTCTTTGAGCGCTTTTATTCCGAGGTTATGAAAATGGACTATGGTCCTCAGCATCAAATACTGCTTTCTTAAAGACGTATATGTATCCTGAGGGTGGAAAGCATTCTGATGAAGAAAATCCTCTCTTATGGACTTTGCCGACTCCAGCACCAACCGTTCACTATCGGAGAGGGACTCCACTCCGACCAGCCTTGCGATCTCAAGCAGTTCAGATTCTTCTTCCAGAAGGCTCATGGCTTCCTGTCTTATCTCCGGAAAATCTTCAGCTGTCTCTTCTTTCCAGTAATCTTTGATATCCTCCACATATAAGGAATAGCTGTTCTGCCAGTTTATCGCAGGAAAATGCCGTTCATTGGCTAACTTGTCGTCAAGCGCCCAGAAGACTTTAACTACTTTGAGCGTAGATTGAACTACGGGGTCCGATAAATCTCCTCCCGGCGGAGAAACCGCTCCGATCACGCTCAAGGCGCCTTCTCTCTTGTCTGAGCCGAGACAAACCACTCTTCCCGCCCTTTCATAAAACTCGGCAAGTCTGGATGCCAGATAAGCGGGATAACCTTCTTCACCGGGCATTTCCTCCATACGCCCTGACATCTCCCTGAGGGCTTCTGCCCAGCGGCTGGAAGAGTCAGCCATTAGAGCCACGGAATAGCCCATATCTCTGAAATATTCCGCTATGGTCATTCCTGTATAAATGGAAGCTTCACGGGCAGCCACAGGCATGTTTGAGGTGTTGGCTATGATGATGGTCCTTTCCATCAAGGGCCGGCCAGTGGAGGGGTCTTTGAGTTCAGGGAAACTCAACAAAAGGTCAGCCACCTCATTCCCGCGCTCACCGCAGGCAACAAACACAATGATTTGAGCATCAGACCATTTAGCCAGCTGATGCTGGACCACAGTCTTGCCGCTCCCAAAGGGTCCCGGCACACAGGCTGTCCCTCCTTTCGCCAGAGGGAAAAGCGTGTCGAGCACTCTCTGTCCTGTAGAAAGAGGGTTCACAGGCATCTTTCTCTCTTTAACCCTCCTGTTCTGGCGGATAGACCAAATCTGAAACAGCCGGATCTTGGATGAAGCCCCTTTGCCTTTAATCACAGCCGCTGTCTCCTCTATAGTCATCTTACCTTTTCTTATTTCCTCCACTCTTCCTTCCTTGCCTGGAGGAACCATGATCTTGTGTTTTATTAGGGTAGTCTCTTCGATTTCACCCAGAAAATCTCCCTCTTTGACCACCTGCCCCTTTTTAACAGCAGGCTTAAAATCCCATTTCTTTTTTCTGTCCAGAGGAGGGACTTCGATCCCTCTTGTCACAAAGTCTCCCTCTTTGGACCTGATCACATCCAGGGGACGCTGGATCCCGTCAAAAACCGACCGAATCAATCCCGGGCCCAGCTCAACACTCAATGGTTCGCCTGTCAACACAACAGGTTCTCCGGGACCTATACCTGTGGTGTTTTCATAAACCTGGATAAAAGCTTTGTCTTCTCTGAGCTCGATGATCTCTCCGATGAGTCCCAATTCTCCTATTCTGACCATATCGTACATTTTTGCTCCCAGACACTCCGAAGCAATAACGAGAGGTCCTGCTGTCCTAATAATCTTTCCTTTTTTCATTTTAATCTTTCCCTTTAACTAAAGAATCCGAACCCGTGGCCTTTATAGAAAGGCCTTTCATCCTTTTCTTGATGATATCAGAAACTTGCCTGTAATCAGAAAAACCTGCTATGACGGGACAAAATTTGCTCTCCAATCTATTGATTTCGTTTTGCAAAGGCTCTAAAAATTGATCATGAACAAGGCACAGAGCGATCCCTTCGCTTTCAAGCCCTTTCAGTATTTCCCTGGCTTCATATGTGTTTTCAGGCGTGTATACTTTGATTCCCAGTGCTTTTAGGGGGATAATCAGGTCCGCATCTCCCATGACAGCTATTTTGTTAAACATACGTCTCGCTTATCCTGTTTTTTAAAATTTCCGCCGGTAAACGATTTATTTTTCCTACACCTACGATACGGAATAAATCAAGTTCCTTCTTTTTTGCCAGCGCATAGGCAAACAAAGGCTCTGGCCCGAAAACGATATATCCGGCTTTTCTTAAATATTTCATAAGAAAGTCTTCAAAATATTTTTCCATCTCTATAAAAGATTCTTTCTCCTGAAAAGCATCGATTCCGTTGCTCCATACTTCATAATACGAGCTGTGCTTCAATCTCTCATTGATATCTGAATAAGAAAGGTCGTAAAAATCCCTTATCCTGTCGGTTTGAATAAACCCTCCATCAATTAAAATGGACTCGAGCTTTCCCTTGGAAAGCTGCAGGTATTTAATCCGTGCCAGTATCTTTAGGTTCCCAAGGTCTATTCTATGACGCACATAATCTATGATGAACGGATACCCTGCTTCCCTGGCTTTTTGCAGGGCCTCTTGAGGCGTTTTCTCTTCTTGGGCCACCATTTTGACTTTTTTCTCTAAAAAAAGATCGGACATGGAATTGAGCAGACTTTCCTTTTCCTTCTCGATAAAAACATCCAGCTGTCTGGTGTCCTTAATCTCTTCCATTTCCTCTAAAAAGGTCCCTGCATCAAACATCGTTTTTAAAGCGGAGGAAAAATCCTTCTCTTCCGCACTCTCCAGAAACATATCTTTGGGGATCAGTTTATTCTCCAGGGCACGCACTCTTCCCACAGCGAAAGCATAGTCGAGCCGGGATACTTTCATAACTTAAGGTCCTCGGCTATCAGTCCCTCAATCAAAGGACGAAGCTCATCCTTTATCTTCTCCCTATCTAGCACACTCTGTTTCTCTCCGTCTTTCATAATCACCTGTTTCTGTAATGCCTTTTCTCCTTTCAACGCCTGATCAAAAGCTTCATCCACGACCTTGTTAATAGTCTCTTTTTTGAAAACAAGAATCTTCATCCTTTTATCCAATCGTGCTTGAGTCAATATCCTGATTGCTTCCATTTCCGCCCGGCGTTGTTCCTCTGAAAGATAGGCTTCGGCTTCCTTAAAAGCCTCCTGTTCCGCATGTGTCTTTATCTGCTCCGCCTTATTCCTGCTTTCATCAATGATCTGACTGGCTTCAGCCTCGCCTTGAGAACTTATTTTTTTTAAAATATCATCCAGACCCATTTTCTCGCCTCTAGACCTCGATTATAATTTGATCCCATTCAACAAGATGATGGTGATCAGCAATCCAAGAACCGCATAGGTTTCGACCAACGCGGCAAAAATTACGGGCTTCATCATATCCTTCGGCTGTTTTGCCACCATATAAACACCAGATGTGCAGACCTTACCCTGGTGGATTCCTGACAGCAGCCCGGTAAAAGCAATGGGGAGACAAGCAATGAGTATCTGCCACCCTTGATAAGTCGTTGGAGTCACCAGTGTTCCGCCAGTTAATCCCAGCTTTAATATCACTAAGAAAGCACTGAGAAAGCCGTAAATCCCTTGAGTGCCGGGAAGCGCAACCAGTAAAAGAAGACTTCCGAATTTTTCAGGGTCCTCACTCAGCACGCCGCTGGATGCCTGCCCTGCCAATCCTATACCCACAGCAGATCCTATTCCTGCAAAAATGACAGCAGATGCTCCGCCCAATATAGCTAATGTCAGACCTAATTCCATTTCATCCTCCTTTCCCTAAACAAATATTTTCTTAAATACGCTTATGCTCATGTAAATTCTGTATATTCATTTTCTAATTCAAAAGGTTTGAAAGGCTGTCCTCCTGAATCGAAAAATTTACTGAAAAATTCCACAAACTGAAGACGCATGGAATGAACAAATCCGCCCAGAAAACTGATGCCCAGATTAAACAGGTGCCCGATGATGAATATCAATGCCGCAAACAACCAGCCTATCCAGGGGATACCAAGGGCGCTTTCACATAAAGTGTTGACCACCATGGCTATAACAGTCGTGGAGAGTCCCAATGCCAGAAGACGAGAATACGACAGCACATCCGACAAATACCGGGATATGTCATAGAGACTGTACAAACCTCCAAAAAACCTTGATATAAGATTGGGGCTCGGGGAAGCAAAAAAGACAATCCCCAAGGCACCTCCTATGGAGGTGTAACCCCAGCCCGGGCTTTTGGTTAAAAGATACAGCACCAAACTCGGCAGCAAAACCAGCCATCCCCCCTGAACAAAAAAAGCAGTCATGTATTTTTTTTGTTTTATGTTCGATATCATCCTTAACAGGGTGCCAAACCAGACCTGTATGAATCCAAGGACCAAGGATAATATGAGAAAAGACAACGGGTTTTTCAATGGATCAATGACCAATAATTCAGGGATAGTGAATCCGAACCAGCCCCCGACCATAGTTCCCAAAACCACATTCGCAACGCCCACAATGAAAAGAAGTTTTAAAAACAACTTGAGCCCACCCTTTGGTTTAGCTAACTTCATATACAGCAGACTGAGAAGAGCGACCACAAATCCGTAACCTGCCTCACTTACGGTTAGGCCTAAAAATACAAAAAAGAAAGGAGCCAAATACATGGTCGGATCAAGGGAACCTCTGCTTGGAAGGCCGTACAGCTTTGTAATGATTTCAAAAGGCCTGCCGACCGGAGGATTATCCAGAACGACCGGAGGATCCTCATCAGGAAGAGGAGGGCGGAAAAAGAACTCCACTGATTCTGAAAAGGGTTCCAGCCTGTGTTTCAATTTCCCGATATCTTTCTTCTGTATCCACCCTTCCAGGAAAAACACAGACTTTGTTTCTCCCATAAAACCTGAAAACCTGTGCTTGTTCCGCTCGTTTAATAAGGCATCATAAACAAGCATCAGTTTCTCTCTATATTCCAAACTGAGTTCCCTGGACTGCTTATCGATTCCTACAGCCCGTTCCTCTCCTTGTCTCATTTCCCGTTCCAGTTTTTTTATGATATCCGTAACCCGGTCAGACTCCTTTGCCCTTTCCAATACGGTCTCTGAAAAGTAAAAAGGACTGAAAGACATTTCCCTCAATGATTCCTCCAACTCCTCTTTGTTTTCTTTGAGATATATGAGAATGAGCGTGACCTCTCTTTTGCTTTGAAAGAGCACACTGAACCACAGTTCTTTCTCTTTCCGGATTTCTTCGAGGTCTTCCAGCGCAGATAAAGGAATGGTGCCCAACCGCATTTCCGTCAGTTTCGTTGGCTTAAAATCCAGGACGGGAATATCCAGATTCTCAAAGGCTTTCAATGCGGATTTTTCTCTGTCCAGATATTTGTTTGCTGATAGAATATCTTTCTTGCTTTTTTCCAGGGCCTCAGCTTTTTCACATACGGAGGCATAATCAAATTCCAGTATTTCTCTTCTTTTCTTTAAGGCCAGTTTAGGTTTTTCCAGCAAAATTTTGGCTGCCAGTTTTTTTTCTTCCCATTTCGAAAGAAAATTGACCACATGAGAAAGCTGGAACAACTGGTGATCGATCTTGGATTCTTCCTGGGCCGGAGCGTTGAGCCCCAGTTCATCAAAATCAGTCTCTTCAATCTGAATAAGGCCCTGCTCCTGAAGAGATGAAAGAAAATCCTTTTTGATATGGGAGTGACCGATGATCTGGACTCTTTTTATCTCAGCTACGGCCATTTACCAAACTTCCCCGCTCTTGATGTATTTTTTGATTCGTTCAGCAGCTTTCTCAACAGCTCTCTTTCTGTATGTCTCAGTTTTTTTACGCAGTTCTACTACTTCCTCTTCACCCTCTTTTTTTGTCTTCTCTGCCTCTTTGGAAGCCTTTTCAATGATGGACTCTTTTTTCTTCTGAGCCTTTTTCCTCGCTTCTTCAAGGACCCTTTTTTTAATCTTATCTGCTTCCTGCTGCGCATCCTGTATGATCTTTTGGGATGTGTCCTCTTGAGCAGCCTGGATGTTTTTACGGACCTTTTCCTCGGCCTTTTTTATTCTTTCCAAAGCTTCTAAGGGAGAAGCGTCACTTTTATCCTTTTCCATTTCTCGTCCTTTTTATCATACAGTTTTCTTTGCCTGACCTATTCATGTTATTTAACCTGGATTATATATAAAGATGGATCATTTGAAAAGATTTTCCGCTCTTTTAAGAAGGGCGACCAATGGTCTACAGAAAAAAATCATGCTGGAGATAATAAGCCCTAAAATCAAAATCTTTATGTTCGGCTCTTTCTTTTAGCTTCCTAAAAGGAGATCTATAGTCGAACAGCCCATAAAGAAAAAGAACATAGGCTCCCGCATCGATCAAATCTTCAACCATTTCATATTCCACCTCACCCTCAAGATGAACAATCAATCCCCCTCCGCCTGAACGGCAGCTATGGCAGAGGTCTTTCAGCAAAAGCCTCTGTTCCTTTTCAACGGATTTTTCAGAGATATGTATCCAGGCTCCGTTATTTCCCACTTCAATAAAAACCGGATCTAACGGACCGTGATGGTAATAAACAAGCCGTGTGTTTCCGTCCTTACAGCTTACGGAAAGCTCCTGTATGTGAACCGCCTCTCTTTTGACCTCCCTGTTGCTTAAATAAATATAAGCTCCGCACCGAGCTACCCTATGAAGTCCTGAAAAGACAGCGGGTTCTGATCCTTCTTGCTTATCAGATTCTCCTGTGTGAAGATACGCTAAAAAGGTTTTTTTTCTTAGACATTCAAGTGTCAGCTCTTCAATCTCGTTAAATTCTTTCCTTGCCCGGTCATCCGTATAGAGCTCCAATCCGGAACCGATCAGCCACATCAACTCCGTCTTTTCAAATCTCCCTGTATCGATAAGACGAAAACGGTATCCCTTTTTCCGGCACATCTCTGCCGCATCAGAAATCCAGTCTTTATCATACTGGTCATCACGCACCGTGATATGTTGACCCAATCCCGCAGCATCCAGCAGTTCAAAGCCCTGGTCAAGAGAAACGGAACTTTTCTCTTTCTGTTCTGTTTTCCTCTTCTCTTCTTCCATTGAAAAAAAT
>Ga0180434_10009074_pt1 | contig 10877 bp, 9 predicted proteins | sample SS_ome_7_FD_132453 | JGI IMG/M metagenome (GOLD analysis project Ga0180434, IMG submission 132453) | Hypersaline lake sediment archaeal communities from the Salton Sea, California, USA - SS_1_D_2 metaG | ecosystem: Environmental > Aquatic > Non-marine Saline and Alkaline > Hypersaline > Sediment... | reverse complement strand
GGGGTGCTGTCCGACGAGGAGAGGCCCCCCCCCCCGCGAGTTTGGGGCCGCTACCACACCCCCCCCCCCTCCCGGGGGGAGGGCGGGGAGGGGGTCGGGCGTTCGGTGTTTTGACCCTCCCCTTGGCCCCTCCCTACGAGGGAGGGGGGTATTGTGAGGCGCTCTGAAGCTCGTGCACTGATATGTCTGACGGCGCCGCGGCACACAGGACCCCTTGCATGCGCCAAAGCCAGTCCTCAGGCTGGTCGTTCCAGATCTCCAATGTGCTTGGCGAGCTTTCGGACCAGCGATTTGTACGCCAGAATGGCTCTTCCGTAGAAGAGTCTTTCGAACATCGTTATCAGGGCATACAGCGCGGCGATACCGGCGATGGTACGGGCGGAGACGCCGAGCATTGCAGCAATAATGAAGGCGGCAGCCACGGCGCACCCCGTGACTATTGTGATGACGATACGTCGTCGGGTTACCGCCGTGTCATGACATCGAGCCAGGATTTGTGCTTCCAGCAGATCCAGTCTGAGCTCTTTCATGTCTCGCTCCGCTCTCGGGCAGCCGGGTGGGGCACGGCGGACGCCGCGACGCCTGCCATTTCATTTCTGCAGCAACAACGCGACCTGCTCGTCAGGGATTCCGGCCGACCCCAGCCACATGTATTCAACTTCCTTCAGCCCGCATGGTCGCCACTGCCGCCAGGCCTGCGGGTCTACCGGACGGAGCACGGCGGTCGGCCCCGTTGCCGGCAATGCGAGCTGGATGGTCGGCGGACCAGCCGTGGCGTTGGGGGTGATGAGCTCGATCCGGATAATGCCGCCGCGCTTCAGACTGGGCCAGGCCAACTCGCGCGAATTCGAGGTCTCGAAGACGTGATCGTCGCTCAGGATCGAAAGCAGCAAGGAGTCCTGCGAATCGTCGCCGATCCAGCGGAACAGAACGCGGTCCTTTGCGGCGATGTCTGTGGCCCCGAAGACACTCTCCAGGCTGCGCGCCACGGCGGCATAGTGTGCCGACGCTTGGCTGCGCGTGCCGAACGCGCCGTTCGGCAGAGTCGGGTTCAAGACCCACATTGCCGCAGCAGTTGCGACGAGCGCGATCACCCCGCGGCCCCAAGCCCGGCGTTGCACGCACGCGGCCAACCCCACACCTACTGCCGGCAACAGCAGCGCCAAGAGCGGAAAGGTCATGCGGCTGTTGGCGATGCTCGGGAGGCTTGGGAGCATGCCGAAGAGCACACACACCAGCAGCAGGCCGCGATGGCTGAATTCGACCCGCCGAGAGCCGAGCCCGTATGCAGCGCTGCCGAGCAGCACGACGACGGCGGCGACGAACGCCGCGAGAAGCGCAAGCGCGGCCGCGTTTGGCATCGGCGGATAGGCCGCGTAGAGCACGTGCCGCATCACGTACCAGTCCGGAACCCACATCGCCCGAGCGTGCTGGCAACAGCGCCTGAGGAACCCTCCGATATCCTCGCGGATATACGCCAGCGCGAGCGCCCGGCCGGCCTCGTCGCGGCTGACGTTGTGCTCGGCCATGTAGGTCTCGAGCGCCGTCCGCACCTCGCCGCGAGCTTCGTCCTCCTCCGACCAGGGATTGTTTCCGAGGTACAGGTTGTAACCGGCGGTCGTCGTCAGCAGGACGAAGCGGTTCTCACGGGCCCACAGCGTCGCCAGCCAGGGCGAGAGCACCAGCAGGCTGACACCGAAGGCGCCGATGGGCAGCAACACGCGGCGCAGGCGGTGCCGGATCTTCCACGCCAGCCACACCGGCACGGCGATCAACAGCGGCAGCGCCGCTGCTCGTGTCAGACCGGCCAACCCCAGGAATACGCCGCACAACAATGCAAGAACGACTTGCCGTGGCGCATGCTCGACATCAACGGCCCGTACGGCGAAATAGAGCGCGCTAAGCAGGACCAGTACGTATGTCGACTCCGACCAGAGCAGGTGCGAGTACGCCAGGAAGCTCGGATAAACGATGTGCACGCCCGCGGCGACCAACGCCGAGCGCCGGCTCGCCAACCTCGCCGTCAGCGCGTAGACCACGCACGTCGTCAGCGCGGATTGCACCGCGACCACCAGCCGGGCCAGCGCCACGCTCGGCCCGAAGATCGCGAAGACCAATCCGATCAGCAATGGGTGCAGCGGTGGCCAGCCGCCACTGCGATAGGCCCACGCCAGATCCATTTCCGTTGGCTGCGACCCGGTCAGGTAGGCTTTGACCACGTTTCCGTACCCAACGGCCCGCGTGAGGTATGCGCCCTCGTCGTACATCGGTGACATGCCCGACGCCGCTACCGGCCACCACAGCGCCAGCCGCACCGCCAGCGACACGAAGAGCAGCAAGCCGCAGGTGCGCAGGGGATGATTCGAGCGCGTCGTCTGTGGTTTGGTGGGACTCGGTCTGGGCGGACTCATGGCGCCGACGATGATAACACGGCAACGCAAATACCCCACCCCGTGCTACGCAAGGGATGGGGCACACCACGAACGAGGAAGGGTACTGCTAGGGGCTTATCCGGCCGGTACGGACAGACAAGCTGCCCGTGGGACCCAGTCCGTTGCAGCAACCCGCCGTTGACAGCCCGCTAGTCGCGTCGCTTGACGTCTCCGCTACCGGCAATCTGCTGACAGACGGTCGGGTTGCCTTTGTAATGCACGTCGCCCGAACCGAAGATCTGGACCGTCAGCGCTCCGGTCACATTGAGCCGGGCGTCGCCCGAGCCCTTGATCGAAGCGTTGGCACTGTCGGCCGCCAGGTCGAACCCGTGAATGTCACCCGAGCCGGCGACGCTGGCGGTGAACTGCCCGGCTTTTCCGGTAAGCCGTATATCGCCCGAGCCGGCGACTTTTGCGGCGAGCACGTCGCTCTTTCCCTCGAAACACAGGTCGCCCGAGCCGGCGACATTCAGAGCCAGCTTCTCGTTGTCCACCCCGCTGATCTCCAGGTCACCCGAGCCGGCGATCGAGGCCTCTATGAGGTCCGCCACCGTGATCTTGATATCCGGCGAGTGCTTGGTCTTGAACTTGCGCTCGGCCGAGATCACCAGCCGCCGTTCGTGCACCTCGGTCTTGATCAGCGGCAGGATGTTGTTGTCGCCGGTGATCTCGAACGGGGTTTGCTTACCGATCGTGACGCGAGCGTCGCCGGAGATGCGGAGCTCGATCGCGTCGAACTCGGCCAGCTCACGGGTCTCAGTGATGACCTGGCCGCTGCCGACCACGATACAGTCGTCTTGTGCGAAAACCGGCGAGAGGGCCAGCAGGGCAACCGGAGCCAGGGTAGCGAGCATTCTAGTCATGGCATGGTCCTTTCCTTCTAAAAGAGGGCTCGCGATCGTTGTGAGGGGATTCGGCCTCGTGGCGGGGATATTCGGGAAAGCGTCCTGGCGGCGACGACAGGCTGATCGTCTACCGCACCCGCCGCTATCGCTCCCGCCGGGTGGCTGCCCAACAGCTCCCCGCGTTTTTGGACGAGACGTTCCAGGTCCGGGCCGTTTTGGCCCGACATTCGCCTGCGTAGCCGGCACGCCATGTATTGGTCCAGGAATTCCTGGGAGGACGACCGCCATTATGCTAGAATGGCATCGTCCAGCGAGGAGTTGGTCGAAGGCTCGACCATCAGCACGCCCGCTTCTGTTCAGGAGGACGGAGCCATGTCCAGAGCAGTGCTGGTCACAATTATGTTGCTGGCCACGGCCATCGCAGCCCAGGCCGACATCATTCCGCACGTCGAGTGGGGCTACCAAGGGTATCTCAGCGACGGGACCACGTTCGTCTATGGCTTTGACTTGAAAGTGGATGTCATCGGCGAAGATGCGTGGACCGTCGCCGGCGGCATGGCACCGGGCGAGCCCTGGGTAACGGTGACCGGTGGCACGTTCTACCAGGACCCCGACAACGACACGAACCCGCCGGATCCTAACGCGTTCGCGGAATTCCCGGATTCGGAGCACACGTCGTTCTATACGACGCATCTGGGCTATCCGAACGTGCCTGACATGGGGGTCGCGCCGAGCTTCGCCTACGGACCCGCCGACACGCCCACGGGGCTGATTGCCGACTGGTACCTGACGCCCGACGGCAATGATTATCCGGGCACGTTCACGCTGGCACGGTTCACCGTGGTCCCGAACGAGGGCGAGGTGACCTGGGTGGTGGTGGACATGCTGCTCAGCAGCCGCCAGACGGTCGGTCAGTATTACCACTGGGAGCCGCCCGAGCCCTCCGCGCTCGCGCTGCTGGCGGTCGGCGGCCTGGCGATGCTGCGCCGGCGGCGAGAATATCTGTGAACCGTGCGCGCCTGACGTGCTTTCGGAGGCCGCGGACCCGGACGGAGTGTTCGAATGAAGCGAATGCCGCGATTGCTATTGGTGTTGCCAGCCGTACTCGGAGGATCGCTTGCCCTGGCAGAGCTGGCAACGTTTGACGAGCTGCCCGAGGGTTTTGCAGGCACGACGTTTCTCTCCGCCGGGATCCAGTTCTCGCATGGAACGTGGTTTGCGGACAGCGTCGATCTGCAGTTCGCCATCGACGACGGGACCAACGTGTTGCCGGGGCACGGCTTCGCAGAGTGGTTCACGCCGCCGAACGTGATGAAGGTCGGGGGCTACGCGACCGGGCCGAACGCGTGTCCTTACGTGCGCGTGCACTCGTGGGAAGCGGACGTGCCCGGCCAGACGCGCACGCTGGGGCGCGTAGACGTGTTTTATATCGACGACTTCCCCGGCTCGCTCGTCTCGCTCCACGCACTTCTGAGCGACGAGATCGTGGCGACCGACAGCTTCATGATCGTCAACGCCGACCCGTTCACCGCCCTGCACGCCGAGCTGCGTGTGCAGGGGGTCGAGTTCGACCGGCTACTGTTCGAGGTCACCGGCGGTACCGAGGACGGCGGCATCCTGGCGCAGTTCGACAACGTCGAGCTGTCCGAGTTCTGCTTCGGCGACTTGGACGGCGACGGCCAGGTGGGCCTGTCCGACCTGGCCCAGTTGCTGGGCAGCTACGGCACGACGAGCGGCGCCGCGTACGACGACGGCGACCTCGACGACGATGGTGACGTCGACCTGACCGACCTGGCGGCGCTCCTCGGCGTCTATGGCACGGTGTGCTCGTAGCGCTGTCGGTGCTGCTGTTGGGGGCAGGTTGAGTCATCGGCCCGACAGCGGGTGCCGTCGCCGAGAGCAGCATGGCCGTGGCTGCCGCACGACCGACAACATGGCGGCGCCTTCGGCCTGGAAATGGCACTCGGCGCGTGGGAGACCGAGTGGGGTCAGGAGGCCGGACGGAAAGCGCGGGATACCAGAGGTGCGCCAAGAGTGGCTCTTAATCGCTCCATCAGGTCGATGTGTATCTGCTGGACACGCTGCTCCGAGGTGCCTAGCGCAAGTGCAATCTGAGAGAACGACAGCCGCTCGTAGTAGTAAAGGGTCACCACCAGGCGCTCGACGCGTGGTAGCCTGAGGAGATGCTGCCGTACACGTTCTCGCTCCGTTTCTGAGACATTCTGATCAACGAGGTACTCGTCAAGTCGGTAGACGTTCTTCGGCCCCTGGAACTCCTGCCGAGCCTCGTCGAAGGATACTGCTCCGTCGCGGATCGCCGTTAGAGTCCGTAGGATCCGCAGTTCGACCATCATTTCGTCCGAGCCATAATCGCGCCGAACGAGCGCTTCGAGCTGTTCGAGCTGCTTCGGCGAGACCCCGACATCCTCAGCCAGCTTGTGGTAGTCAAAAAGGGCGTCCATGACCGGGCTCTCGCTATTCAAGCTCGGGCGGGGCGATGATCTCGATCTGCCCGTACCCTTCTTGGGAGTTTACCAGATTGACACGGATTCTACGCGTGCGATTCACCAAATGACGGAAGTTCCAGCTCAGGAGGATCGGCACGCCGGAGACCACGGCTGTCGCTACGTGGCGGGCATCTGCGTATAGAGCCGGTGTGAACGCGCCGGCACCCAAATAAGCGTCGACCAGGGCTGCCATCGTGGCTTGCCAGGGCAGCAGGCTCAGCGGGGTGGTCAGCGCCAGCATCTTCTCTCGCCGGTCCTCATCTCGTGTGGCCCGTATTTCCTCCAGGACCAGCTCTGAGATTGTCGGCTCGTACTCGGAGAGCTGTTCCCAGCAACGCTGGGTAAGCTCCTGGCGAACCGGGTCGCGAGAATCGAAGTATGCGCTAATCACTGACGTGTCGAGATAGACTCGGATTGGAACCGACATCGCAGGCTCTCCCGAGCGTTGCATCACATCTCCGGGCCGCCGTCGTACGGGCCGTAGACGTCCTTGAGCGTGGTCATCATCTCGCCGACGGTGGCGTCCGCCTCGGCGGCTTCGATCAGAGCCGGCATGACGTTTTCGTCCGCGGCGGCGACCTCGCGAAGCTTCCTCAGTGCAGCGGCGTGACGGCTCTTGTCGCGGCGGGATCTGAGGTCCTTGAGTCGCGCGATCTGCTGGCGCTCGACCTCCTTGTCGATCACGAGCGTGTCGATCGGCGGGTGGTCGTCGTCGACGTACTTGTTCACGCCGATCATCACCCGCTCGCCGGCGTCGAACTCCTTACCGTACTTGTGCGACGAGTCGGCGATCGAGCGGCGGAAGTAGCCCTGCTCGGTCGCGGGCAGCACGCCGCCGTAGTTGTTGTAGACGTGGTCGATGACCTCGAGCGCGCGGCGCTCGATCTCGTTGGTGAGCGACTCGATGAAGTAGCTGCCGCCAAGCGGGTCGACCGTGCGTTTGACGCCGGTCTCCTCGGCCAGGACTTGCTGAGTCCGCAGGGCGAGCTTGACGGCGTGCTCGGTGGGCAGGGCGAGGGTCTCGTCCATGCTGTTGGTGTGGAGAGACTGCGTGCCGCCGAGCACCGCAGCCATGGCCTGGTAGGCGACGCGGATCAGGTTGACCCGCGGCTGTTGCTCGGTGAGCGAGACACCGGCGGTCTGGCAGTGGCAGCGCAGCCACCAGCTGCGCTCCTGCTTGGCGCCGAAGCGGTCGCGCATGATGCGGCACCACATCCGCCGGGCGGCGCGTAGCTTGGCGATCTCCTCGAAGAACTCGTTGTGCACGTCCCAGAAGAAGCTCAGCCGTGGGGCGAAGGCGTCGACGTCGAGGCCGCGCTTGAGCGACTCCTCGACGTAGCACATGCCGTCAGCGATGGTGAACGCCAACTCCTGCTGCGCGGTCGAGCCGGCCTCGCGGATGTGGTAGCCGCTGATGCTGACGGTGTTCCACTGCGGCATGTGCTTGGTGCAATACTCGATCGTGTCGATCACGAGCTTGACGCTGGGCCCGGGCGGGAAGACGAACTCGTTCTGGGCGTGGAACTCCTTGAGGATGTCGTTCTGGAGCGTGCCGCGGAGCTTTTCGAGCGGCACGCCTTGCTGCTTGCCGACGCAAATGTAGAACGCCAGCAGGATCGCCGCGGGGGCATTGATGGTCATGGATGTGCTGACGTCGCCGAGGTTGATCCCGTCGAAGAGCACCTTCATGTCATCGAGTGAGGCGATCGCGACGCCGCACTTGCCGACCTCGCCCAGCGCGAGCGGATCGTCGGAGTCGCGCCCCATAAGTGTGGGCAGGTCGAAGGCAGTGCTCAGGCCGGTCTGGCCGTGCTCGAGCAGGTATTTGAAGCGTTCGTTGGTCTGTGCGGCGGAGCCCATGCCGGCGAACTGACGCATGGTCCAGACGCGGCCGCGGTACATGTCCTTGTGCATGCCGCGCGTGAACGGTGGCCGGCCAGGCTGGCCGATGTCCTTGATGAAGTCAATCTTGCCGACGTCCTCGGGCGTGTAGAGCCGCTTGATGGGGATGCCCGACATGGTGGTCGGGTCGGCCGGCTGCTGGGGGTTATCGGCTTGTGAACGAGCGCTCGTCCGGACAACCTCAGTACTCATGCCAATTGTCCTGTTAGTCGACGGTCAGCGTGATGGACGGGACGCGCGCGGTACCCGTCAAGATCCCACGCGTAAAACGTATTGTAACATAAGCGCGGCCGTTTGGGGCGGGACGTCCCGTAAGATGCCGGACAGGCCGGTCCGGCGACCACGCAGCGCTCTGCCCGCGGGCGTCCAACTCGACCACCCAGTATCAACAACCGATATAGGCGCAGGCCGCAAAACGCCCGGGCCGGTCGCTTGCGCGCTGGCCACGCTGATGCTCAGTGGGCAGGAATCATTCTGGCGGAAAGGATCTCAGATGTCTCTCAACCTCGTGACGCAGCGGGTGATGGGTTCGTATCGCGCGCGGGCCCTGCTGGGTTGCCTCGGCATCCTGATCGCGGTGGGCCCGGCCTACGCCGACACCGCGATCGGCGACTATGTCTGGCTGGACGCCGACGGAGACGGCGTTCAAGACGGCGGCGAGTCGCCAGTCCAGAACGTGACGGTCAATCTCCGCCTGGCGGCGGACGACACGCTCCAGAACAGCACGCTCACTAACAGCAGTGGCAACTACTCCTTCAGCGCTCCCGCCGGCTCGTATTACGTCGAGTTCATCGCGCCGGGCGGGTACACGTTTTCCGCCCGGGGTGAGGGGGGTAACGTGAAGCTGGACAGCGACGCCGACGCGGATGGACGAGCGTACATCGAAGTGGACGGGACGGCAGGCGACGACACCATCGACATCGATTGTGGGTTGATCGAGCCAACCTCGGTCGGAAACTTCGTCTTTGAAGATCTCGATGGCGACGGGATCCAGGATGCCGGTGAGACCGGCGTGGTCAACGTGGCCGTGCAACTCTGGGACCCGGGTGGCGACAGCTCGCCCGGGGGTGGCGACGACGTTCTGGTGAACACCACCACCACCGACGGCGACGGAGCTTACAGCTTCGGCAACCTGGTGGCCGCGAAGGACTACTTCCTCAAGATCGTGCTGCCGGCCGGCTACACCCTCAGCCCGATGGACCAGGGCAGTGACGACGACGAAGACAGCGATTTTGACCCGGATCCGGCCAAGCTCTATACGGCGGTCTTCTCGATTACTTACAGCGAAGAACGAGACGACGTTGACGCGGGCATGTACGAGACGGTTACGGTCAGCGGGCAGGTCTTTGACGACGCCGACGGCGACGGGATCCGCGAGGATGGCGAGGGGGGGCTGAGCGCGAACGCGACCATCAAGCTCTACGACGCCGGGGACGACGGGGCGATCGGCGGCGGTGATGACACCGAAGAGGACACGGTCGACACGCAGACGACGTACAGCTTCGCCGACGTGTCGCCGGGCACCTATTACGTTGAGTTCACCGCTCCGGCCGGGATGGGCTTCGTCCCCCAGGATCAGGGCGGGGACGATGACGTCGACAGCGACGTGGATGCGGACACGGGTTGCACGGCAGTCTTCGCGCTGAGCTCCGGCGATGAAGAGATCGTCCGAGATGCCGGCCTGAATGCGTTCGGCTCGGTCAGCGGGCTGGTGTTTAAGGACGCGGACAACGACGGGGTCCAGGATGGCGGGGAGACCGGTCAGCAGGACGTGTCCGTGGGGTTGTACCAGGTTGGTGACGACGACGAGATCGGGACGAGCGACGACGAGTTCGTCAAGGCAAGCACCACGGCCGCCGACGGCACCTACGAGATCACCCGGGTCGTGGCAGATGACTACTTCGTCCGCTTCTCCACCCCGACGGGATATACATTCAGTCCACAGGACCAGGGCGGCGACGACACCGCCGACTCGGACGCCGACCCGAACGACGGCTGGACGGCGGAGTTCACCGTCGCGGCGAGCACGGACGTTGAGAATGTTGACGCCGGTCTGCGAGTGGACACGGACAGCGACGGGACGGCCGACCACGAGGACGGGTGCCCGGAAGACGCCGACAAGACGGCGCCGGGCGATTGCGGCTGCGGGGAGCTGGATACCGACAGCGATGAGGATGGCGTCGCCGACTGTAACGACAACTGTCCGGACGACGAGAACGCTAGCCAGCGCGATTACGATTCCGACGGCGTGGGCGACGCGTGCGACAACTGCCCGAGCGTCGCGAACGCGGATCAGGCCGACGATGACGAGGACGGGATCGGCGACGCCTGTGAGGTCACGGACGCAACGCCGGTCGCGACACCGGCCGAAGCCACTGCGACAACCGACGAGCAGGACGCTACCGATGAGAGCGAGGATGGGGATGAGGAAGAAGCCGACGAAACCACGGAGGAAACAACGCCAGTTTTCCAGCGGGTCTGCGGGCCGTTTGGGCTCTTCCCGTTCGCACTGACAGTTGCAGGGTACGGGACGTTACTGGCGTGGCAGCGGCGGCGGCGGTAGCGTCGAGGGACCCTGGGGGCCGACCGGCGCCTTGCCGGCCGGAAGCGGGCTTGATGGTCTTCGCGGTGAGTCGATCGGGCGATAGTACTGGTCGCGCTGCTGCGGGATCCAGCCGGCGTCGCTGATCAGGCGGCGGATTTCTTCCTCGTTCATGCGATACGTCGTGCCAGCCGCCGAGACGACGTTCTCCTCCATCATGACCGAGCCCATGTCATTGGCCCCGAAAAACAAGGCCAACTGCCCGATCTTCGGCCCCATCGTCACCCAGCTCGATTGGATATTCGGGATGTTGTCCAGGTAAAGCCGGGCCAGCGCCAGCATCACCAGGTACTCGTGCGCGTCGGCCAGCAGGAGATGTTTGCCATCGGGAATCGAACGGGAGATTGGGGATTGGAGATTGGGGATTGGGGATTGGGACCGCGCCGGCTCACAAGAATCCCCAATCGTCAATCCGCAATCCCCAATCGGCAAGGGTTTCCAGCGGCCCAGCGGCGTACCCTCCGGCTGGAACGGCCAATGAATGAACGCCGTGAAGCCGCCGGTTTCGTCCTGTAGCTCGCGCAGGCGGCGCAGGTGCTCGATGCGTTCGCCGACCGTTTCGATGTGGCCGAACATCATCGTGCAGCTC
>Ga0180434_10009072_pt1 | contig 10878 bp, 11 predicted proteins | sample SS_ome_7_FD_132453 | JGI IMG/M metagenome (GOLD analysis project Ga0180434, IMG submission 132453) | Hypersaline lake sediment archaeal communities from the Salton Sea, California, USA - SS_1_D_2 metaG | ecosystem: Environmental > Aquatic > Non-marine Saline and Alkaline > Hypersaline >... | reverse complement strand
ATTCTCAAAAAGGTTTCCTCTCATAGTGATGTACCTCCTGTGTAATTTGTGTCCCTACCCATAGTAGACCATGGGTAGGGTAAAAAAAGTCGATTGTCGTGGCGATTTGGACGCCTATCAACCTAAAGTGATCCTAGAAAAGGCTTCACTTAAAACTGGAGCGCCGTCGCCCTCATACCGGCCGATGTAACCAATTTGATTCTGTTCGGCATACAGCTCGTTCAGCACCTTGATCTGGTAATTGAGACAATCCAGAATCCAGTAGTAGCTGAAATCACCGAACATGCCGACATACAGGCCGGTGGTGAAAGTGTTCGGCACGTACTCGCTCATGTAGTACGGGCGGTCGAGGATGGTCGCCGGGCGGTCAGAGGCGATTCCGGCGTTCCAGATGTAGTTGCCTTCACCGTCCTTGAGCTTCCGGATCATCTTCACCGCGTCCCGATGGAACAGCCACACTCCGGTCCTCATGTACTGCTCCTTGAGGTTGTACATCGCGTTGATCAGGCCGTCCGCCTTGATCTGCGTGGCCGTGTTTCCAGTTGCCACGTCGCGTCCTGTTCCGAGCCCGACATCGGCTGCCGTAAACAGGCCCAGTGGTTGATTGGCGCCCGTGCCTTCCATGTAGGCCTTCTCCATGGTAATGCCCATCTTATAGGCCAAACGTGCACGGACTAGGGCATCCACGGGGTGCTGCGACAGCCGGATTAACTTTTCACTCACCTTGATACGCTTCGACATGGGATGACCCTTCATAGTTCTTCTGGCGAAGTCCATGGTAGTGTCCGGAGTCCCAGTGTGGATCTCTGACGTCCAGTCAAAGTCGGCAATGTCATCAGCCAACTCTGGCACGCCAATCTCATCGGATGTATTAATAGTCTGGATGGTGGCCAGTTGCCGCACGATGACGCGGTCGTCGACGTCCTTGAGCAGTTGGTTGATAAAGACCTCCGGTGCAACGAGATACCCGCCTTTGGTGTCCTGGTCTGCTTGAAGCGCCCGGATCTCTTCACGGTCGAGAGCATCCCGACCGTCACGCAGGGCCTTGTTGAATATGGTCATGCGGTTCTCCTGCTCCTTGGAGCGGGGTTCCGGCTCGTCGATGATGGGAGACTTGGCCTCCGGCGGCAGCGTTGACTTCGACAGCATTTCTTTGCGCTCGTCGGACTTGGCACGCCGCTTGTCCATGTCCTCGATCTTGGCCTTGAGCTCGTCGATCTGGGTGGTCATGGTCTCGAAGTCGGCATCCATTTTCTCATACTGCTCGGTCTCCTCGGCGGTGAGTTCGCGTTTCTCGGCCTCGACCTTGTCGAGCAGAGCGCGTTGGTCCTCGACCAGTTTGTTTCGCTTTTCGTGTAAATCTTTGAGTTGGTCTCTCATTTTTCTATACCTCCGATATTATAGATTTTCTCTTCAATTCGTTAAGTCGAATCAGGTGCGTCACGGAAGGCGTAGGCTCGACCGCCGCTGCCTCTTCCCCGTTCGGACTCCCGTCCGCCGGAGGCTGGGGGTTGCTATACAGATCAGCGTTGTGCTGTTTTTTCCATTCGTCAAGGGAGCGCAAGGCCACCTGGGTCTCGGGGTAGGCTGGGAATGTCACGGGAGACACGTCGACCAGATCCACCTCGTTCAGGGTCCGGGTGACGTCTTTCTTGTCCTCGCTCTCTTCCCACGTGTCGGACTTCGTGTAGAAGCCGAATGACATCTGGCTGATGTCGCCACGGCCGATGCTGACCATAAGGTCGTGGGAGAACTGGGTATCCGGTGGGTCGATCTCTATCCGTAACCCCTTTTTGTCTTCTTGTAGGCTGAGAGTATTTGACAGTGATCGACCCAGGACATAGTTCGCATCGTGGTTGAAGAGCGCACGGACGTCGTCGCCCCTGGACAGGGACCTTTTGAACGCTCCCGGTGCGATCTTCTCGCGAAAGCCGCCCAGGTCTTCGGATAGGGAGTCGAAGACGGCAGCGTAGCCCACGATCTTTGGAGGGTCTGATTCGTCCTTTCGCTGGATACGGATTTCGGATACGGGATAAATACGTCTTTCCGGTTTCATGGGTGATACTCCTTGTCGCTGTTCGAGTGTGTGCGGTGTGTGGCCGCGGTCATCCCACATGGAATTGCAGACGGCCACGGCCTGGTCGTTGTCCTTGGCGGTGCCCTCGTCCAGCACCATGGGAATGCAGGCTTTTATGAATGAGTCTTTGTCTTTGTACTTTTTGGGGTCGGGCATGGTTAAACTCCCATCAGAAAGCAATCACAGCCCTGGTGCAAAGGGGGTTGTTTTCGCATTCCGTAGATTGCCATCGGCGTCTCAGCACCCTCGGGTTTAAAGTCTCCCTGCTGCACGAATACCTCGTCGGCACCCATGACTGTCTTGCCCTCAAGTGCCTGACAATAGGGACACGATGACGGTCCCTGGGTCCGCCACACCCGCTTGTATCCCATTGAGATCAGGGCCGCGGCCGCAATGCCGTTCATGAGCTGGTTGGTCTCACGGTGGGCGATCTTGCCGGGCCGCGTGTCCTGCCATTCGTTCACCCGCTGGTCAATGGCGTCGTACTGCTGGTCGAAGTCGGTCTCTTGGATGATAGCCTTAAGCTGGCCAAGAGAGGATGAGATGTGACGTTGGGAATAGCGGTCCAGGTAATCATTCACGAATTTGTCGACGGCGGGCATGCTGTCGATGGTGAGGGCAATCTCAGATCCCACCTGCTCGCGCACGGTCTCGGCGTATGTCATGAGTAGACCTAAGAATGTCTTGCGAATCTCGGTGGGGAGGTCGCCGTAGTATTCGTCGAGCCACTTGACGAACGAGTTCATGTTGCGTAAATGTTTTTTGGCAGCCCGCTTGACGGCACCGACCTCTCTGTCCACAATCCGGCCGGCAGTCTCGGCGAACAGCGGCATGTAGCGTTGGATGATACGGTTGCGGGAATTGACCGCCGTGCGAATCTCTAGACGTCTAGACGCTTCACCGATCGGCGGGCTAACGACCTTCTGAATCTGGCCCAGCATTTTTATGTCGGTCAGGTTCATCGGCGCCAGGTAGATGTCGCCGCCGTCCATGGCGTTCATGTTTTCCTTTTCCCGGATCTCGTTGGCGTTGAGCCAGCCGTTCTGTCTGCCGACGGCATAGGCCTCGTAACGGGACTTAATGTCTGGCTTGAGCAGGTTGTCTGTGAGGTGTTCCGTGTAATAGTTGGGGTCAGCGTTAAGAAGACGGATGTGGAAGTATTCGTCGAATCGGCGTATCCATGAGCCGATAGAATACTTAGCAAAATCAAGCGATTGCTGTTCTATATTGGAGAACGTCGAGCGGTCGAGTTCCTGCAGCATGTGGAGGGGAACGCGGAATGCGCGGGCGATCTCGCTGATCTGGAATTTCCTCGTTTCCAGCATCTGGCTGTCCTGCGGGGGAAAGCCGATCTTCTCGACCTGGATACCTTCCTCCAGCAGCGCCGTCTTGTGCGCACCCTGCAGGCCGCCGTAGGCTTTCTGCCACGCTTCCTTCAGGTTCTTCTTGCCCTCCGGCTTGAGTGTGCCGGGGTGAATCAATGCCAGCGGTGGCCGTGCGCCTTCCCCGAAATACCGTGCCGCATATTCTTCTGCGCCCAAAGACAGCCCGATCATCTCTCGCATTTTACTGATCACCGAGTACCCGCGTATGCCGTCAAACGATAGGCCGGGGACGTGGAGAATATTGTCCATGTCGAACACCATCTCGCGGCCGGCATCACTGGCATAGAGATACTGGATACGGTTGCTGTCGGTGGGGTGATTCTTGACCGTCATGCGGTCGGGACGCAGGGGCCATAGGGCTATGACGCGGTTGCCGCCGTCGCGGTCGATGGCCGAGTAGCAGTTGCCCCAGATCAGGATATGGCCCATGAGAGTCTCGCGCCACACCATGCTGCTCATCTTGGGGTTCGGCTGCAGGTTCAGTATTCGGTAAAGGGGGTGAGTGACGGCCCTCTCGCGGGAACCGTCACTCATTCGGTGGAAGATGTGGAGTGGGAGTTGGGCTACGGATTCTGAGAGAACCCGGACGCAGGCGTAAACTGCGCTGGCCTGCAGGGAATTGGTTTCGGTTATAGTAATACCGCTCTTGCTGGCCGCGGATCGGCCGCCGGTCAGAGCGTATAGGATCTCCTCGTGCGGGGTCGACGGGTGCATTCTGCGTGAGAACGCACGCGCCAGTGCGTTGGCAATCATAGGTTCCGGTCCCGAATTAACTGCGCGTCAGCAGTATTCCTGATACAGCAAGTAGAACGCCCAGCCATATGTACGCCAGACGCGGGAAATATTGCCATATTCCCAGAGTGATTAACGCTATGCCTACGATCAGCAGGCTATCGCATACGATGTTCCTCCCATGAATTCCCAAAAAATCTAGTATTTTCTTTAGCAAAATCTATGCCTAATATGATGCCATATGCAAATTTGCAATGTCAACTATTTTTTTGCGTATCTTGCGATCGACGCTTTTTAGAACGTCCGGGTGTGTTGTGCAGTCGTGAGAAACGACTGAGTGCATGTGGAGTTTCGTCTGTTCGGTGCGTTTAAGTCGGGTGAGATCGGATATGGCACTGACAACCGAACCGGGATCGACGGCAAGGTTTTCGTAATCGACGATCAGATCGGCTTTATCATGGACGGTCCCGCGTACCGTATACCACGCGCAGGCGGCACGGGTCTCCGGCGTCCACGCAGCCCACTGAGCCTGTGTCGCTGCCTTTTTATACTTGATGTACCATGGACGCGGTGTTTTGAGCAGGGTGCGCTCCGCCATGAGTTCGGGTGCCGTCATGAGCCACTCGTCCGTCCACCATCCGCGTTTAATGCCGGATGAAATAACGTCATTCGGGTTACGGACGATGTTGATGCAAACGAGATCCGGGAACAGTGATCTCATGTAGCCGATGGCCGGAATAAAGTCGGTGAGCTTGATGACGAACTTCGGGTTGACGCGCTCGATGTAGCACAGGGCATCGTCCCGGCGGGGGAGATCCTGGCGGCGCCGTTTGTAGGCTTGTTCCGGCTCGTAGTGACCGATCCAGGAGTCGTCGTCCGGGTTGGTGTTGACCGTGCGACCCTGGATCATGGGCAGAACGAAATCCTCGACAAAGGACGCCTGTACGACCTCCATGCTGGTGCCGGAGAACCCAAACTTGATCAGGGTGGGTTCGAAGAAGTAGAACGCCGGGTCCATGCTGCCGATGAGCTTACCGAGGATGGTGGTGCCGGAACGGCCGGCGCCGGTGATGAGGATCACGCGGTTTGTGAGGATGGATTCGTAGTCCATGAGTATTTTCATGCCATTCTCCCATCTATAATTTTTTCGCTGTGGATAACTTTCGTCACCATAGCTGCCTTTTGTTTTTGATTGATGTAAGCCATCTTAACTTCATTCAGCCATAATTTTGCACTTTCTTCATTATCAAACGTCATAACCTTTATCCAACCCCGAAACTCTTCCCCTGTTGGCTTGTTCACGTTATGCCAGAATATGAGCCCTTTGCGCTGGACGAAATACTCTCCCTGTTTCTGGATGATCCTGAGTTTCATGCCATTTTCTCCCGTATTTTATCTCGGATTTGCAATTCGGCCTGAGTCGGCTTGTTCTCCCTACTTCCCATAGCCGACTCTACATGCCGAATCATGGTGACCATGGTGGTAAACTCATCCGGCGTGATCGACGCCGCGTGGTCCGGTCCGTCCATGGTCTTGTCAAGCGTCAGGTGTTTTTCAACGATCCGAGCCCCCAGGGCAACCGCCGCCACCGGCACCTCGAGGCCGGGTGTGTGGTCGGATATGCCGTATTCAAATAGTCTCATGTCATTCCAGTAGCGCAGGACGTCCAGGTTGACGTCCGTGTATGGGGTGGGGTACTGGGTGGTGCACTGCAGCATAAGAACTTCACGCTGCCCATGGCGCAGTTCCTTATAAGCCGCCATGTATTCGGTTTCGGTGCACATGCCGGTTGAGATGAATACCGCTTTGACGTTGGGTGTTTCATGGATGCGCCTGAGATGGGCCATGTTGGTAGCCATGCCGGACGGGACTTTCCACACCGTCATGTTCTGTTCGGCGCAGAAATCCACGGCAGCCTCGTCGAACGGGGTGGCAAACCACCGAATGCCGCGCATGGCACACGTGTCGAATATGTCGAGCCACTGCCGTTGGGTGAATTCATAACGCTGCATGTCAGGCCACTTGCCGAAATAGATCTGAAACTTGATGAAGTCGGCACCGGCCTCGTGCGCTTCCCAGATGAGAGATTTCATGTGCTTGAGACTGGAATTGTGGTTGATGCCGATCTCTGCTACGATCCAGGTATTATCCATATTAAGACCCTTTTAGCTCATAAATTCTCTTTATAGCTTCATTCCTTTTCTTTGTTTGGTTTTTAATATTGTCTTCTATCTCCCATTTTTTCTGACTTATTAATTCCTGTACTTTTAAACATGAATCTAACACAACCGTCGGATAGCTTTCAGGGTTTTCTATCACTTTTTCGATGCAAGATGGATGAAAGTAAAACGCAACACCGTATCCTGTATATTCACCATGTTGCACATATTTCACTTTTTCTAATCTTTTCCTTGAGTGACATACAAAACAGCTTCCCCACGGAATAAAATAATCTCCTAGTTTTTTATAATAAATCGTTCCCATCCAAGACCTCCTTAAGATCACCCCAGGTGCCGTCACTCGCCGCGTCCAGGGAATTATAATGAAACCCGTCCTTTACCCGGAATCCGTCCGTCCGCTCGTCGTTCGCTTTCGGCATGGTGACATACAGGTCGCCGCAGTCCCAGGTCCGGCAGGCATCGTCCGCGATGATCAGATCTTCCGTGATCTTCTCGCCCGGTCGTATTCCGCACAGTTCCAGGGTGCATCCCGGGTGAATGTGGTGCGCGATCCGGTGCATGTAGAACGCGGGCATTTTAGGGGTGAATATCTCGCCACCGCGCATTTTTTGGATGATGTCGATACAGGTTTCCGCCGCGACCGGTAGCCTGATGAAGAATCTCGTCATGCGGTGGTCGGTGATGGGTAATGTGTCAGAACCGACGTCTTTCAGGTTGCGAAAATGCTGGATAACCGATCCCCGGCTACCGACGAAATTGCCGAATCGAACCACGGAAAACGCAGTCTGCTTCGGAGAATAGGCGTTTGCAGCAATGAACAGTTTGTCGGCGCATAGTTTGGTGGCACCATATAAATTAATCGGGTTCGCGGCCTTATCGGAGGATATGGCTAAGACCTTCTTAACCCCGCAGTCTATGGCAGCGTTGATCACGTTCCTGGCACCGTACACGTTGGTGTGGACGGCTTCCATGGGATCATACTCGCACTTGTCAATGTGCTTTAGCGCAGCAGCATGTACGACATAATCCACTTCAGCCACCGCCCGGCGTAGACGAGTCCCATCACGGACATCGCCAATAAACCACCGAACACGGGAATCGGTGACGACTCTGGCCATTTCCACTTGCTGGTGCTCGTCTCGGCTGAAAACGATGATCTTAGCCGGTCGAACACGTAGTAACGAAGTGACCACAGAACTCCCTAGAGATCCAGTTCCCCCGGTTATAAGAATGGTTTTGTCGGTAAACAATGTCTTTTATCTCCTTGCAAACGGTAAGTATGTCCTGTTTTCGGTTTAAAGTGCTGGACGGTAAACAGATTCCGTGATCGTAAATGTACCAAGCGTTGGGGCATGCGTCACGGGGTCCGAGCGGCTTGAATATGCGCCGGGTCTGAATGCCGCGATCGGCTAAGTCCTTTTGTATCGTGGGAATATCGCCTGGCAAAAGGCAGCAGTTAAGCCAGTAAGTGGAATTTTCATTGTGCTTCTGGAATTGAACGTACGGACCAAGTTGTTCCAGGTAGGTCTCGTGGTACATGCGCTTGAGTTCCAAGAAATGATCGAGTTTGCGAAATTGGCTGATGCCGAGAGCGGCTGAAAGTGACGTCATACCCATGTTGGTCGCAACACCGTCATGTTTGCCCTGGTGAGCGAGCTTCCAGACGAGTTCGGCTTTGTCGCCCACATAGAGGCCACCGCCGCCCGTGGTGATGATTTTGTTGCCGTTGAATGAGTAAACACCCACATTGAATCCGTCGAGGCTACAAGTGCTACCGAATGATTCCGCCGCATCCTTGATATAAGGAAACCTTCCGGGGACTGAATCTGCTATATTACCATACAGGTCTACCGGTAAGGTCATGGGTGGAAATACTTCCATATCTATCTGCAAAGACAAAGACCATGAAAAACGGTCCACGTCCCGAACTACGGGCACACACCCTGCATGGACGATCGCGTTATAGGTGCCGACGAAAGTCAGCGCCGGAATGTGAATCTCCGTTCCTTTCCTGACACCATGCGCCTTGAGTGCCAGGAATAGTGCCGCCGTACCGGAATTAAGCGCCACTACGTTACGGCCGAAATACTCCCGCATCAAATCTTCGAACTCTTCCACGTATCGGCCGGCGGTAGACACTTGACCCTCTCGCATGGCCTTATTCACCATGTCGATGTCCGACTGATCGATGTTGGAATGATCAAGGTAGATCATCTGACATTCCTCATGAGTCGTAAGTAGGTTTGGCATGATCGACAGGTGGAAGTCTCCATCTTGAAATACCCGCCGCATGTGTCGCATTGCACCCACCCGTCTCGGTGATCCGGGTCCAGTAACATGGGGGTCTCAAGACCGCCTTTGTGCCGCACATCGTCCGGCTGGTAGTAATAGGCGCCGCTGAATCCGTAACCGATGTAGTCGTCGATGCCGCCGTTGCTGTACCAGCATCCGTCTTTCATCACACCCATGTCAAAATTCAGGATGTGCGGTTCGTCTAAGGCCTGGTGCCACAGGATCATTTTGGTGTAGTGATTCCGGCAATACTCGTATAACAAGTTAAGATCAGGCCGTTTTTTAAGGACATGCTCGTTAAAGCGTTCCATGTCGGATAAGTCGTCGTTCCACTTGCGCGGCCCCCAATCGGTAAACTCCCACAGGTTACCGTTTGCCATGAAGCCGGAATAGGAATCTATCTCGAACGGGTGACACTTGGCTTTGGCAATCGCGCCGCTGGTGGCCGTCCGCAGGTGAATTGCCAGGTCGTGGCCGTTATGACGTCGATATTCCTCGATAAACTCGTCTACCGTGCCCGTGCACTTCATGTAGGAAAGGTAATCGTCTTCCTTCCACATAAAGCCGAATCCATCCGGGTTCGCATCGTAACACCGGCGTAAATGATCCTCGGTCAGAGGTCGGCCTTCAGGTCTCCAGATCATTAAACACATCGTAGTTCTCGAACTTTCGTTTTAATTTAAACGGCCGTTCAATGTCTCCGGTCCGCTTAAGTATGTCAAAATTCGTCCACCGTTCTACCACGTCCCAGAACTCCCCTTCCTTCATGCCGAAATAGTCCAGATAAAGCGGTAAGTATTCCATCGGGAACTGGCCGTCAATCATCTTGCACACGTCAGCACCGGCCTGTCGGGTCATGCGTCCGCGACGGATCTCAATACTGGCATCGGCATTACACCGGCCAAAGCCGAACTTTGTAAACTGCAAATATACGTGGAGGTCCCGCATGGCATCATCGAGGCAGGCGTAATTGGTGAACGTACCGATGTTGCCGCCGACAAGCATCTGAAGGCCGCAGTGTTCCTTTGCGTGTCTGGCGTGGACCTGGGGGTCCCAATCTTCGAACTTTGACCAGTGGGTCAGGTAGAGATTGTCCAGGTCGGCTTGTGACGGACATTTCCACCACATACCGTATTTTGAGGGGTCATGGCCGCAATAGTAATAGTCCAGTAAATACCGGTGATCGATCTTCTGCTTGGCGTCTGCAGCGCCCCCATACTCAAGCTCCCCCTCCTCCCCATAAAGTATAAAGGGAATGTCGAAGCGAAGCGCAAGTTGAATGATGGAAGTTGAGATGATGGTGTCGAAAGCGTGCCAAGGCCTGCCCTGTTCAATAAATCCCTGTTTGCTGGCTTCCCGTAGCTTGTCCGGGTTGGGACTCAGCATGAAATGGTCGAAGCCGGACAGGATGAAGTTTTCCAAATTGATGCGGCCCAAACGGGTCGGCAATAGCGGACGGCAGGTAATACAAAGCGGATTCATGTGGAAATTGTGCTTGATATTCCATGCGACGTAAGAACCGTCCTTGCCGCCACTGCACGGGACTATGACGTCGAACCAGCCGTCGGTCCTGCGGTAGACGTCACACAAATCAGCCAACTTTGACCGCTTTTGGTTCCAATCGACGGTCGTCATCTTTTCCTCATGCCACTCACAGGCATTGCACCAGCCACGTTTTGAGAACTGCAAGCGTGGCCGGGTAGACGGCATCAGGCAGTTTTTGCAGAAGTACATTTGTCCTCCAGGAATTTTCTCATAGCCCACATGCCCTCGCTGTCCCGGCAGTGGAATATCCGGCAGAGCCGTGGGCGAACCTCATATATTTGGCACCGGCTGTCCGTGTCCAGGAACGGGCACGGTGCGATGTCGGCCGGTTTGATAATGACGTTCTGGTCAATATGTCGGTGATGGGAAGTGACAGGTGGTCGGCGATCCGGCGTTGCTCATCGGGGGTAGCGTAGATATAGCCCAGCATGCAGCAGTAGGCAGGGCAGCCGTCACACTCGGAGGTGTGGGGTGCGTCCGGTGTGGAATAATCATGGACTCGGATCTGCCCCATCGTATGGCGGTAAAAGGCATTGAACAGCTCTCTCATGGCAATGAGCTGCTTCTGGTTCGCGATGTCGTGGGCGTAGCGGTAATCGTCGCCTATAACGATCATGGCCAGGTAGTGGACTTTCATTCCATATTTCGACAGTTTGCGGTTCGTCTT
>Ga0180434_10009071_pt1 | contig 10878 bp, 9 predicted proteins | sample SS_ome_7_FD_132453 | JGI IMG/M metagenome (GOLD analysis project Ga0180434, IMG submission 132453) | Hypersaline lake sediment archaeal communities from the Salton Sea, California, USA - SS_1_D_2 metaG | ecosystem: Environmental > Aquatic > Non-marine Saline and Alkaline > Hypersaline > Sediment... | reverse complement strand
GCGCCACCGGTCCGAGCGGATAGAAGCGCTTCATCTCCTCTCGCAGAGTGACCGCGGCGTGGCGGCGCGCGACCTCGCGGGCGACGGGTTCCGGAATCCAATCCCGCGCGATCCACTGGAAGCGCTCCGCGGCGGCCTGGCCGAGCGCGGCGGCCTGGCTCGAGCAGATGATCCGATCCTGCGCGAGCTGCCGCGCCAGGGCAACCAGCTCGGCGCGCTCCCCCCCCTCCCAGGCGAGCGAGGGGTTGGTGACGCTGTGCGTCAGCATCCGCCCATGGCGATCGAGCAGCGGGCCGCGGACGGCCGGGATCGGCTCGAGCTGAGTCTGTTGGCGCCGCGCTTGGGCCGCGAGCTCGCCATGGCGCCCGAGCGCCAATTGCGCGCAGCGCAGGAGCAGGAGCGCGCAGACACAGGCGGAAATCGCCAGCACCCAGCGCAACCGGCCGGAGCGCGCACCGCTCATCGCGCGCCCCCCGCCCGCTGGGCATCCTCCGCCTCGCCGGTTGCCGCCGCCCGCACGGTGCCGACCCCGGCCAGGAAATCGAGCACCGCCGCCGGCAACGGCTCCGCCTCGCGGGCGACGACCGGCGCGGGCGAGAGGGCATAGATCCGCTCGTTGTCTGTCGGCTGCAGACCGCGCGCCTGCAAGTGCGGGGCGATCTGCGCCAGGTCGGTGCGCGCGGCGAGCTCACGCCGCAGCACGCCGATTTCGCGTCGCACGCTCTGGTGACGCGCCGTCAACTGGTCGATGCGCTGGCGTTCGAGATCGACGCGCAGATCCTGGCGCAGGCCGAGAAAGAGCGTGGCGAAGACGAGCGGGATCAGGAGCAGTCCGAAGAGGGCGTCCGGCAGGCGTCGCGCGCGCCGTTCGGGAACCGGGACTCTCAGGAAAGGGGCAGGTTCGGTCTCCGTCGCAGGGCGCGCAGTCGCGCACTGCGCGCGCGCGGATTGCGCCGGCACTCCTGCGGATCGGGCCGGAGCGGCCGGCGCCAGAGCGGTTCCAGATCGATCGCCTCTCCCGTAGTCGGATCGGTCAGCTCCGCCCGCGCCAGCAGCTTCACGCGGCGGTCCTCCTGCGATTGATAGGCGATCACGCATAGGACCCCTCCCCTCCTCAGCAGTGCCGGTATCGCCGCCAGGGCTCGGTCGAGCGCGCCGAGCTCGTCGTTGACCGCCATGCGCAGCGTGGCGAAGACGCTGCCGAGCAGCTTCGCATCCGCGCGGCGCCTGCACGTCGCGCGCAGGCAGGCAACCAGATCGTGCGTGCTCTGCAACGAATGCGAACGCCGCCAGGCAAGGATGCCGCGCGCGATACGCCGCGGGCTGGCGCGGGTCGTCCCCGTTTCGAGGAGTGCGATCAGCTCCGACTCCGAAACGCGCGCCAAGAACTCAGCCGCCGTCTCACCCCGCCGCGGATCGAAGCGCATGTCGAGCGGCCCCGCCGCCCGGTACGAAAACCCACGGCCAGCATCATCCAGGGCGCTCGAGCGCAGGCCCAGATCGAGCAGCACGCCGGCGAATGGCTCACGCCCCCGGGCTTCCCAATGCACCGCGAGATGGGCGAAATCGTCCTGGATCAAGGTTACGCGCTCGCCGTACGGGGCAAGCCGGACGCGCGCGGTCGCGAGCGCGGTCGCGTCGCGGTCGAATCCGATCAGGCGCCCGGCGGGCGCGGTCGCTTCGAGAATCAGTCGCGCATGGCCGCCGTCGCCGACCGTACCGTCGATATAGGTCCCGGCGCGATCGGTTACCAGGGCGGCCAGCGTCTCGGCCCCCATGACCGGCTCATGCGTCACGGCCGCGGCCGGCCACGGGTGACAGCGCGGAAGCGGGAGTTTTCCCGAGGAGGACACGAGGCAGGGAGCTCAGTTTTTGCCTTTTGCCCAACCACCCCCGCTTCCATGCGCCATCTCCCATCGCTCTAGTTCAGGCTCGCCGCCGCCGGGCCGTGCGGATCCATCACGAAGGGATGCAGCCGACCTTCGCGCTCGTACCCCGGACCCGCAGGCCCCGGCAGTGACGCGTCTTGACGTCCGCCATGCGCGTGGCGTTCGAGAAACTCGCGCCCGTCGAGTCCGGCCCCCAACTCCACGATCCGCTGCAGTTCGATCGAGAGACCGGTCACCTGCAGCGTGGCGCCGCGCAGCGCCAGCATCTCCGCCAGGCAGAGCAGCAGGGGCACGCTCTGGTAGTGGACGTGCTCGAGCGACGTCATGTCCAGGACGACCACGCCGCCGGTGGGTAGGTCGATGCCGTCGCACAAGGAGTGCAGGGCGAGCCACTCCTCCAGCCCCCACTCGCCGCGCAGGCGCACCCAATAGCTGGCCGTGGTCGGTTGTCGTCGGTCGACGGTGCGTTGCATGCCGAACCCCCGCGCGTCGGCGCTAGCCCAGGTACTTCTCGACGAGTGCGTCATGCTGCTCCAGGTCCTCGATCGGCGGGTTCGCCGCCTCAAACGCGACCGGACTCCAGATCTCGATCCGCGAGAAGTTGCCGAAGACGATTGCCTCGCGTTCCAGTCCGGCGATCTTCATCTGTTCCTCGGTCAGGCTGATGCGCCCACTCCCATCGAGCTTGCTATGGGCGCCGTAGCGCGCCAATCTCCCGCGGAGAATGAGTGTTTCGCGATTGCCCTGGACCGGCGCCTGGAAGAGGTCGCGCGCGAATTCCTCCCACGTCGTGGGCGGGATCACGAGCAGGCAGCCACGGTGTCCGACGGTCACGATCAGCTCCACCGAGTCGTCGATCTGCGCGAGCTTCTCGCGCAGCTTGGCAGGCAGCGTGAGCCGACGCTTGCTATCGATCGAGCAGTCCCAGCGTCCCAAGAACTGGGGTTGCATCGCCGGCAGCCTCCCTCACGATCACGGCGCTCCGCGGACATCCCCGGCCCGATCTGGGTCGGGAGGGGCAGAAACGGGATGAATCACCACGACCCCCCATTTCCCCCCACGCGCACCGTACGAGAGATTCCGGGATCCAATCAACCGCTTTTTTCGCTAGGTCGGCTCGGAAGGTAAGATTTTGTCGCCCGGCGGTTTAGGCCCTCGGTCCGCAGTCGCTGCGACGGTTGCCTCCAACAGGTGCCCCATCCGCCTCGCCAGCGCGCTGCGCTCGAAGCGACCGAGCTGGTCGGGACCCAGTGCCGTTCCAGATAACTCATTGTTACGATAGAGGTTATAGTAGAAGCCGAGCGCATCGGCGATCCCGGCGGGATCGCTCGGACGGCAGCAGCGCCCGACGCCGAGCTCGTGCACGAGATCCTCCGCCGCGCCGGGCGGCACGAGGGCCAGGATCGGCCGGCGGGCGCGCAGGTACTCGAAGATCTTGCCCGGCAGGATCAGCCCTCCGCGCTCGCTCTCCTGCTCCATCAAGAGCAGGAGATGGCTGCGGCAGAGCGCCGCCACGGTGGCGGCATGCGGCCGGGCCGGCTCGAAGGCGACGACCGAGGCGAGCCCGAGCTCGCGCGCCGCGGCGCGGTCGGTCTCGTAGCAGGGGCCGAGAAAGCGCACGCGCATGACCTCACGCGCCGCCGGCTCGCGGGCCAAGAAGGCGGCCAGACCGACGAGCAAGGGCCGGGCCGGACGCTCCGGATTGAGCTGTCCGGCATGCAGGATCTCGAACGGCGTGCGGGGCGGCTCGATCCCCTCGCACGCGGCGAAATCGGCTTCGTCGAAGCCGTTGGTGACGACGGCGATCTTCTCCGCCGCCAGCTCCGGGTAGCGCTCCAGGTAGTCGCGCCGCGTCGCCTCCGAGGTCACCGTCACCCGCGCCGCGCGGGAGAGCACGCTGCGCTCGAGCGCGATGTGCCGCGCGCGGTGCCACCTCGTGGGGGGATCGAACGACATGCGTCGCGTCCAGGGGTCGCGGAAATCGGCGATCCAGGGCAGGCGATGCCGCTGCGCCAGACGCCGGCCGATCAGGTGTGCGCTGTCCGGCGAAGAGGTCGTCAACAGCGCGTCGTAGCGACCGCTGCGCAAGAGCCGCTCTCCGGCACCCAAGGCGAAAGGCACCCAGCCGATGTAGCTGTCCGGGATCAGGCACCAGTTCGCCCAGCGCCGCAGTCGGCGCAGCCCCCGAGCCGAGCCGCGCGCGCTCCCCCGGTTCGCCCCGCGTTCAGCGGTCGTGGCCCGGCCCGCCTGGCGCGGTGCCAGGCGGCGCAGCAGGCTGAGACCGGTGACCGAAGCGGTGCGCACGACATCGATCTGCGGACCGATCTCCGCCTCCAGGCTCGCGTCGTCCATCCAGTAGTCGCGGTTGCGCACGGTGACGACCGTCGCCCGCCAGCCATGGACCGGCAGATACTTGACGAGCTTGACCATGCGTTGCACGCCCGCGCCGCCGAGGGGCGGGAAGAAATAGGCGAAGACCAGTAGCCGTTTCATCACTCGCACGGCAAGTCGAGGACGGCGATGCGCCCCGTCAGCCAGCCACGCGGCGTCGCCGCGCGCACGAGGTAGAGCCCCGGCGCCACGGGAGCGCCCTCGCGGTCGCGCCCGTCCCAGATCGCATCGCCCGACCAGGCATCCTCGAAACGTCCGACGACCGCCCCGGCGACATCGACGATGACACCCTCCGCCGCGCGGCCCGGCAGGCTCGCCAATCGCAACGGCGCCGCACAGGCCGGATTGTAAGGGTTCGGGTAGACGTGCACCTCCTGCGGCGCTTCAGCGCTCGCCTCCGCGCCCGGGATGTAGCGCGACAAGCCTTGCTCCGTACCGACCCACACCTCGCGCCCGCCGGGCGCCGTACCCAGCACGGTGACGTCCGGATTGACGATCTCCGGCGGCATGAACTGCTCGAACACTTCGCTGCCGCCCTGGGTCGCAATGCGCGTCACGCCGGCGCCGCGAATCGCGACCCAGGCCGTGCCCTCGGAGGTCACGGCGATGTCGGTCACCTCGCTTCCCGGCAAGCCCCAGGGACTGGGATGATAGACGCGCCAGTCGTCTCCAGGCCGCCAGCGCGAAACCCCGGCGATGGTTCCGATCCAGACTTCCTCTTCACGGGCCGCCAAGGCGCGCACGCCGTCACTCGGCAGCGGCTGCGCGGGATCATCACTGGAGTAGGAGGTCCAGGCGCTGGGCGTGGATGACGGCAGGCGACCGCTCGCGTCGAGCGTGACGCGCGTCACGCCCTCGTTCTGGTAGCCGATCCACAGACGGTTCGACTCGCAGGCGACGGCGATCACCTTGTCGGAAAGCAACAGACCGCCGGTCGAGGCGCTGGTGTAGTTGCTCCACGTCTCGGTCGCTCGGTCGAGATGATAGACACCCATCGCGACCGGAGAGCTGCCCTCGTACCAGGAGGCGAACCAGAAGTTGCCCCGACCGTCGACGGCCGAGTCAAAGACGTTGAAGACCGAATCATGGACCGCGACCTCGGTGCCGCCGATCTCCCAGACGTTCATCCGGCACGGTTGCGTTGTCTGGCTGCAGCAGCAATGGCCGACCCAGGCGCGGTCACCGTCGACGCGCAGATCAAAGACCCACGCATCGCTCAAGTCCGTGTTCTCGGAGTTGAAGAAGCTCCAGTCCCCGCCGGCGAAACGGGCGATGCGCCATCCGCGCTGGCTCGCCGACGTCGCCGCCCAGAGCCGACCCTGCGCGTCGATCGTCAGTGCCCGGTAGGTGGGGATCGGGTGTGGGCCCGCACGCCGGTGTTGGATCCAGGTTCCGCCGACGAACTCCCACAGTCCGTCCTGCTCCGGCTCGAGCCAACCGAGGCCGCTCTTGAGCGGACTCATCCCGGCCCAGACGATCCCATCCTGATCCTCGGCCACGCAGTAGGCTTGCAGGTTGAGCGAGTCGGGCCCGAGTCGCAGCCAGGTGGCCGTGGGGGCATCCCAGGCAAAGACACCAGCGATCGGTCCCGACTTCGTCGCCAGAAGGCGTGTCGGGCCAGCGTAGAGGTCGGTCACCGCCCCTCCCGCAGGCAGCCCCGCGGACCGCGCGACCCACTGATCGCCGGTCCAGACGACGATGCCCTGTGAAGTGGCGCAGTAGAGGCTGTCGTTCCAGGCCGCCAGCTCGACGATTTGATTCGAGGGCAGGCCGACATTGACCGTGTCCCAGATCCCCGTCGTCGCGTAGCGGAAGCGAGCCATGCCGCCGCGAGACCCTTCGCCGGGCCAGCTACCGAACCAGAGCGCATCGTCGTACTCGATGCCAGCGGTCACGTCCCACCCGGCGAGGCCGCAGATGTCAAGGCCCTGCTGGCAGGCCTCGCGCACCTCGCCGTCGCGGAGCGCGACGAAACCGCCGCGCGATCCGATCAGGCGCCAGGGCGGAGCCTCGCGCAGAAAGCGCACTTCATTGCTGGCGATCGGCCAGGTGAGTGCGGAGTAGTCGAACCAGAGACCGGAGACAGGGTCGTAGACCGAGACCCCGGCCGCATCGGTCCCGAAGGCGATTCGTCCGTCGTCCAGGGCGGCGACCGCCGAGAGGGTGTCGCTGGCGGGCCCCTCGGCGCCGCGATTCCAGGCGCGGAAGTCGGAGCGAGTGAAATCGTAGAAGAGCGCGCCGCCGCCGGTCGCGCACCAGACGCCGTCCGCGGTGACAGTCAGGTCGCGGATGTCGTTCATGTAGAGATAACTGATCCACTCGCCCGCCGCCGCCCCCACCGACCCGAGGGCCAGGGCGAGCGTGACGCCGAGCAAGAGCCGGGCGGCAGCACAGCTCGGGCAAGAGGCCGGAGCGGCCGGCAGCCGCCGTCGCGCGGGATGACTCACGGTGCCTCCCTTCGCACGTCAGGTCGTCGCTGGAGCGCTTCGAGGGCGATGCGCACGTCCTCGGCGGGGCTCCAATCCTTGCCGTACTGCCGATTCCAGGCGACGCGCTCAGCAAGCGGGGCGCCCTCCAGCTCCCTGAACCCGCCGCCCGGCGTCAAGATCCCCGCCGGCGCGTCGGGCGGATCACGGCGGTAGTCCTCGCCCGCCGCGGCCAGCTCCTCGGGCGTCAGCGGCACGAGCCCGACGAGGCTCATCTCCCCCTTCACGACGCTGGCGAGGGCGGGGTAGTGGCGCAGGCAAGGGAGACGGTGCAAGAGGCCTGCATCCCCCGCATAGAAGCGCACTCGCACTTCGCGTCCGGCGCGCCCGATGCGGCGCTCGCGGACCACGCGCACACCGCGCCCCCGGAGACAGGCGAAGTGGAACGGCCAGGCGAGAACGAGCAACACGCTGGCGACGGCGAGATCGACCAGGCGCTTGAACCCACCGCCGACGCGAGCACCGCGTGCCGCCAGCCCGAGCGCCCCGAATCCCATGAAGTCCTGCACGCGACGCGCGCGATGCAAGAAACCCTCTCCCACCGGGATGTAGACCACGGGCAGTCCGCTGCGCAGCACGCGCGGCAGCAGGCGGTCGACGAGCGGCGCATGCTCGAAGCTCTCGAACAGGGCGACTTCGGCAATGCGCTCGTTCTCGAGGAAGCGCAGGCGCCAGGCAACTGCATCGCCGGCCCCCTGCGGGCGCGGCGCTTCTTCATGCGCGAGGTAGAGCGGTTCGTAGCCGAACGTGCCGTGCGCCGCGAAGCGCCGCTGCAGCTCCTCCAGCTTCGCCCGCGGGCCGAAGACGGCCAGCCGTCGCAGCTGCAGGCGCTGGTCGCGAAAGCGCCGCACCAGACGCCGCAAGTAGGCGCGTCCGAGCGCCAGGAAGAGCAAGGCATAGGGGAAGAAGATGACCACCGTGAAGCGCGACAGCGGGCGGCGGGTGAAGAGGAAGCTCGCCGCCAGAATCAGGAGCGAGAGAATCGCGATCCCCTTGACCAACTGCACGCGTTCGCGCCAGGCGTGGCGCCAAACATCCCCCCGATAGAGACCGAGGAAGTAAAACGTCCCGAGCGCGACCAGGTCCGCGAAGGGGATGAACCGCGCGTAGATGCGCAGTGCGAAGATCGGCTTCGCCTCTGACCAGCCGGGAATCGCCATGCCGAGCACATAGCGCGTGAAGTAGGCGGCGAGGAAGGCGCACGAGAGCAGGACGAGATCGCTGAGCAGCGTCGCCCCGGCCCGCAATTCGGTTGCCTTGCGCTTCCAAAGGTAGAGCAACGCGCTCCACTTCTCGTAGAAGCGCAGGCCCGACTCGAGATGCAACCGCTGCCCGCGGCTCATAAAGCCGCTGGCGCTCAGGCGCTGATGGGCGTGGACCATCTCCGCCTGCGGCACGTAGACGACGCGCCACCCGCGCCGGTGCATGCGACTGCACCAGTCGACGTCCTCGAAGTAGAGGAAGAAGCGCTCGTCCATGCCGCCGACGTCGGCGAACGCCTCGCGGCGCACCATCAATGCGCCCCCGAGCATCCAGTCGACGTCGCGCACCTGCCCGTGATCCCAGTCGCGCATCATGTGCTCGCGCAGCGCGCGCGCGCGCGGAAAGAGCCGCCCCAGAAACGTGCGCCGCAGGAGAATGACCTTGAGCGTGTAGAAGGTGCGCGTCGAGTACTGCAGCGATCCGTCGGGGCTGAAGAGCTTCGGACCGGCGATCCCGACCGCCGGTTGGGCATCCATGAAGCGGACCAGCGCCTCGACGCTGTCCGGACGGATCTCGATGTCGGGATTGAGATTGAGGAGATAGCGGCCGCGCGCGGCAGCGAGACCCTGGTTGACCGCGCGGCCGAGGCCCAGATTGCGCGCGTTGCGCCGGTAGCGGGCGCCGTGGCGCTGCGCCAGTTCGGCGGCGGCGGCATCGAGCGGCGCGTTGTCTTCGATCAGGATCTCGCAGCTCACCTGCAAGCGGGCCGCCGCGATCGAAGCCAAGCAGCGCGCCAGCAGCTCCGGCGTGCGGTAGTGGACGATGATGATCGAGACGTCGATCGGCGCTGAGCCACCCGTCGCGGGCGATGGCGGCGGCGCGGCGGGGCTCAATTCGGCCGCCGGCCGCTGCCCGTCCGCGGGCGTCTCCTGCGCCGATGGCATCTGCCCGTCGGTCGGCATCTGCCCGTCCGTCGACATCAGCTCCCCCGCCGGCGCTCGCGAACCGGCTGCGGCGCGCGTTCTCGCGGTCGCGAGCGGAAAAGGTGCGTCAGCGCGAGGCGCCAGACCAGGAAGACCGCCTCGTAGACGATCTTGCGGTTCATCTTCGAAACCCCGACGCGCCGGTCGACAAAGACGATCGGAATCTCGCGGATCCGGAAGCCGCGCTGCCAGGCGAGGTAGGTCGTCTCGATCTGGAAGGAGTATCCGTCGCTATGGATCCGGTCCCAGTCGATCGCCTCGAGCACCTCGCGCCGGAAGCACTTGAAACCGCCCGTCGCGTCCTTGAAAGGCATACCGGTCACGAGACGCGTGTAGAGATTCGCGCCGTAGCTAAGAAAGAGCCGGCTGAGCGGCCAATTGACGACGGTCACGCCGTGCAGGTAACGCGAGCCGAGGATCAGATCGTCCCGCCCAGCGGCCTCCAGAAACTCGGTGAGCGCCGCCGGATCATGGGAGAAGTCCGCATCCATCTGAAAAATCAAGTCGGCATCTGTCTCGCGCAGCGCGTAGCGAAAACCATCCCGATAGGCAGATCCGAGCCCACCCTTGCCCGGGCGCTCCATCAGCCGGATCCGCTCGTTCGAGGCGGCCATTTCCCGCACCAGCCGGGCGGTCCCGTCAGGCGAGTTGTCGTCGATGATCAGGATCTCGAGCTTCAACGGCTGCTTGAGCAGCGCCAGAATCAATTCGGCGATGTTCTCGCGCTCGTTGTACGTGGGTACGACGACCAGCGACTTCAGGTCATGCGCCATACCGCTCCCCCCCGATCTTCTTTCGCCGCCGCGCGGGGCGCGTCGCTGCCAGCCGCCCGGCGCGCGCGTGCGGGGCCCATCTGCCAGACCCGTTCCTCCCGGCCGCTCCGCCATGGCTTAGAGCGTCTCCTTGAACCAGGCAATCGTCTTCTCCAAGGCCTGTTCGACGTCGACTTCCGGCTCCCAGCCCAGGCGCGCCTTTGCCAGCTGGATATCGGGCTGACGCACCTTCGGGTCATCCTCGGGCAGCTCGCGGTAGACGATCTCGCTGCGGCTGTCGGTCAGCCGGATGATCGCCGCGGCCATCTGCGCCACCGTCATCTCCTGCGGGTTGCCGATGTTGACCGGCTCGTTCATGTCGCTGTGAAAGAGCGCATCGAGCCCCCGGACCAAGTCCGTGATGTAGCCGAAGCTGCGCGTCTGGCTGCCATCCCCGAACACCGTCAGCGGCTCGTCCCGCAGCGCCTGGTTGATGAAGACCGGCACAGCGCGCCCGTCATCACGCCGCATCCGCGGGCCGAACGTATTGAAGATGCGCACGATCTTTGTGTCGACCCCATGGTAGCGATGGTACGCCATCGCCAGCGCCTCGGCGAACCGCTTCGCTTCGTCATAGACCCCCCGCAGGCCGGTCGGATTGACGTTGCCCCAATAGCTCTCCGGCTGGGGATGCGTTTGCGGATCGCCGTAGACCTCCGAGGTCGAAGCGAGCAGGAAACGCGCCCCCTTCGCCATCGCCAGCCCGAGGGCCTTGTGGGTCCCAAGGGCGCCGACCTTGAGCGTGTGGATCGGCAGGCGCAGGTAGTCGATCGGGCTCGCGGGCGAGGCGAAGTGGAGCACGCCGTCGAGCGGGCCATCGACATAGATGAAATTGGTGACGTCGTAGCGAAAGAAGCTGAACTTTGGATCATGGATGTGGGCGATGTTGCCCACGGCCCCGGTCAGGAGGTTGTCCATGCAGATGACTTCGTACCCCTTGGCGAGGAAGTGGTCGCACAAGTGCGATCCGATGAATCCCGCCCCCCCCGTAATCAGAATCCTCACCGAAACCTCCTCTGCCGCCCGGTCTGCACCGCGGCGTCCCCCCGGCCCCTATCGCGCTTTGTCCTCTCCCCGTGCGCCTGCGCCGCCGCTTCGGCCAGCCGGCAGGCGG
>Ga0180434_10009069_pt1 | contig 10879 bp, 6 predicted proteins | sample SS_ome_7_FD_132453 | JGI IMG/M metagenome (GOLD analysis project Ga0180434, IMG submission 132453) | Hypersaline lake sediment archaeal communities from the Salton Sea, California, USA - SS_1_D_2 metaG | ecosystem: Environmental > Aquatic > Non-marine Saline and Alkaline > Hypersaline > Sediment... | reverse complement strand
CGGGCAGCTGCTCGATGCTCAAGCGATCCAAGCGCTGGGTCAAATTCCGCCGCGTGACGTGCCGCTGGCTCGAATTGTCGGTGGCTTCCAGGCTCCGATCGCAGGCCTGGCTAATGTGCCGCACGGACCTTTACGTCAGCTGGTTTATACAGTTGATGCTGTCCGCGTGCAAAAAGAAAGTGCTTGATTGAATAGATTTAGATCTATATATTCATTTTAATCTAAAGGAGTTAATTTATTATGGCTAAGAGTGATAACAAGGTTAGCGAAATCATGGAATTGGTGAAAGGCATGACTGTCCTTGAACTGTCGGAACTGGTTAAAGCAATGGAAGAAGAGTTTGGAGTAACGGCTGCCGCTCCGGTTGCAGTTGCTGCTGCCCCGGCTGCCGGTGGTGCTGCGCCTGAAGAAGATGAGAAAGATGAATTTGATGTAGTCCTGACTTCGGCGGGTGAAAAGAAAATCCAGGTGATCAAGGTTGTGCGCGAAATCACCGGGCTGGGCCTTAAAGAAGCGAAGGAACTGGTTGATGGAGCCCCGGGAAATGTCCAGGAAAAGGTTAGCAAAGAAGATGCTGAAGCAACCAAGGCCAAGATTGAAGAAGCCGGCGGTTCAGTAGAACTGAAATAATTTTTTCCCTAAAGATGAACTAACAAAATCAGGAGCGCTATTGGGCGTTCCTGATTTTGGTCTTCCTTGGTCTGAAGCATCGGATATAAATACATATAGAAAATTGTAGTTTTTGGTATAAAAATTGCTTTCAAGTGCTTGACGATGTTAAAAGCTTGTGATAATATTTAAAGATGTCTAGTACTACCACTATGAGCAATTATTAGAAGTGATTCGATTAGCCTACTAAATAACTTCATACCAATAGGAGCAACAGAAGTTAAACAGCTGACCAGCGATTTCAGCTTGTTTCTTCCAGATTTAAATCATAAACCAGGTACCAGGGGAGTGATTTTTTTTAATGTCCAGTAGTACTGCTGTAGTAAAGAATAGCCGTCGATCGTATGCCCGTATTGCCGAGGTTCTTGAACTACCTAATTTGATTGCTGTTCAACGTACTTCATTTGAATGGTTTTTGAGTAAAGGGTTAAAAGAAATTTTTGAAGATTTTTCACCAATTCAGGATTTTACAGGAAACCTGGTCCTCGAGTTTTTTGACTATACTCTGGGTGAACCGAAATATTCAGTCGATGATTGCAAGGAACGCGACGCTACTTATGCCGTCCCCCTTAAAGTCAGGGTGCGCCTGATCAACCAGGAAACTGGAGAAGTGAAGGAACAGGAAGTATTTATGGGTGATTTTCCGATGATGACTGAAAACGGAACATTCATCATCAATGGCGCCGAGCGAGTTATTGTCAGTCAGCTGGTTCGCTCTCCGGGAGTATACTTCAAAAAACAGCCTGACCCATCCGGTAGTACCGGTAAAGAGCTGATCAGCGCAACAATCATTCCTAATCGGGGCACCTGGCTCGAATTTGAAACTGATATATCCGATGCCCTCTTTGTCCGGGTGGATCGAACCCGAAAAATACCGGTAACCGTTCTTTTAAGGGCGATTGGCTATGGAACCAATCAGGAGATTGAAGCGCTTTACAACAAAGACCATCGTTTGGCGGAAATGCTCGAAAAAGATCACACCGACTCAGTTGAAAGCGCCTTACTTGAAATATATAAACGCCTCAGACCAGGAGAGCCCTTAAATGTAGATAATGCTCGTTCTCTCTTCGAATCTTTGTTTTTTGACGGGAAACGTTACGACTTTGCTAATGTAGGGCGATTTAAAGCTAATAAAAAGCTTTCGATTACAAATCGTCTCTACGGTCATGAGCTGGCCGAAGACATCGTTGATCCGGTCAGTGGGAAAGTCCTTTATCCTGCAGGCACTCTTATTGATGAAGACGCAGCCCGGGTGATCGATGAACATGGGATTAAGCGGGCCATGATTGTCCATCGTGACGGAAATTACCTGGTTATTGGTAACGGCACTGTTGATGTAGCAAAAAAATATTTAGTCAGGGATGACATTGTAGCAGCGATTAGCTATATCCTTAATCTGCTTGACGGGATCGGCTTTGTTGACGACATCGATCATCTTGGAAACAGGCGTTTGCGCAGTGTTGGGGAACTATTGCAAAATCAATTTCGCATTGGTCTTTCCAGGATGGAACGGGTAGTGCGAGAACGGATGACCATCCAGGACGTGGAAGCAATTACCCCGCAGGCCTTGATTAACATCCGCCCGGTGATCGCATCAATCAAGGAGTTTTTTGGCAGCAGCCAGCTGTCCCAGTTTATGGATCAGACTAATCCCCTGGCCGAGCTGACCCATAAAAGAAGGATCAGCGCCCTGGGGCCCGGTGGTTTGAGCCGCGAACGGGCCGGTACGGAAGTGCGTGATGTTCACCACTCTCATTACGGACGGGTTTGTCCGATTGAAACCCCCGAAGGCCCGAACATTGGGCTAATCGGTTCGCTTGGCACCTATGCCCGGATTAACGAATTTGGTTTCATGGAAACACCCTATCGCCGGGTGAATAAAAAAGAAGGTCGGGTAACCTCTGAAATTGTCTACTTGACCGCCGATGATGAAGACCGTTATGTCATTGCCCAGGCCAATGCCCTATTAGATGATCAGGGTTTCTTTACCAGCAACAGAGTGACCTGTCGTTATTATTACGATACCGTTATGCGTCACCCGAATGAAGTTGACTTCATGGATGTTTCCCCGAAACAGTTGGTCAGCGTGGCAACAGCTTTAATTCCTTTTTTGGAAAACGATGATGCCAACCGTGCCCTGATGGGAGCAAACATGCAACGTCAGGCAGTGCCCCTGCTAAAGACCGAAGCGCCGTTGGTAGGAACAGGCCTGGAATCAAAAGCAGCGATTGACTCCGGTGCGGTTGCAGTCTGCCTCAATGATGGTATTGTCGTGCGGGTAACCAGCAATGAAATTATTATCCGGAGGACTGAGGATTCAGACGGTCTAAATTACCAGATTAATGGCCGCACCACCGAACGTTTTGAAGCGGATCAGCAGCAGTATGGTCCTGGAAAGGGCTTGGATATTTACTGCCTGCAAAAATTTAAACGCTCGAACCAGGGCACTTGCGTTAATCAACATCCGATCGTGCGGCATGGACAGAAGGTAAAGAAAGGCGAGGTTATCGCCGATGGTTCCTGCACCAGCTATGGAGAGCTGGCCTTGGGCAGAAACGTGCTGGTGGCTTTTCTCCCCTGGGAAGGTTATAACTATGAAGACGCGATTCTGATCAGTGAAAAGCTGGTCAAAGACGATGTATTTACATCAATTCATATCGAAGAATACGAATCTGAAGCTCGTGACACCAAGCTGGGTCCGGAAGAGATTACCCGCGATATTCCAAATGTTGGCGAGGAAGCGCTAAAAGATCTTGATGGACGGGGAATTATTCGGATCGGGGCCGAAGTAAGAGCCGGTGATATCCTGGTTGGCAAGGTAACCCCCAAGGGTGAGACAGAACTGACGGCTGAAGAACGCCTGCTGAGAGCAATATTTGGTGAAAAAGCAAGGGAAGTCAGGGATACATCGCTACGTATTCCCCATGGTGAATCAGGCATAGTCGTCGATGTAAAAGTATTCAACCGTGAAGACGGTGATGAGCTTTCCCCTGGAGTTAACCAGTTGGTTCGGGTTTATGTTGCCCAGAAACGAAAAATATCAGAAGGAGATAAGATGGCCGGCCGCCACGGTAATAAGGGGGTTATTGCTCGTATTTTGCCGGAAGAAGACATGCCTTTTCTACCGGATGGCACTTCTCTTGATATTGTCTTAAACCCCCTTGGCGTTCCATCCCGGATGAATATCGGACAGGTGCTTGAAACTCACCTTGGCTGGGCGGCTAAGACGCTGGGGATCAAAATCGCTTCTCCTGTATTTGATGGAGCAACGGAGGAAGACGTTTTTAAGGCGCTTACTGAAGCTAAACTGTCGTCAAACGGTAAAACTGTTCTCTACGATGGTCGGACCGGTGTGCCTTTTGATGAAAAAATTACAGTGGGTTATGCCTACATGCTGAAGCTTGCTCACCTGGTAGATGACAAGATTCACGCTCGTTCAACCGGTCCCTATTCTCTCGTTACCCAGCAACCGCTCGGCGGAAAAGCCCAGTTTGGCGGGCAACGTTTTGGAGAGATGGAGGTATGGGCTCTTGAGGCATATGGTGCCGCTTATACCCTGCAGGAAATATTGACCGTTAAATCTGATGATGTAGTCGGAAGAGTCAAGACTTACGAAGCAATTGTCAAGGGTGAGAATATCCCGGAACCCGGAGTTCCTGAATCATTCAAGGTCTTGGTCAAGGAACTACAGAGCCTCTGTCTTGATGTCCGGGTGCTCAGTGATGAGACTGGTGAGGTGGAGATCAAGGAAGGCGATGATGATTCAGATTACCGCCGTCTCGATGTAAATATTGAAGGGATGGAATCCGATGAAGACGATCTCGATCGTTTTGTCTACCGGCGTGAAGAGAAAAAAGATTTAGTTGCAGCGGAAGAAGAAGATGATGATGATGAAGAATGCCTCGGTGAAGATGAAGATGAAGATGAAGAGGATGAAGATGAAGGCCAAGATGAACTAGTTGATTCGGAAGAAGCAGTTAGTAATCAGGAAGTTGAAGTGATCCCTGCTCCAGGCTCGGATTCGATCAAAGAAGATGAAATCGAAGAAGTATCACTAGACCAGCTTGAAGAAGAAGAGCAAGCAGCTGACGAAGACGAAGAAGACCTTGAGCTGAAGCCAAAACGACCGACCAAGAAAAAGGTTCCTAAAAAGGTCCGGGAAGAAGAATACGAGGATTTTGATGATCTCGATGAAGAAAACGAAGAAAATGAAGAAAATATCTACTAGTAGCACAGGGTAGCCCTTGGCGAAAGGAGAGAGATCTTTTTGTTGGATGTTAATAATTTTGATGCCTTGAAAATAGGGCTTGCATCATCTGAACAGATAAGAGCCTGGTCCCGGGGAGAGGTTAAAAAACCGGAAACAATTAACTATCGGACCCTAAAACCGGAACGTGAAGGGCTCTTTTGTGAGAAAATTTTTGGTCCGCAAAAAGACTGGGAATGTCATTGCGGCAAATACAAGCGGGTCCGTTATCGCGGAATTGTCTGTGACCGCTGTGGCGTGGAGGTAACCAGGGCCAAGGTGCGCCGTGAAAGAATGGGTCATATAGAACTGGCGGCCCCCGTCTCACATATCTGGTATTTCAAGGGTATCCCAAGCCGGATGGGGCTGCTCCTGGATATGTCTCCCCGTGTTCTCGAAAAGGTTCTTTACTTCGCTGCTTACGTGGTGATTGATCCCGGTGATACCTACCTTAGTCAGAAGCAGCTTTTAACTGAAATCGAATACCGTGAGTATTTTGAAAAGTACCAGGCTCTGTTTAAAAGCGGTAAGGGCTTCAAAGCCGAAATGGGAGCCGAAGCGATTAAGAAACTATTATCCGGCTTAGATCTCGATACTATTGCCGAAGAGCTGCGCGAAGAGCTGCTTAGTTCCAGTGGTCAGAAGAAAATCAGGGCAATTCGCCGCCTTGAGGTGGTTGAGGCTTTTCGTCAGTCTGGTAACAACCCTTCATGGATGATTCTTGACGCTATCCCTGTTATCCCGCCCGATTTGCGTCCCATGGTCCAGCTTGATGGCGGCCGTTTTGCCACATCTGATCTGAACGATCTTTACCGCCGAGTGATCAACCGGAATAATCGCTTGAAACGGCTGCTTGATCTTGGCGCCCCCGATATTATTGTCCGTAATGAAAAACGGATGCTGCAGGAGGCTGTCGATGCCCTGATCGATAATGGCCGCCGTGGTCGTCCGGTTACCGGCCCGGGAAACCGGCCGCTGAAATCTTTAAGTGACATGCTTAAAGGGAAGCAGGGGCGGTTCCGTCAGAACCTGCTTGGCAAGAGGGTTGACTATTCAGGCCGTTCTGTTATTGTGGTTGGTCCCGAATTAAAGCTCTACCAGTGTGGTCTGCCGAAGGAAATGGCTCTCGAGCTGTTTAAGCCATTTGTTATGAAACGCCTGGTTCAGGAGGGGCTAGCCCATAACATTAAGAGCGCGAAACGAATGGTTGAAAAAGTGCGTCCCGAGGTCTGGGATGTGTTGGAAGATGTGATCAGGGATCACCCGGTATTGCTTAACCGGGCGCCAACCCTGCACCGTTTGGGTATCCAGGCTTTTGAACCGGTTCTGGTTGAAGGCAGGGCAATTCAAATCCATCCTCTGGTTTGCGCCGCTTATAATGCTGATTTTGACGGCGACCAGATGGCCGTCCATGTGCCGCTTTCAGCTGAGGCACAAGCTGAAGCACGATTGCTGATGCTATCGGCTCATAACATTCTCAACCCGAAAGACGGCAGGCCGGTGACAACACCGACCCAGGATATGGTTCTCGGCTGTTATTACCTGACGTTGGAGAAAGATAACGCTTTAGGTGAAGGCAAAGTATTTGCCGAACCGGAAGAGGCCATTACCGCCTATGAACTTGGTTACCTTGACCTGCATGCCCGTATTTTTATCCGGGCCTCCGGATTTAAAGGCCGTGACTTTGTCCGGCGGAAAAAATATCTTTTTACAACAATCGGGAAGGTGATCTTTAACGAAGTCTTTCCAAAAGATTTTCCATATATGAACAATGCCGATTTTTCTAATTCGCTTCCTGAAGAAAGTTTTATTCCCTATAAGGGCCTTGATCCTCAGCAATTACTGAAGTTAAGGCCACGAAACAAGGCAATCAAGAAAGATTTTTTGGCCGAGCTGATTGCCCGTTGCTATCGGATGTACGGCAATACCAAGACGGCTGAAATACTTGATCAGGTCAAAAAACTGGGTTACCGCTATGCAACAAAAGCCGGTGTAACCGTTGCGGTTGACGATATTGTCATTCCGCCGGAAAAAGCGGAAATCTTGGGGATAGCCGAAGAAAAGGTAGAGAATACCGAACAACAATACACTCATGGTTTAATTACGGAAAAAGAACGTTACGACCGGGTGATTGAAATTTGGGGTCAGGCTAAAGATGAGGTGACAAAAGCCTTGATGAATGGCCTTGATGAACTTAACCCGATTTTCATGATGGCTCATTCCGGAGCCCGGGGTAACGAATCACAAATCACCCAGCTGGGTGGTATGCGGGGCTTGATGGCCGATCCAACGGGAAGAATTATGGATATTCCAATCAAGGCAAATTTCCGCGAGGGGCTTACTGTTATTGAGTTTTTTATCTCCACCCATGGCGCTCGCAAGGGTCTGGCCGATACTGCCCTTAAAACGGCAAACTCCGGTTACCTAACCCGCCGTCTGGTTGACGTTGTTCAGGATGTGATCATCCGCGAGGAAGACTGCGGTACCGGACAATCAATTGGTCTAAGTGAGTTTCTGGACAAGGAGGAAAACCTGGAAGAAGCTGTTTTGCGTTTGGTGGGCCGCTATACCATGGAGCCGGTTTATCATCCTGAAACCGGGGAGGTTATCATTGAAGCCGATACCCTGATTAGCGAAGAGATGGCAGCCATGGTAGCGGAGTTAGGTATTACCGAAGTGCGCTTCCGTTCTGCTTTGACCTGCAAAACCAGGCACGGGGTTTGTGTCAAGTGTTACGGCCGGGATCTGGCCAATGGAAAGATAGTCAATGTCGGTGAAGCAGTTGGCATTATTGCTGCTCAGTCTATTGGTGAGCCGGGTACCCAGTTAACAATGCGAACCTTCCATACCGGGGGTGTAGCCGGAGATGATATTACCCAGGGTTTGCCAAGGGTTGAAGAGCTATTTGAAGCCCGCAAACCAAAAGGGCAATCGCTAATCGCTGAAATTGCCGGTGAAGCGGAAGTTGTGGAAACCCGCTACAAACGGGAAATAACTATCACTTCAGCCCAAGATGAAAAACGAGTTTACCCCATTCCTTATGGCGCCAGAATTAAGATTGAAAACGGTGAACAATTAAATGCCGGCGATGAGATGACAGAAGGTTCAATTAACCCCCATGAACTGCTTAAGGTCAAGGGGGTACGCGGTGTTCAGCTTTACCTCCTGAAAGAAGTTCAATGGGTGTATAAGATGCAGGGCGTTGATATTAACGATAAACATATCGAAATAATTGTTCGCCAGATGCTAAAAAAAGTAAAAGTTGAAGATCCGGGTGATACTGAGCTCTTGCCAGGCGGTATGCTTGACAGTTATCTTTTTGAAGAGATTAATGCCGAGATGGTTGAAGCCGGTGGTCAACCGGCCCTGGCCCGTCCACTTCTGCTTGGCATAACCAAAACTTCCCTGGCCACCGAATCTTTCTTATCGGCTGCTTCTTTCCAGGAAACAACCAGGGTGCTTACCGAAGCATCAATTAAGGGACGCAAGGACCATCTGCTTGGTTTGAAGGAAAATGTAATTATTGGCAAACTGATTCCCGCCGGAACCGGTATGAACCGTTATCGTAATATTAATGTTTATCCTGAAGGAAGCGCACAGGAAGAAGAAGTGGAAAAAGCGCTCGAAGTTGATCTCGGCCTCGATACCGATGAAACAGCGATTACCGCTACGGGTGACCAGAGGCCGGAACGCATTGAAGAGGATCCGGAAATCTTTGAGGATTAAAGGGAAATTTTAATTGACAAGCCGATCATACGGTGATAGAATCTTAAGGTGCGCCTCAAAGAAGCGCTCAGTTGTAGGGTTTTAAAGGATGGTGGGTCTTCCACTTGGAAGAGTTGATCAGCAGTGCCCGATGTAAAGTAGTCGGAGCAAAGCAAACATTAAAGGCCATCGAAAAAGGAGAAGCTCTCCATGTTTTCGTAGCCGAAGATGCCGAAGCGAAAGTAGTAAAGCCATTACTAGCTGTTTGCGAAACAAACGGTATTGAGCCTCATTATATCGAGACAATGCAAAAGCTCGGTAAAATGTGTGGCATTAAAGTTAAAGCGGCAGTAGCCGCTATTACTGAAGAATAAAGGAGGTGGACTGATGCCGACAATTAATCAATTAGTCCGAAAAGGCCGCAGGCAGATCACGAAAAAATCATCTGCGCCGGCACTTGAAGGTTCTCCGCAGAAAAGGGGAGTTTGCACAAGGGTTTCTACGACAACTCCGAAGAAGCCAAACTCTGCCCTGAGAAAAATTGCCAGAGTCCGCCTGACAAATGGTATTGAAGTTACAGCCTATATTCCCGGAATCGGGCATAACCTACAGGAACACTCTGTAGTCCTGGTCAGGGGTGGAAGAGTCAAGGACCTGCCAGGGGTTCGCTATCACCTGGTTAGGGGTGCCCTCGACTCGGTTGGGGTGGAAAGCCGTTCGCAGGGACGTTCCAAATACGGTACTAAGAAGCCGAAAAAGCAGTAAATAAGTAAGGAGTGGATGGGAAAGATGCCACGTAAAGGCCCTGTAGCAAAAAGGGATATTTTGCCAGATCCGGTCTATAGCAGTAAAATGGTTACCAGGTTTGTAAACAAGTTGATGTTTGACGGACAACGCGGTACAGCTCAGGAAATCATCTATGATGCATTTGATATTATCCGTGAAAAAACCGGCAAGGATCCGCATGAAGTTTTTGAAACAGCAATCCGCAATGTTTCTCCGGTCCTAGAGGTTAAACCTCGCCGGGTCGGAGGAGCAACTTACCAGGTGCCGGTTGAAGTAAATATCAACCGTAAAAATATTTTAGCGATCCGCTGGATCATTAGTTTTGCCCGCAACCGTGGAGAAAAAACAATGGCCCAGAGGTTGGCTGGTGAATTGATGGATGCGGCCAATAATACCGGTGCTTCAATCAAGAAAAAAGAAGATACCCATAAGATGGCCGAATCAAACAAAGCATTTGCCCATTATCGCTGGTAGAAGAGAATAAATTTACGAGGGTTTTAGATTACTAACCAGGCAAGTCAGGGTTCAGATTAATCCGGTCCTCCGGTTACCTGGCCTCTGGCTTCTGTCTCTGAAAGGAGGGAAGAAATGAGCAAAGAAGCACAGTTAAGTCAAATTAGAAATATTGGTATTGCGGCTCATATTGATGCCGGCAAGACCACTACTACCGAAAGAATATTATTTTACACTGGCCGTTTGCACAAACTCGGCGAAGTCCACGATGGAAATGCAACAATGGACTGGATGGTTCAGGAGCAGGAGCGGGGCATTACGATCACCAGTGCTGCAACATCATGTCGATGGCGCGATTGTTTAATTAACATTATCGATACGCCCGGACACGTGGACTTTACTGTAGAGGTTGAACGATCACTGCGGGTGCTTGACGGAATGGTAGCCATATTCTGCGCCAAAGGTGGGGTTGAACCACAGTCCGAAACAGTTTGGCGTCAAGCTGATCGTTATCATGTTCCTCGTCTTGCTTATGTCAATAAAATGGATACAGTTGGGGCAGATTTCTTTAATGTCTTGCGTCAGCTCCAGGAGAGACTTCATGCTCATGCCCTGCCTTTACAGCTGCCAATCGGTGTAGAAAGCGGTTTTTCCGGAATAGTTGATTTAATTACTGAACGGGCGATTATTTACAGTGATGATCTCGGTACCAAGAGCACTGAAAATGACATTCCTGAAGAGATGAAGGAACAGGTTGCCGACTACCGCGAAAAGATTCTTGAAACTGTTGCCGAATACGATGATGTTTTAATGGAAAAATACTTTAACGGTGAAACAATCAGTCCCGAAGAGTGCTATAGTGCTCTGCGCAAAGCGACCATTCACCATAACCTGGTTCCGGTGCTCTGCGGATCTTCCTATAAGAATAAGGGTGTTCAGCTGTTATTGGATGCGGTGATTAATTGCTTGCCCTCTCCGGTAGATGTTGGTGCGGTCAAAGGCTATAATCCGGTAAGTGGT
>Ga0180434_10009067_pt1 | contig 10880 bp, 8 predicted proteins | sample SS_ome_7_FD_132453 | JGI IMG/M metagenome (GOLD analysis project Ga0180434, IMG submission 132453) | Hypersaline lake sediment archaeal communities from the Salton Sea, California, USA - SS_1_D_2 metaG | ecosystem: Environmental > Aquatic > Non-marine Saline and Alkaline > Hypersaline > Sediment... | reverse complement strand
CCGAAAAAACCCGTGCACCCCCCTGAGGACTTGAAATTCGATGGTCACCCTGGGGTATTTCCATGAAGGTGAGCTACGAAAAGGAAGGGAGGGACATGACCTACGTACACCGCGAAACGCTCGCGGTCCGCTCGGCCCTTGACACGCCTGTGAGGACCGGTATCCTGGCAGCTTCTGGTCGGAGATCGACGGATGCTTGCGAGCGCAGGGGACACGGAATCGTGGATCTGGCTCATGGGGATGCCCGCGCCCCGGATCGGGGGCCGCGGGGGCCGGTGACCTTGCGCGGATCGTCCGCCACGCCGCCCCGGGCTTCCGCCCGGGGCTCTTCGTTTCCGGGCACATCTCGGGAAAGAACCGCATCCGCGCCCGATGGACTCCGGAACCCAAGACACCGGCGGAAATGGATCCGATGTACGTGCAACGCTTCTACCGTGACTGGATGGGCGGAACACGCCTCCATCGCTTCCAGGTGAGGCGAAAGGAGAGCGACCTGCTGATCCTCTGCGACGCCCCGCTCGAGGCCGAGGCGCGCCGCGCCCTCTGCGACGTCCGGGAGGCGATCGAGGAGTACGCGAAGGCGGACCCCGCCTTCCTGACCTCGCTGTCGCCGCGCCGGGTCCCGGGGGAGGCGCCGGAGGTCGTTCGTTCCATGGCGGAAGCGGGCGAGGCGTTCGGCGTGGGTCCGATGGCGGCGGTGGCGGGGGCGGTGGCGGAAACGGTCGGGCGGCGCCTTCTCGAGCGCGCCGGAACGGTGGTGGTGGAGAACGGCGGGGACGTGTTCGCGCGCACGGACCGCCCGCTCCGCTTCGCCCTGTACGCGGGCGAGGCCTCCCGCTTCACGGGAAGCGTCCACTTCGAGGTGGACGCGCGGGCGGGGGCGGGCGTGTGCACGTCGAGCGGGAGGGTGGGGCCGTCCTACTCGGCGGGACGGGCGGACGCGGTGGCGGCGGTCGCGGCGAGCGCCGGGTTCGCCGACGCCGCGGCGACGGCCGCGGCCAACCGGATCCGCGGGGCCGCCGACGTGGAAGAGGCGGGGAGGCAGGAGGGCTTTGGGCACGGCGCGTGGGATCGTCTGGAGAGTTTGATCGCGGCGGCGGGGGACCGCATCGCGTTCTTGGGAAACGTCCGTCTGGTCCCTCCCCCCGAGCGAAGGAGCGCACCATGCAAAAGAGCGTGATTCTCCACTTCCCGAGGACGTTGCTGGACAAGCCGATCATCAGCCACATCGTCAAGACGTTCGACGTGGAGATGAACATCCTCCAGGCCGCGATCATGCCGGAGGAGGCCGGGCATATGTTCTCGATCCTGCGGGGGGGCGAGAAGGCCGTGCAGGAGACGCTCGCGTTCCTGGAACGCCTGAAGGTCCGCGTCCTCTTCCCGGCGCGCAACCTCGTCCTTCACGAGGAGAAGTGCGTCCACTGCGGCGCCTGCGTGGGGCCCTGCCGCACCGGCGCGCTTTCCGTGGACCCCGAGACGCGGCGCGTGTCCTTCGACAGCGAGCGGTGCATCGCCTGCAACCTGTGCATCCCGGCCTGCGCGTACGGGGCGATCGAGTCGGTCAGCGAGCACCTGCGCGCCGCGAACGGATTTCTCGAGGACGGGCCTTCCGGCGAGCCGATGCCGCCGTCGGGCGCGGGGAGCCTGTCGCCCTCCAGCGCGTGAAAACCGCCGGCCGCCTTGGAGGGCGGGCCGGAAAACGATGGGAGCCATCCAATGCCGAAGACGTTCGAGGAGATCAACGAGAAGATCGCGGCGAAGCGCGCGGTGGTGGTCACGGCCGAGGAGATGATCGGCGTGGTGGAGGAGAAGGGCGCGAAGAAGGCGGCCGAGACGGTGGACGTGGTGACCACGGGGACGTTCGGGCCCATGTGTTCCAGCGGCGCCCAGATCAACGTCGGCCACCCCACCCCCCGCATGAAGATCCAAAAGGCCTGGCTCAACGGCGTGCCGGCCCAGGCGGGGCTGGCGGCCGTCGACCTCTACGTGGGGGCGAGCGCCCTGCCGGAGGACGATCCCGCCAACAAGGTCTTTCCGGGACGCTTCGCCTACGGCGGCGGCCACGTGATCGAGGATCTCGTCCGCGGCAAGGATGTGCTCCTCGAGGCCCGGGCCTACGGCACGGACGAGTACCCCCGGACCAAGCTGGAGACGCTGATCAACCTCGCCTCGGTGAACCGCGCGATCCTTTTGAACCCCCGAAACGCCTACCAGAACTACAACGTCGCAGTGAACGCGTCGGTCTCCCGCCCCCTCTACACCTATCTCGGCGTCCTTCTGCCGAAGCGGTCCAACGCGAACTACGCCACGGCCGGGCAGCTCAGCCCCCTTCTCAACGACCCCTTCTACCGGACGATCGGCGTGGGGACGCGGATCTTCCTCGGCGGGGGGACGGGGTACGTCTTCTTCGCGGGGTCCCAGCACGACCCGACGGTGAAGCGCACAAAACAGGGCGTGCCCGTCGAGGGCGCGGGGACGCTCTCGGTGACGGGCGATCTCAAGGGGATGTCGGCCGACTTCCTTAGGGGCGTCTCGGTGCGCGGGTACGGCGCGTCGCTGGCCGTGGGGATCGGCGTTCCGATTCCCGTCCTCGACGAGGAGATGGCCCGCTTCACCGCCGTGAGGGACGAGGACATCCTGGCGCCGGTGGTGGACTACGGCACGGATTACGCGGAGAACACGGGGAAGGTGCTGGCGCGCGTGAGCTACGCCGCGCTCCGGAGCGGGACGATCGAGGTGGACGGGAAGAAGGTCCGGACGGCCTCGGTCTCCAGCGTGCCCAAGGCGCGGGAGATCGCGGAAGCGCTGAAGCGCCGGATCGAGGCGGGCGACTTCCGTCTCGGCAAGCCCGTGGAAACCCTCCCCGGCCCCGGCGAAGGCGAGAGCATGCGCCCCCTCGTGATCCGGCCTCCCTCGACCACAGCGGGAGGACTCTCACCGCCGAGAACGCAGAGGATCGAAGGCGGATGATGCCCCCGGGGTCTCTCTGCGATCTCCGCGGTGGGATCCTTCGAGGTAGGCTTTCGCCTGCGCGCCCCGGCCCGCGCGCGCCGCGAGCGCGAGAAGGTCGATGCGCTCGAGCACGTCGATCGTCACGGGCCGCTTCGCGTCGAGAAACACCAGGGCGGACAAAAAGCGCATCGCGGTCTCCGCGTTCAACAGGTCGGCGAAGAACGACGCCTCCGCGAACGTGCGGCACGGCAGGACGTAGCAGGTGTCGTCCACCAGGACGGGCTTGCCCCGGGACCGGCCCACCGCCCGGAACGCCGGGGTCTTGTAGAGCCCCGAGACGGCGACCCTCGCCGGCGTGAACGTGTAGTCCCCCACCCCGAAGACGGAGAACCGGGGCCCCTTCGCGTAGACGGAACTCCTGCGGCGGTCGAGCGGTCCGGCGTGGTCGAGAAGGTAGCGCCAGGTCCTCGGCGCGCTCCGCCGGATCCCCCCGGTGTCGTCGCCGATCCGCCGTTGCGTGACCAGGACGCGGCGGGCACTGCGCAGCCTCCCGTTGGCCAGGTCCGAGGACTTCAGCAGGGGAAAAAGGTGCGTCTCCTCCAGCGCGTACCGCTCGCCCAGCCCGTTGACGAAGACGCCGTCCTCCTCCGTGAATTCCATGATCCTGGACGCGTCGTGCTTCACGCCGGAGCGCCACCGCCGGCGCTTGGGCCCGTCGAGATCCCGGAGCGCGCGGTACGCGTCGACGTCCGACACGAGCCTTCCGTCGAGGAGGCCGAACGTCCCGCGCGGGGCGTCGAAGGAGAGGTCCCTGTAGACCGTCGCGGCGGGTTCGACGGGTTTCGAACCGGTGTGCGTGTAGAGAAGGCAGGCGTCCGCGGATACGCCGAACGCGGCCTTCGCGTCCAACCGGTGCAGGGTGGAGGGGCCCGCCTCGAGACCGTTCCGCCAGGCGTGGCCGAGGACCTTCCGCGCCGTCGCCGTCTTGCAGAGCATGGCGAGCGCCGCCCTCGTCCCCTGCATCGCCTCCAGGAGCCGGATCAGCATCCACTCCGAGATGTCGAAGTTCGCCTTGCCGGTCTTCGCGTCGAAACCGGCGTGCTTTTGGAAGTTCGACTTCTTGGGGAGGTTGCCCCCGCCGAGCGCGCCCAGGGCGGCGCTGGTGGCCCAGGGCGGATTGCCGATCACGAGCACGGGCGCGGGCCGGTCCGCCAGGAACGTTTTCCAGTCGGCGGTGTAGAAGTCCTTTCGCTCCACCCGCCCGGACAGGCCGGGACACGCGTCGAGGACCGCGCGGGACGCCTCGACGTGGGCGGGATCGAGATCGAATCCCCGGTAGTCCGGCCGGTCGCCGAAGACCTCCGTTGCGGCCCTGAGGAAGTTCCCCGTTCCGCAGGTGGGCTCGACGACGGTCCTCACGCGCGGCGTACGCTTCTCGACCAGCTGCGCCACGCGACGGGCGAGGTCGAGAGGCGTCTGGAAATCGCCGAACACCGCCTGATGCTTCGTCTTCTTCATCGATCCGGCCGAGGTGGAGGGGTCAAGGTCCAAAGTCGAAAGTCCGAAGTCGGAACAGGAATTCAGGGATTTCGAACGGATGAAGGGGATTTCAGACTCTCGATTGTAGCAAAGTGCAGGGGCGGGGCGCGCCCCCGCCCAGACCGCAGGAACGTCTGCAGGCGTTGGATTGCATCCTGCGGGTGTGGCTATTGAATGACCCCGGATCCAGGTCTGTTGGATAGACGAGCACATGGCGGAGCCGCGGGCGCGAGCCCGCGAGCCCACGCGGATGCCGCCCTGCTATGGGGCTGTGCGCCGGCCCCGCAGACGCAGGATCGGTGCAACGCGGCCGCTTTCGGATCTACACCGCCTTGCCCGGGTTCAAAATGCCCTTCGGGTCGAGGGCCCGCTTGATCGCGCGCATGGCCTCGAGGGCCGGCTCGTCGAGGACGAGCGAGAGATGATCCCGTTTCGTGCATCCGATCCCGTGCTCCCCCGACAGCGTCCCCTCGAGCTGCGCCGCCTCTTCGAGGACGCGGCGGACCAGCCCCGGCCGCGCCTGCGCCCACGCCTCGTCGCTCAGCGCGCCCTGCAACACGTTCACGTGGATGTTCCCGTCCCCGGCGTGCCCGAAGCAGGCGATCTCCACGCCCGCCTCGCCGGCCAGCGCCTTCATGCGCCGGATCAGCGCCGGCATGCGGGCGGGGGGCGCGCAGACGTCCTCGGAGAACTTGGTGGGACACCGGTGCAGCAGGGCTTCCCGGAGCTGCCGTCGCGTCTCCCACATCCGCTCCCGCATGGACGCCGAGGGGGCGACCAGGACGTCCAGTGCCCCGCTCTCGAGAAGGGCCTCCCCCGCCCGTTCCATCGACTGCGACACCGCCTCCTCGTTTCGCCCCGTCAGCTGGACGAGAAGCTGGGCGCGGGCCTCGGGGAAGGGCATCTCCTTGTGCAGGAAGTCGGACGCCGCCTCGAGGCACAGCGCGTCCATGATCTCCACCACCGCCGGCACCTCGTCCCCGCGGGCCATGGCCGGCACCGCCGCGCACGCCGCCTCGAGGGAGGGGAAGGGGGCCAGAAGGTCGAGGGTCGCCCCGGGCCGGGGCAGGAGCCGGAGCGTGATCTCCGTCACCACGCCCAGCGTCCCTTCCGAGCCGACCAGGAGCCCGATCAGATCGTAGCCCGTGACGTTCTTGCGGAGCTTGCCCCCCAGGCGCGAGACGCGGCCGTCCGCGAAGACCACCTGCAGGCCGGCGACGAAGTTGCGGGTCACGCCCCACTTGAGGGCCCGCGGGCCTCCCGCGCACTCGGCCACGTTGCCGCCGATCGTGCAGGAATCCAGGCTCGCCGGATCGGGCGGATAGAAGAGCCCCTTCTCTTCCACGGCCCGCTGCAGCGCGCCCGTGATGACGGCGGGCTCCATGACCGCGAAGAAGTTCTCCTCGTCGATCTCCAGGATGCGGTCCATCCGCTCCAGCGACAGCACGATCCCCCCGGCGAGGGGAACCGCCCCGCCGGTGACGCCGGTGCCGCCCGTGCGGGGGGTGACGGCGAAGGGGTGGGCGTGGGCGAGCGCCAGGGTTGCGGACACCTCTTCCACGCACGAGGGCTTCACCACGGCTTCCGGCATGCAGGCGAGGCCCTCGGTCTCGTCCTTCGCGTACGGCTCGAGGCCTTCCGGATCGCCGCGGACCCACGCCTCGCCCACGATCCGGCGCAGGCGCGCCAGGACCTCCTCGTCGACGGGGCGGAAGGGTTTCGAAGGCACGGAAGCCGTCTCCTCAAAGATCTCAGCGGTTTTGCATGGCGGCCTCGTACCCGAGGCTTTCCCGCGTGAGATTCTCGGGCGGGAGGATGCGTTCGATGTAGTGGCGCTCGACGGGGGATAGGGGCCGCACGCAGGTCCCCTCCATCCGCAGGCGGAAGTCGCCGAAGCTCTCGACGCGGCCCCGGCCCTCGATCCACTGCCCCGTCTCGAGGGGCGCGGCCGCCGGCGCGGGGAACAGGAGGTAGACCTCGTCCTTGTGCAGGTTGATCAGATCGACGTAATTGGGGACGTCGACCACGACGGCGGTCGTCCCCGGCGGGCCGTCCGTTTCCCCTTCCGCTTTCAGATCCGTGATCTTGCCGATCACGTACGCCTGCTTGTCCACGAACCGCTCGGAGAGTGCCCGTTCCGCCCGCTCCACGTTGATGTCCAGCACCTTCCCGTCCTCGATGTCGTGCCGGGCCTGCGTGATCTCGATCCACGGCTGGGTGTGGTAGCGGTCCTCGTAGAAGATGCGCAGCTGCCAGTCGGCCACCAGCAGGGCCAGGAACAGGACGGAGAAGACGCCGAACACCGCGAGAAGGATCTTGACCCTCTTCCGGGCGCGGCGACGCGCCCGCTTCCGTTGCTGGAGATCCAGCGGCGGCTTCTTCCCGCTTCCCGCCCCGGCGGGGGGGCCGGGCATCACCGCTTCGCCGTCGGTGCGCTTGTCGTCCTCCATGGATCACCCCACAACATCGGCCCGGCCCTCGAGATCATGCTCCGGGTTGCATCGTAACAATTTATCCCCGTCTTCTTCCCCTGCCCTCCCCCATCCGGGGACCGGACGCCCCTCCCTGACGCTTCAGCGCCACGGTCAGGACCGAGACGTCCGCCGGCGTCACGCCCGGGATGCGCCCCGCCGCTCCCAGCGTGGCGGGACGGGCCTCGAGGAGCTTCTCCCGGCTCTCGTTGGACAGGCCGCCCACCGCTTCGTAGTCGAACCCCGCGGGAATGGAAACGCCTTCCCGGGCCCGCTGCTTGCCCACCTCCCGCGCCTGCCGCGCGATGTACCCCGCGTACTTGACCTCGATCTCCACCTGCTCGGCGGCCCGCGCGTCCAGGCCCAGCGCCGCCAGATCCGGCTCCGTCGAGGCCAGGTCGTCGAAGGTGACCTCGGGGCGCCGCAGGATCTCCAGCAGGGTCTTGCTGCCCCGCCGGGCGCGGGCGAGGACCCCGAGTCCCTTCGCCACGGAAGCCTCGTGGCGTTGCAGCCGCTTCAGCCGGTCCCGCCCCACCAGGCCCCAGGACGCGCCGAGCGCGGTGAGGCGCCGGTCGGCATTGTCCTGGCGCATGAGAAGGCGGTACTCCGCGCGGGAGGTGAACAGGCGGTAGGGTTCCATCGTCCCCTGGCACACCAGATCGTCGATCATCACGCCGATGTAGGCCTGGTCGCGCCGCAGGACGACGGGATCAAGGCCCCGGCAGAAGCGGGAGGCGTTGAGTCCGGCCACGAGCCCCTGGCCGGCGGCCTCCTCGTACCCCGAGGTCCCGTTGATCTGGCCCGCGAGGAAGAGGCCGGGGACGGGACGGGCCTGCAGGTCCGGTCCGAGCTGGCCCAGGGGGGGCACGAAATCGTACTCGATGGCGTAGCCGTAGCGCATGATGCGCGCCTTCTCGAAGCCGGGCAGGGCGTGGACCACCTCCTCCTGGAGGTCCCTAGGGAGACTCGTGGCCAGTCCGTTCAGGTACATCTCGAGGGTGTGTCGCCCCTCCGGCTCGAGGAAGATCTGATGGCGTTCCTTGTCGGGGAAACGCACCAGCTTGGTCTCGAAGGAGGGGCAGTACCGGGGCCCGGTGGAGCGGATCTGGCCGGTGAAGAGGGGGGCGCGGTGGAGGTTGTCCCGGACCCGCCGGTGGATGGCGGGGTGGGTCCAGGCCAGGTAGCAGGGAACCTGGCGCAGGCCGGGGAGGCTTTCGGTGAGAAAGGAGAAGGGCCGCGGGGGATCGTCGCCGTCCTGGCGCGTGAGGGAGGCGAGATCCACGGTCCTCCCGTTCACGCGGGGCGGCGTGCCGGTCTTGAGGCGTCCGAGGCGAAGCCCCGCCCGGGCCAGGTCCGCGGAGAGGCCGTGGGAGGCGGGTTCCCCCGCGCGGCCCGCGGCGAAGCGGTCCTCCCCGAGGTGGATCTCGCCCTCGAGGAAGGTGCCCGTGGTGAGGACGACGGCGCCGGCGCGGATCGTCTCTCCGCCCTGGAGCCGGACGCCGGCGGCGGCGCGGCCTTCCAGGACGAGGCCGGCGACGGCGTCCTGGCGGAGGTCGAGGTTCTCGCGCCGCTCGAGGGCGGACTTCATGGACGCGGCGTAGGAAGCGCGGTCGCACTGGGCGCGGGGGCCGCGAACCGAAGGCCCGCGGCTCGCGTTGAGCATGCGGAACTGGAGGCCGGCGGCATCCGTCGCCAGGGCCATCTGGCCGCCGAGGGCGTCGATCTCGCGAACCACGATGCCCTTGGCCAGGCCGCCCACGGCGGGATTGCAGGCCATCCAGCCGGCGGTGTCGAGGTTCAGGGTGACGAGGCACGTGGAGGCCCCTCCCCGGGCGGAGGCCAGGGCGGCCTCGATCCCGGCATGCCCGGCGCCGACGACGACGACGTCGTACGTTTCCGCGGCGGCGGGGGCGTCCCGTTGCGCGGCCATGGCGGATTCCTCCCTTTACTCTTTTGGGTTCGAGCAGTAGTGTACGGAGTTCCATCGACGTTGCCAAACGCCCCGCGCGCGCCGGCACGACGACGCGGAAGACGTCGGTCGGGAGGCGGGGCGGAAGGGAGGAAACGATGAGCAAGATCGACATTCACCTGGACAACCTGGACGAGCTCTTTCCCGGGGATTTCACGCCGGGCCAGGCGGCGCGGGCGAAGACGGTTTTCCTGAAGGAGGTGTCGCTGGGGGTCCACAAGTTTTACGGGGGCAAGATGGTGACGGTCCCCAAGGCGGGCCTCTACGGGTTCAACTGGTTCAACGTGTGGTACACGCCGGGGGTCTCGCGCGTCTCCACGGCCATCCGCGGCTGCAAGGAGTGGTTCGTTCCCGGCGTGACGGACCGGGCGGATCCGTCGGAGGACCCGGGCTTCGAGGATGCGTCCTTCGCGCTGAGCAACCGGGGGAACCTCGTCGGCGTGGTGAGCGACTCCACGCGCGTGCTCGGCGACGGCGACGTGACGCCGCCGGGGGGCCTGGGCGTGATGGAGGGAAAGGCCTTCCTGATGAAGTACCTGGGCGGCATCGACGCGGTGCCGCTGTGCGTGAACAGCCGGACGTTCAGCGGGGAGACGTCCGCGGACAAGATCATCGAGTTCGTGAAGATGGTGGAGCCCAGCTTCGGCGCCATCAACCTCGAGGACATCCGGCAACCGGAGTGCTACAAGGTCCTGGACACGCTGCGCGAGGCCTGCGAGATCCCCGTGTGGCACGACGACGCCCAGGGGACCGGCTGCGTGACCGTGGCGGGCCTGCTGAACGCGCTGAAGGTGACGGGCAAGGAGGTGGACAAGGTCCGCACCGTCCTCATCGGGGCCGGCGCCTCCAACACGACCATCGCGAGGCTGATGCTCCACGTGGGCGTGGACCCGGAGCGGATGGTCCTCTTCGATTCCAAGGGATCGCTCCACGCGGGGCGGGAGGACCTGGAGGCGGACCGGCGGTTCTACCGGAAGTGGGAGCTCTGCGAGAAGACGAACCCCGGCAACCGGTGGAAGACGCAGGCGGAGGCGTGCAAGGGCGCGGACGTCCTCATCGCCCTGTCGAGACCCGGGTCGGTGGACGCGGGATGGATCCGGACCATGGCCGACGACGCCGTCGTCTTCTCCTGCGCGAACCCGGTGCCGGAGATCTACCCCTACGAGGCCAGGGAAGCGGGCGCGCGGGTGGTGGCCACGGGACGGGGGGATTTTCCGAACCAAGTGAACAATTCGCTGGGGTTCCCCGGCATCCTGAAGGGGGCGCTGATCGTGCGGGCGCGCAAGATCACCGACAACATGGCGGTGGCGGCCGCGCGTTCGCTGGCCGCGTTCGCCGAGAAGAAGGGCCTCTCCGACGAATACATCATCGCCAAGATGGACGAGCGGGAGGTCTTCCCCGAGGAGGCGGCGGCGGTGGCGATGCAGGCCGTCGAGGACGGCGTGGCGAGGCGGACCCTGAGCCGCGACGAGGTCTATGCGGAAGCCGACCGCGACATCCAGAACGCCCAGAACCTCACCCGGCACCTGATGGACAACGGGTTCATTCCCGAGCCTCCCGGGGAACTTCTGGAGGCGGCGCTCGCCAAGGCGGTGGAGGCGGGCCGCGCATCCAAATGAGACGCGGCGATTCGAACGTCTGCCCTTGGACGGACATCGGCAGGACGGGGATCTGAAATCCCCTCGCGAGCGGAAGCTGGGATTTTTTCACAGCCTCAGAGCATGTGAAAAAATTCGCCGGGTTCCATCGTTTCAGGTGACCGGGAAATCCTTGCTCTTGCGCAAGCGCGAATTTTTCCACCTGCTCTATCGATCGCTGTCGCGATCGTAAGAGCCAGTTTCCTGGGGGGGGGGGGGGGGGGGACGCCCCCCCCCAAAATGTGGGGGGTGGGAAAACACCCCCCGGGGGGGGGGGGGGGGGTTTTTTTACCGCCATCCACAGTCTGGGGG
>Ga0180434_10009066_pt1 | contig 10881 bp, 9 predicted proteins | sample SS_ome_7_FD_132453 | JGI IMG/M metagenome (GOLD analysis project Ga0180434, IMG submission 132453) | Hypersaline lake sediment archaeal communities from the Salton Sea, California, USA - SS_1_D_2 metaG | ecosystem: Environmental > Aquatic > Non-marine Saline and Alkaline > Hypersaline > Sediment... | reverse complement strand
TTCGCTGACTATCAAGGTATAGACGGTCTAAGTGTACAAAAGGATTCAATTTTGTCAGGCCTCGACAAGCTTCAGACTCTCCGCGGCAAAAAGCTCTTCCACGGTCAGTACCCGACTGCAGAGCCCCTGTTGATGGGAGTATCGGAACAACGCTTCCAGCGCCTTGCGATTGGGCCCGATTCCGTACGAATAATAGTTGTCGCCCATCAAACCACGTGTCTCCTCGAACTCCTGGCCATACCAGGGGAGCATGTCGTACCACCAACCCGCCTTCGCCATCTGCTCATAGGCGGCCTGTTTGGCTTCTGCGTACGCTCTGAACACGGCCTCTGCCAGCCAGGGATTCTGTTTCAGGGTTTCCTTCTTCATGGCTACGGCGTGCATGATCGGGAAGATTCCGGTCTTCGCAAAATAGGCCCGCTCCGTCGATCGATAGTCAGGAAAGAGCCGTGCCACCTTGGGGTGACCTTGCACGTACGCCCTGGGTTCGGCAGCATGAAACAGAGCGTCAACCGCGCCGGATTCGATCAAATCGGATTCATCTCTTCCCGGGGGACCGGCGCTGATCGAAATACCCTCGGGCAAGACGTTCTCCTGTTTGGACACCTTACCCGAAACATTGGCTGACGAGTCTTTCGATGCATTGACCCATTGAACATCTTCCGGCTTGATCCCATATTCTTCCTGAAAGATCCCACGGATCCAGGTCAGGGAGGTCGACGAGTATCCCGGGGTGGCGATGGTCTTCCCACGCAGGTCCTCCGGCTTCTTTATGCCACGATCCGTACGGATAAAGACACTCTTGTGCCGAAACAGGCGCAACGGAAAAACCGGCAGCAGGGTGTAGTCCCGAAAGCCACCATCAGCGTATGCCAGCATGAACGGGTGCAGGCCTATTTCGCTCACGTCCCAGGCTTGTGGTTCGCTGAACACGTGCGTGTTCATATCACCGATCTTCGCCACTTCGAACTGCGTCTCACAGCCTTCAACCCTGACGCGTCCATCTACCAGGGCTTCAACCCGGTTGTATCTGTATCCCGCCATTGCAACAGAGAGCCCCTTGGATGATGCTGCCTCCTGTGCCAGAGCCCGGTTACCCGCAGCCACAGCACCGACAGCACCCGCCGTCAGCCCTGCAGCCTTGAGAAACTCACGGCGCGAGAAGTCCTGAGGAAGCTCTTCTTCTCTGTCTCGCTTCACGACTCCTCCATTATCGATCGATGTGATTCTGTGTATGTGTCTTCTCACGAACCTCTTCGGACCCATCTAACTCCGTCTTTTCGCCGCATCGAGTCCAGTTCGAGTTTTACCTCTCTCGTGGCGGCCCCTAAACGCTGCAGTCGATCAGGACCGCAGGTCGCGTGGCCTGCTCGGCCTCAGGCCTACGGACCGAACTGCCCGGGTCGTCTCATCCCCATTTCTTGGCGGGAGCATCATATGTCAGGTCTTCGTCGATTCTTTGTCGGACCGTCTCGACAACGAAGGCGGCGATTCGGCGACATTCATTAATTCTATTCTCTGAGACATACTTGTCCACGCCGGCTTTGGTCGAAAAGCCTTCCTGAATAATGTCCTTGCACAGGGTGCTTCCGAATTCTTCTTCAAATCGGAGCGCCAGATCGTACCCGACATTCATCGCGTGATTGGCTTTGTTTATCTTGGCATTCATTGCAGCGTCAGTGTTGAACATGAACAGACGCATCATGTTAGCCACTTTCATGTAACTATTCTCAATGCCGCCGAATTCGATGCCAATGGCAAGCATACCCGCCGTGAGGGCACCGCAGGTGAACCCCTTCAACACGGTTCCTCCGAGAAAACCATAGGATGCCCGCAGCAGTTCATCGTCTACCTTGATGACATCGGCAAGACCCTTCAATACGGTCTGAGCACAGTGGAACTCGCAGGCAGAGAAGTGATTGACCAACTTCCTACATGCTTCCACCGCTTCCTCATTGACACGGGCAGTAACATCTTCCGTTCTCTCATCCGTCAATTCCACCAAAAGGCCCGGGGCCGAACACATAGCCTTCATACAGGCACGGAAATCACGCTTGTTCGGCGTAAGTTGCCTGCAAATCATACTGCCGTTTACATCTTTGAACCGTGCAATGAAACTCTGACCAAGACCCACCACCCTGGGGATATTGTGGTCATCGGCTTCTTCTCCAAACATAAGTCCCAGCGTCATGATTGGCGATGTCACGCAACCACATTCGGCTTCCGTCAAACCGACACCGCCCCCCATTCCCGATGCCAGCAACATCATGCGCGCATTCTCCGCTCCTCGGATCTTCAAAAGGGTCCTCATAACAGCAGGCGCGCAATGTCCTGTCTTCAACACATTCTTGAAGCTCGTCAACCCGTATTGGCCCGGTTTCTTCTTCCGGACGGATTGATAGACGTCGCTCTTCGCGCTTTCTCGAATATCCATAATACCTAAATCCCACTCCTGTATTGGCAGCTATTTTCAGGTAGAACACTACTCCAATTCGAGCTCCAGTCCTCTCGTGCCGGCCCGCTGAACGCTCCAGTCGATCAGGTCAGCAGGCGGCGTGTCCTGGTCGCTCTCCGGCCGCCGAACCAACTGGATTGCCTCTGTCGGGCAAGTCGGGATACAGACACCGCAACCTATGCAGCGTTCCGACAACACCCCATATTCACCCCCTTCTTCCACGATCGCATCCATCGGGCACCGCTCGTCCGCACACACACCGCATTGGGTACAATCGTCCGGATCGATGAGGGCCACAAGATTGCTACTGGCCAGCATGTAGGGGGCATTGTAATCCTTGGCCCCACGAAGAATGCCGCAGCAGCATGGGCAACAGTTGCATACAAATGTCTGCCCCATCTGCACGTTGTAGGTACAATGAACCAGGCCCTCCTCCGGGGTAAAGATCTTTCGGAGGATCTTCAACTCGAGTCCGCTTTCAGTTGCAGGGAACCCCTGGGGCAGTTCGTCCATTTTCTTGGCCAAATCAGTGTATACGTCCGCCATGATATGACTCCTTTAACCCTTGAGGCCCATCACCAAATCGTGCCAACCTTCCTTAAAGGGTGCGTAGAAAGCAGTCGTCAGTTTCAGCTTCGAGATCAACCACCGGCCATCTACCCTTTCATACTCGTCGTCTTCGATGCCGGCCAACATGGTGTCCCGCCCTTCGGTCTCCGTGTATATGGCCAGCAAGTGCCACCTCGCCGTGGCATGATCGCCATCGACCTTGATCTCGGGGTTGGTGAAGAAGTGATACGTGAACTTGAGCTGTGCCTGCATGCCCGCGACAAACCCCCTCACCTCCTCCACGCCCTTGAATGTGCCGAAATCGCCACCGTCCCAGAGGATGTCCGGGGTGAACACATCCAGGAATGCTTCTGTCTTTCCTTCGTTCACCGCAACGTCACAGCCTTCGGAGTACCGGTACTTGAGCTGCTTGATCTCCTCGATGTCCTGCAGAACCCGGATCTGTCGGGCCAGTTCCTTTGGGCCCACATCAGGTGCCATCAGCATCCCCCTCCTTTCCTTCGAGGTACTGCGCCTTGAGAGATCTCTTGTCCACCTTACCCGTGGGGTTGATCGGCATGGCGTCTATGAAACGGATGTCCCGGGGACGCTTGTAGTCGGCCAGCTTGTCCCTGGTGAACGCCTGGAGGTCTTCGGCCGTGACCTTTTCCCCCGGTTTCGGCGTAACAAAGGCCAACACGTCTTCGCCAAGCTCCGGATGGGGCTTTCCCACGACGGCGCACTGACCCACCGCCGGGTGTTCATACAACACGCTCTCCACCTCCACGGAGTACACGTTGTATCCACCACGGACGATCATGTCCTTCTTCCGGTCCGTGAAGTAGAGGTAGCCTTCACCGTCGCATCGGCCCATGTCCCCCGTGTAGAGCCAGCCGTCCCGCAGGGTCTGCGCCGTCGCCTCCGGGTTTTTGTAGTATTCCTTCATGATGTTCGGTCCGCGGAGGATGATTTCCCCTACTTCCCCGGGCTGGACGTCGTGTCCCTGGTCGTCCACGATCCGCAGTTCCTGTTCCGGCGCCCACGGGTGCCCCACGGAACCGATCCTCGTGTACATCTCGGATGCATTAAGCGTCGTTCCGCCCGTGCCTGCCTCGGTCAGGGCATAGAGATTGTAGACCTTGATGCCGGGCCACGCCGCCTGCAGCTTTCGAATGACCTCCTCGGGCATGGCTGCTGCACCTGATGTCAGAGATCGAAGGGATGAAGTGTCGAACTCTTTGAACCGAGGGTGATTCAAGAGGAAGACATACATCGCAGGTGCGCCGCCATAGCTCGTGGGTCTTTCCTTCTCTATGGTCTCAAAGGTCTTCACCGCATCGAAGCTCTCTTCCAGGATGAGCCCCGGCGCAAAATAGAGCCACATCATCATGACCGAACTGCAGCCGCTCGAGGTGAAGAAGGGAAAGGCGTTCTGAAAACGGGACGCGCCGTGATGGAGGCGAGACAAATCCAGAGAGGTACCGATCAGACGCCCACAAGCCACCTTGTTCGCCTGAGTCAGGACCACGCCCTTGGGAAGCCCCGTGGTTCCGCTCGTATAGAGCAGGTCGGCCTCATCGTCCGGGCCGATCGAGACCTCGGGCGGCGAGCCTGAGGATTCCGTCACCTTGGTGAACGACTCGACCCAGTCCGGCAGGCCCTGCCCTTCCTTCTCGATACCCACGATTCTCTTGATGTCGAGCCGGTCCCGGACCTCGTCGACCAAAGGCAGGAAGTCGTGGCCTGCGATGATCCAGTCCGCGTCCGAGTTCTCCACGATGTACTCCACTTCCCGTGGGACCAGACGGACGTTGATCGGAACAAACACGGCACCAAGCTTGTGGATCGCCAGGTAAGTGTAGTAGCACTCGACGCTGTTGGTGAGCAGGAAGGCGATCTTCTCGCCTTTCTTCACACCCAGGGCTGAAAGCCCGGCCGCGAGCCGGTCGGACCGTTCGTCCATCTCCTTCCAGGTGTGACGAAGCCACTCCCTCGTCCGGTACGAGACCGACACAAAGGCCTCCCGGTCCGGGAAATCGGCAACGTTTCTTTCGAGCAAATCGCGAATAGTCTCCGGATTCTTCCACATGGCTCCTCCCCCTTGTCGAGGGTGTCGAGTCAATCAGGGACAGCCGTTGAGTTCAGTGGCTGTCCCTGATTTGCTGAGGCTGGTGAGAAATGGCCAGATGCAAGGCGCGCGAAATCCTTAGGAACGAGGCGTACACCGTACGCCGCAGTGAAGAAGGATGAGTGCAACGCCGCAGGTGACCGTTTGTCGCCGGCCTCACGGGATGTAGCCCTTTTCCTTGGCCTTGACTACATAGTCCGGTGGGGACCACCACATATCCAGGCCCATGTCTTCCACCACGACCTTGGCAGCGAGGTAACCGGAGCTCAACAGGATCATCCCGCCCGGATAACTCGACGCACCACCAATATAGAGCCCTTCCAGGGGCGTGCGATGCCGCGAGCAGTCCTCGTTGGGACGGAGGTAGCCCATCTGTAGCATATTGTATTCGCCGTGTTTGAAGGAGCCCTTGGTCATGGTCTCGAGCCTTCTCTCGATGTCCAGGGGGCTGTAAGAGAACTGGAAGAGTACTTTTGCCTCTCCCATGTTGGTGGAATAGCTGCTGACCATGTCGTAACAGCGCCTGGAGAGGTCTCTCTTGATTTCGTCCCACTCCCCACCCTCAACCTCATAGGCTGCCCAGGACTCGAAGCGCAGGGTGTTCAGAGGGCCGTAAAGCCCACTGCAGGATGCCTGATGCGGATCGAACTGGGTGGTGCACGTAAAGTGCCCGGCCGGCTCGAGCAACTCTCCATTGTCGACCTTGGCCACGTGGGATTTCACATCCTCCTCTGTTTCATAGCCGAAGACGTGGATCAGCGCATCGTTCACATCCGGGTTGGACTCGGCCGCCTTGAACTTCGGCACGTCCCCCTTGATTCCCCAGTGGGCCGTGTAGAAACTCCGGTGCTCCCACCGCCAGTTCTTCACGCTCGCCACCAGATCCTCGTGCAGGTCCTTCTCGTCCAGGCACTTGAGGAAGGTCTGCTCAGGGTTCAATGTACTGACCACCGCCTTTGCCCGAAACTCGCGACCGTCCGAGGTCCGAACGCCCACGGCCTTCCCGCCTTCCACGATGATCTGCGTCACGTCGGCCCACTCGAGAACGTGGCCGTCATTCCTCTTCAGGGCATTGTGGATGGCAGAGGACAGGGTGTGAGAACCACCGCGAACGATTGCGGCGTTCAGCATGCGGTAGATATAGAGCGGAATCAGGTATCCCACACTTGTCGAATCCGGATCCAGTCCCCACATGGTACAGATGTAGAGCAGGGCGCCCCTCACGCGGGGATCCTTGAACCCATAGAAGTCGAGCATGGAAGCCGGTGTCTGCTCAGACACCTCTACGCAACGCCTGCCCAGCTCGGTCTGGTTCATGAGCATGACGTTGTCCAGACCCGGAACCGGATGCACATACGTGGCCGGGATCAGGATCTCGTCCGAGATCTCTTTGAACTCGGCGTACATTTTCTCAAAGGTCTCGGCATCCTCGGGCGAGAACCCGCGGATCGACTCGGCCGACTTCTTCGGGTCCGTGTACAGGACCAGGGCGGAACCATCCTTGTAGTGAAAGGCCATCTGCACGTCCGGACGCAGGAACGCGAGGTTGTTGTCCGGCAGTTCCAGGTCCTTGTACGCGGGCATCTGCTCGGCCAGCATCATGTAGATGGCGTGAAGATTGAACCGGAAGGGCGATTGAAAATCATCGGTGGAAAGCCCGCCGCCCGTTTCCCACTTCTTCTCCAGCACGCACACTTTGGCCCCTGCCTTGGCCAGGTATGCGCCGCAGCTCAATCCGTTCGGGCCGGCGCCCACCACGATGACGTCGAATTCGTTGCCGTAACCCATATCTTGTTCTCCTCTTGGTCCTTCCATATGGAGTTCGCGAAATCACTCCTTCACAGCAAGACGCTCGATGTTCTTGAGCATCCACTCGCCCGGCCTGTGGATCCACCAGGGTTGCTTCCGGATCCCCATGTCTTCCGCCACCACGCAGGCCGCGTTGTAGCCTGTAGCGCCCCAACTCAGGGAGATGGGCCACACACTGTTGCACATGTACAGATTCTTGATGGGCATGCGATAGGGCATCCGGTCGAGATAGGACTGGCTGGCCGGAAAGGCGCCGCCGATACCGTCCCCGTACTCCGAGGCCATGTTGCCGCGCCAGAGATCGAGGGGCGAGACGGCCAGGACGTCGAGGATGCTGTCCTTGAAGCCCGGGGCATACTCCTCCAACTCGTCCTCCCGCTTCCTGACCAGCTCCCACTTCATATCATCCCATTTCTCAGGGTGGGAGTTACCGTCCACGTCACGCCACCAGAAGGGCAAAATCTCTTCCAGGCGGAAGGTCACATAGCCTTCCCGTGATGCCTGGGTCGGGTCGATGTTGGCGGGCATGAGCATCTCCCACCATCCGCTGAAGGCCTTTTCCGGGTCGCCGCTCCTCTCTGCCACGTACCAGGATTTCCAGTCTTCGAGTGAATTCTTTCCCTTGTAGTAGAAGTCAGATTTCATGATGTACGGATCATGGGCTGCGCTCTTCCACTGAGGGGCCTGCTTGAGGGCCCAGATCGTCACACTGGAAGAGCGCGAGGCATTGTCGAAGTACTTCATCTTCACGGCCAGGCGTGCGTCTTCCTGCATCATCACGTCCTCGCCGATGAGCTCCAGCGATTTGCGGGCCCCCACATTGCTCACCACCGCTTGCTTGGCCGTGATCGTCTGGCCGGGGAACATGACCGAGTCGTCGGAGAGCTTGACCCCCTTGGCCACCCCCTTCTCCGTGATGATCTCGTCGACAATCGTGTTTCTCCATATGGTGCCGCCGTGGCCGAGGAAGTGCCGGGCGAGCGCGTGCACGATCGAGTGGTTGCTTCCCTTCAACTGTCCGGTGGGCACGTAGAAAGCGCCCATGACGCCCATGGGTCCCTGGGCCTTGGCCAGAGGGTCGCCTATGGTCAACGTCGCGCATCCCGGCTGGAACATGACCTGCCTGATCCTGTCGTCTTCGAACAGGACATTCAGGAATTCGAAAGCGTTCATCTCCACGAAGTCGTCCACCCGAATGCCCGCAATCCTGGCCATGGTCTCGTACATCCGGATCAGGTTCTGAGGGGTCGGAGGGGAGAAGACCATCATCTCGTTCATCTCGACAAAGGTCTCCATGACCATTCCGACCATGGACTGAAACCTCCGGGCATCCTTTTCGGAGAAATGCTTGATTGCGCTTATGCTGCCTTCCAGGTCCAGCGGACCGAGGTACAGGTTGGTGTGGTCCGGAAAGAAGGCGCCGAAGAAACGCCCTGGCACGATATATTCGAGACCGTAATCCTCCAGGTCCAGGTCTTCCCACATGGGCGCCGCCCCTCCGAAGAATCCTGAAGCACAGGGCGTGCACATGGCGCCCGGGAAGAACTCGTTCGACTTGCAGTGCGTTCCCACTTCCTGGTTCGCCTCGATCATCAGGACCCGGGCGCCGGCCTTCTGCAGGTAGCAGCCGGCCGGGAGCCCACCCCCCAGACCCGCACCTATGACGATGACGTCGTATTCGTTCATCCCGTTGTTCGTCCCGTTCATGTCGCCCTCCCCTTCTATTCCTTCGTTTCAACCTTGACCGCTTCTTCCTCGCTCTCCTTTCCGGAAAACAGCCTCTTCAAGCCATTGGAGAAGATCCGGAGCAGGGACCTGAACACGAAAGCCAGGGTCTCCTTCTTGAAGGCGAGCCGCAGGAGAGGCCCCATGTCTTCCGGCTCGATCCCTATCCACACACACCAGACCACGGGGTCATAGGTCTTGCAGTACATGATGAGCGACCCCTCCGGCGGGCGGGTGGGCGGAAGCTTCGTCATCTTGCTTTCATCCTCGAGCCTCATCTTGAGGGCCATGTTGCCCAGTCCTGTTGAACCGCACTGCATATTGGCCTCCTTCTTGTTGATTTCTGTCTCTCAGCCACCTTGCGAAAACGGTCAGTACTGACCGAAGCCATACTCAGCCCACCGTTTCTTCACCTTCTCCACATCCTCGGACGGAGGCGGTTCCACGGGGGCGATCCTGGCCCCTCCCCACCTCTCCTGTCTGGGATGTCGGCTCCACTTCACTGTCGCGTCGATGAAGAGCTTGCTACCCAGGACGCCCCCGTAATTCTCTATGTTGGAGCCATCCTTCGAGGTAGCGACATCGAAGATGAGATTGTTCACAGGCAGAACGTGCACGTCCTGCGCCGGGTCCACGTTGTTGTTGATGGCCCGGTTGATGGCTGCCGGGTCATAGATGTTGACATTCTCTTCCACCACCACTAGCATCTTGACCGGCAGGTTGGATGACTTGTGTCCCAGGAGCGTATAGGCAACCTGCATGGGGTGTCCCTCCCACATCTTCTTGATGCTTACCGCGAAGAAGGGGGCAAGGGTAAGGTCCAGGACCGGGATGCCGGCGTTCTGCAGGTGGTTCTTGAGGATGGCCGTCGTTCCGGCCGCAATCGTCACCAATTGCTCCTCCAGGATCGGAGCCAGGCCGGAGGCGCTGCCCGTGTAGATGGGGTCGTCCCGATGGGTGATGCACTCGACTTTCATGACCGGCATCATGGCGGGCTCACTGTACCGGCCACTCGCCTCTTTGAGCGGCCCCTCCATCACGTAGGCATCCGGGTCGCGCAGGACATGGCCCTCGATCACGATCTCCGCCGACGCAGGAACACACAGGTTGCTCGTCTCGCACTTGACCAACCGCAGGGGCTCGCCCATCATGGCGCCGATCCATTCGTATTCCCCCCACGGGCCGCAAGTGGTCACGGGCGAGCCGGCCGCGATCATCATGGCAGGGTCCATCCCGTACACAAATGCAACGGGCATGTCCTCGCCCCGTTCACGATACTTCTCGAACTGGCGACCCCAGTGCTGGCTTCTGACGAGCAGGGAGACGATCTTGTCCTTGTCAGCGATCTGGCCGCGATAGCACCCGAGATTGTATTCTCCCGACTCCGGATCCCGCGTCACGACTCCGTGCCACATGTTGATGTAACGGCCCCCGTCTTGCGGATGCCACCAGGGCACGGGAATCTGGTTCAGGTCGATTCCTTTGCTGATGATGTTTTCTTTCACCGGGCCCGTATTCATCACGATCGGGGAAACAGGGGTGCGAAGCGACTCCCTGAGCCTTTCCAGCGTTGTGGGCAGAGGCGTATCCTTCGGAAGCCCCAGGGCGAGGGCGAGCTTGCCGAAGGTGTTGAGGCTCCCCACAAAGAGCCTGCTGCACCAGGTCCTCTCATGGCCGAGCACGTTCTCGAAGAGGACCGCCGGCCCCTGCCTGGCCGACATCTGGCGGGCGATCTCCTGAATCTCTCCGTCAGGGGTTACGGGGACGTCGACCACCTTGAGTTCATCCTCCGCTTCGAGGCACTCGAGCCAGCCCCTGAGATCTCCGGACCCTCCACCCCTGGAACTTGTTCTCCCCTTTCCGCTCATTCCGATCCTCCTCACGTACGTGTAGCGAGGCTCTGTGTCAGCGCTATTGAGGTTTCTCCGTCTCATGCTGAAGCGACCCATTCCCCATGGCCTTCAACAAGGTCTCCAGGTTTGCCTCGAACACCCGGGCCGTGAGCAGCCCGGCCATCTCTGCGTCCCTCGCCTCAAAGGCCTCGACCAGGCGTTCGAAAAATATCTGTATCCCCGGATCGAAGTGGACGGGCAACTCGAAGATCGTGCGGGATGTCCGGGTCGTCCGGGCAAGTGAGTTGAAGAGAAGCTGGAGATATCTGTTATGAGAAGCCTGAAAGATGCGTCGGGTGATCTCGAACGTCAGACTTGTACTG
>Ga0180434_10009065_pt1 | contig 10881 bp, 13 predicted proteins | sample SS_ome_7_FD_132453 | JGI IMG/M metagenome (GOLD analysis project Ga0180434, IMG submission 132453) | Hypersaline lake sediment archaeal communities from the Salton Sea, California, USA - SS_1_D_2 metaG | ecosystem: Environmental > Aquatic > Non-marine Saline and Alkaline > Hypersaline >... | reverse complement strand
TCGTTTGCCGATCGGCACTTGGTATCCCTCACGCTTTCGCATCAGGGCGCCCACGGGACAAATGGAAAGCGCTTTATCCGTCACGTCGGCCTGCGTATCGGCGAGTCGGGCTTCGGCATTGACGGCGATGCGTTTTTCCGGACCGCGGCCCACGAACTCGAATACGTGTTTACCGTCCAGGTCGCGCGAGGCCCGCACGCATCGGGCGCACAGGATGCAGCGGTTCCGGTCGATGAAGATGTCCGGGTGCGAGGCATCCAATTCGCGATCCGGGAACTGATAGGGATATTTAGGCGCCATAATCCCGAATCGATAGGCCAGCGCCTGCAGTTCGCAGTTGCCGCTCTTCTCGCAGAACATGCAGTAATGATTGCCCTCGACGAAGAGCATCTCGATCAGCGTCCGGCGGTACTCCCGCAGGGTGTCGATGTCGTTGTCGATGATCATGCCGTCAACCGCCGGTTCGGTGCAGGCCGATACGGGCCGGCCGTTGGCGAGCACCGTGCAGACCCGGCAGCTCCCGAAGGGTTCGAGCCCGGGCAGGTGACAGAGCCGGGGGATCCAGATGCCGGCGGCGTCAGCCGCTTCGATGATGGTCCGGCCCCGTTCGGCTTCAATTCTGGTGCCGTCGATCGTGATGGTGATCCTCTCGCTCATGATCCCTCTCCCGGCTCAGGAACGTGGATCGAGGCCCGTCCGGTGAGCGCCTCCGATTCCGCTACCGCCTCTTTCAGGTCGAAGGAGCGGCGGAAGCCGTCGGGATCCTCCGCCACCAGGTCGTCGTAGAGCGACCGGAAATTCTCCAGAGTCGAGAGCACGGGATTGGCCGCCGTCTGCCCGAGCCCGCAGCGGCTGGTGGCCTTCATCACAGCCCCGATCCGCTGCATCGATGCAAGATCCCCGGGTTCGCCGCGGCCGGCCCTGAGTCTGTCGAGCCAGGTCCTCAGAAGCGTGGTGCCGACCCGGCAGGGGGTGCAGTAGCCGCAACTCTCCCCGCAGAAGAACCCGGTGAAGGCTGAGACCACTTCGAGCAGATCGCGCCCCTTGCCGAAGATCATGATCGAGCCGCCGGTGGCCAGATCGTCGAAGCAGATCCGGCGCTCGAAGTCCTCCGGTGCGATCATCCGGCCCGACGGGCCGCCGACCTGGACCGCGATGGTATTGGCGGCGCTGACCTTTTCGAGCAGCTCGTTGATGGTGATGCCGAATTCGACCTCGTAGACACCGCCCTTGGCACAGTCGCCCGAGACACTGAGCAGTTTTGTGCCCGCGCTCTGTTTCGTGCCGATGTGCGAGAAGGTGGCCGCGCCCTCTTCAGCGATCTTGGTCACGCAGCAGAGGGTTTCGACGTTGTTGATCGTCGTCGGGCAGCCGCGATACCCCTTCTGGGCGGGGAAGGGCGGGCGATTCTTCGGATCGCCCCGCAGGCCCTCGCACGAGCTGATCAGGGCGGTTTCCTCACCGCAGATATAGGCCCCGGCGCCCATCTGGATAGTGATATCGAAGTCGAACCGCGAACCGCGTATGTTCTCGCCGAGGAGCCGGTCGGCACGGCGCTCTTCGAGCACGCTCTCGAGAAAGGCGCGCAGGTAGGCGTATTCGCTGCGCAGGTAGAGGATTCCTTCCCGGGCGCCGATGGCGTAACCGGCGATGGTCATGCCGGCAAAGACGCGGTCGGGCAGTTCGGTCAGCAGGACGCGGTCCTTGAAGGTGCCGGGCTCCCCCTCGTCGGCGTTGCAGATGACGTATTTGGTGTCACCGGCAGCCTTGCGGGTGAATTCCCACTTCATCCCGGTGGGGAATCCGGCTCCGCCCCGGCCCCGCAGGCGGCTGGTCTTGATCGAGCGGATGACCTCGGCCGGAGTCATGCCCAGGGCCTTGCGTATGGCTTCGCCCCGGTTCAGGGGCGAGAGGACCACCGGACCTGCCTCGCGGACGTTGTTCCTGACCATTGCGCGAACGAGTTCGTGGGCGTTGTTCCCGTCGCCGGGGGTGGTGACGAGTTGCTGCGGGTCGCCGTGTTCTCGCAGCCCGGCAACGATATCGCGGACCTTCGCCGGGGTGAGTCCGGTGACCACGGTATCGTTGATCAGGGCGGCCGGAGCCTGATCGCACATGCCGATGCAGGCCGTGCGCTCGAGCGTGAAGAGCCCGTCGGAGGTTGTCTCCCCGAGGGCGATCCCGAGTTCGGCCGAGAAGGCCGCGCGCACTTCCTCGTAGCCCTTGAGGCGGTCGATGATGTCGTCGCAGAGCCAGATGACGGTCCTGCCCCGGCTCTCTTCGGAGAGGAAGTGGTAGAACGAGACCACGCTCTCCACCTCCACCCGTCGGGCGCCTGTCTGCTCGGCGATGGCATTCATGGCCTCGCTGCTGACACCGCCCTGGCTGGCCTGAACGGCCCTGACGATCGCGATCATGCGGGAGCGGTCGTTGCCGTATCCGGCGCAGATCGCCGCGATGCTCGATGCCGGTGAATCACTCATGAGTCCCCTCAGTGCGATTCGCAAATACGTCCTCTGTCATGGATCAAGGATACAGGCTTGAGGACGACCGTACATCTGGAATAGCACCTTTACCCTGCCCGGGGTTCAAGGAGAATGCTCCCCGGTATTGCCGGCGATGGCCCGGCCGGTGCGGCGGCGCGGCGGCAACCGACGATTCATTCCCGGCGGCCTTTGCGGTTGAGATGCGGGGGACGGGATCCCTAGACTGTGGCTCCGGCAGGCAGGAGGCCAGTCCGGCCGCGCCCGGCATCGGGAACGGCGGAACCGGGCCCTGCTGCACACCAGCCACCGGAAAGGATTCCCCTGAGTGAGTGTGCGCGTCAACATGGCCGTGAGTCTCGATGGCAGGATCGCTCTCCCGTCACGGAAGCGTTTCCGGCTCGGGGGGGATGAGGATCTTGCCCGTCTGACTGCCTTGCGGGCCTGGGCGGATGTTGTCGTGGTCGGGGCGGCGACGATCCGGACCGAGGATCCCCCGTTTTCCCTGCCTGCCGCCGAGGCCCGGAAGCGGGCACAGGACGGGCGCTCACCGCACCCGGCCGTGGCGGTTGTGACCGCTTCGCTCGACCTCGGGATCGGGCGGGTCTTCACCGGTCCCAATCATGCCATCGTGGCCGTACCCGATCCCGCCCCGGCGCCTTCGCCCGAACTCGACGCCACCGCCGAGATCTGGCGTTTTCCCGAAGCAAGAGTCGCGGCCGATCAGCTCCTCGGTCGGCTCCGCTCGGCCGGTTACGAACGAATCCTGGTAGAGGGCGGGGGAGGGACGGCGGCGGGTTTCTTCGCCGCCGACCTGGTTGATGAGCTCTACCTCACGCTCACTCCCTGGTTCATCGGCGGGGATGACGCCCCCGCGATCTGTGAAGCCGGCGGGGTCCTGCCCGGGACCGGACGATTTGCCCTGGCAGGAATTGAAAAAAGAGCGGAAGAAGTGTTCCTCCTCTACCGCAGACGTTACCTTGCAGAAGGTGCGGGCGGGACGGACTCTGTCCCGGATCAGTGAAGGAGCTGCGTGTGGCGAAACCGGACAACACCCTTCCCGGACTCTGTCTTTTCGGTGACGGTCGCATGTCCCGGGCTCTGCAGGAACACGCCCGGACGCACCGGATTCCGATTACCCGGGTCTTCACCGGTGATGAACTGCGCAACGGCTTCCCCCGCAAGAAGGGCGATCTCAAGGGGGCCGTCGTCGGCGTGGATTTCTCCGGGGCTGAAGCGGTGGCCGCCAACGTGCACCGGGCCGTCGAGCTCGATCTCCCGCTTCTGGTCGGCACGACCGGCTGGCAGAATATGCGGGCCGAAGTCGAAGCTTCGGTCATCAACGGCGGCGGAGCCGTTCTTTACGCCCCGTCACTCAGCTTCGCCGCGCTGGTGCTCTTCCACCTCGTACGGCAGGCTGCCTGGCTCTTCGATGCCGATCCGGCCTACGATCCGTGGGTGGTGGAACAGCAGCACGCCGCCCGGCGCGATGTCCCCGGCGGGGCTGCCCTGCATATCGGCGAGATCCTGCTCGATACGGTTGCGCGCAAGAACCTGCTCCAGATCGGGCCGGCTGCGGGACCGCTGGCTCCCAACCAGCTCAGCATAGCCACGGCGCGTGGCGGCTATGCCCCCGGCACGCACCAGGTGGGTTTCGACGGTCCCGGCGAGAATCTCGAACTGATTCACCGGGTACGTGACCGGCGGGTTCATGCCGCCGGTGCGGTCCGGGCCGCCCTCTGGCTGCGGGACCGGAGCGGGTTCTTCACCATCGACGATTTCATGGCCGATATCTTCACCGGGTTCGATGAACAACGGGAATCGCCGGGAACGGTCGAAATCTGAAGCATCCCGATTGCGACGACGGAGAGACGATCGTGGTAAACAGCCGGTTGCGGTCATTGCCGCCCTACCTGGCGGCCGAGTTGAATGCCCGGGTGGCGGCCGCGACGGCCGCCGGCGCCGACGTCATCAATCTTTCGATCGGATCGCCCGACATCCCTCCCGACCCGCGGATCGTCGAGGCCGCCCGCCAGGCCCTCACCGCGCCCGGCAATCACGGGTACATGTTCGGTGGCGGAACACCGGCTTTCCGGGAAGCGGTCGCGGTGTACATGCAGACCCGTTTCGGCGTTACCCTCGATCCGGCGACCCAGGTGCTGGCTCTGATGGGGAGCAAGGAGGGGCTGGCGCACCTGCCCCTCGGGCTCTGCGAGCCGGGCGAGGTCGGGGTGTATCCCGATCCCGGCTACCTCGCCTACTACCCCGGTCTGCACCTGGCCGGGGCCGACCCGGTCACCCTGCCGCTCGATCCCGCCGATGGCTGGCGACCGCAGTGGGCCGAACTCGAGCGAAACCTCTGTGATCGCGGTCCCCTGCGGCTCGTGATCCTCAATTATCCCCATAATCCGACCTCGGCAACCGCCGAGGCCGGCGATCTCGACGCGGCAATACGCTGGGCCCGTACGCGCGGGGCGGTTCTGCTCAACGACAATGCCTATGCGGATATCGGCTTTGACGCCTACCGGCCGCCGAGCCTGCTCCAGGCTCCCGAGGCCGGGGGTGGCGGGAAGGGCAGCCGCGTCATCGAACTGCACAGCATGTCGAAAACCTTCTCGATGGCCGGCTGGCGCTGCGGCTTTGCGGTCGGCGACCCGGACGTGATCGCGGTTCTGGCGCGGACCAAGAACTATTACGATTCGGGGCTCTTTGCCGTGGTTCAGCACGCCGCGGCCACCGCTCTCGATCTGGCCTCCGAGATCGCTGCGGCTGTCAGCGCGCGCTATCAGGCCCGGCGCGATCGGCTCCTGCCCGCGCTCGATGCCCTCGGACTCACAGCCGAGGTCCCTGTCGCCACGATCTACCTGTGGGCACGCCTGCCTGCCGGCCGGGAGGATGATCTGGAGTGGTGCTCCCGGCTCCTCGATGAATCGCACGTGGTCCTCTGTCCCGGTCAGGCCTTCGGTTCCCGTGGTCGCGGCTGGGTGCGATTCTCGCTGACTGCTCCCGGAGAGCGTCTCGATGAAGCCGTCGCCCGGCTCCGGGAACGGAGAGGCTGATGACCGATACGCTCCGCATGCGCAATCTGCGTTTCTATGCCTACCACGGCGAGACACCCGAAGAGCGGGCCGGCGGCCAGATCTTCGAAGTGGACGTCGAGGTGGCCTTCGATCAGCGTCCGTCGTCGGCGACCGACGATCTGAACCAGGGAGTCGATTCGCGCGAGATCTACCGCCGGATCAAGCAGGTGGTCGAAGGGGAAGCGTGCAATCTGGTCGAGACGGTCGCCCAGCGGGTGGCCGACGACCTGCTTGCTCTCCCGCTGATCGAACGGGTCCGCGTCACCCTGCGCAAACCGGGTGCGCGACGCTACGATCCCGATGAACCCGGCTACGAGGTCGAGATCATCCGCCCCTGAGAAGGTATGATGAACCCTGATTCTCCCGAGACCGTCATGCACGAAACCTGGCTCGCCTTCGGCGCCAATCTCGGGAATCGCCTGGCCGCGATCAGGTTCGGGGTGGCCGGTCTGGCGGCCGCAGGTGTCGAACTGGTGGAGAGTTCGAGCATCTACACCAGCCGGCCGAAGTACCGGCTCGACCAGCCTCCTTTTCTCAACTGTGTCGGACACTTCCGGACCGTCCTGGAACCCCGCGCCCTGCTCGAGGTCTGCCAGCGGGTCGAACACGACGCCGGTCGGCAGCAGCGGTCCCGTTACGGTCCCCGCGAACTCGATATCGATATCCTGCTCTACGATGACCTGCAGCTGCATGAAGCCGATCTCCAGCTGCCGCATCCGGGGATCGCCAAGCGGCTTTTCGTGCTCGTACCCCTGGCCGAACTGGCTCCGACCCTGCCGGTTCCCGGCACCGGAGACGTCGGCGCGCTGCTCCGCGAGGCCCGCCGGATACTGCCGGTCGAGGAGGAAGTCAGTCGGGTGGGGCCGAACGGGAACCGCGCACCGGTGGCGGAACCCGAAGGACGGGACGCCGGATCATGAGGCGGCCGGTCCGCAGCGAGATCACCAGCCGGGCGGAATCGCTCTGGCTTTCCTACCTGGCCGTAGAGGGGCCCCCCGGTTCGGGCTCGACCGCGCTGGCCACGCGCCTGGCCCGGGCGATCGGCGGCCGGCTCGTTCTCGACCGGGCGCGCGAGAATCCGTTTCTGAAGGATTTCCTGGCCGATCCGAGGCGCTACGCTTTCAAAACCCAGCTTTTTTTCACCCTCTCCCGCATCATGCAGCAGCAGGAGGCGATCGTGCAGCGCGATCTCTTCCAGCCGACGGTGGTGACCGATTACCTCTTCGCCCGCGACCGGCTCTACGGCTCGCTCACGCTCGATGATCGTGAGCTGGCGCTGTATGAGAAGCTGGCCGGCGTCATCGAACGCGATATCCATCGGCCCGACCTGGTCGTCTACCTGCAGTACGATTCCGAGACCCTGCTGCGCCGCCTGAAGGACCGGTCGGAGGAACAGTGGTTGAGGCTCGGTCGGGAATACCTGGTGGCAGTCGTCGAAGCGTATAACTACTATTTCCTCCATTACGAGGAAACCCCGCTGCTGATCATCAACGGTCAGCTGGACGATCCCGGCCGCAGTGACGAGGCTCTCAAGCGGCTGGTAGGAGAGCTCGAACGCACCCATGCCGGGGTGCGCTACTACAACCCCGGAGGGTGATGCCGGCCCGGGGGGAGCGAACCGTGAAGGAAGCACGATACATCGCCATCGAGGGCTCGATCGGAGTCGGCAAGACCAGTCTCGCGACCCTGCTCGGCCGGCGTCTGGGAGCGCGGCTCGTGCTCGAGAAGCCCGACGAGAATCCCTTCCTCGATGATTTCTATCGCGACCCGCGGCGTTACGCCTTCAAGACCCAGCTCTTCTTCACGCTCTCGCGCTACATGCAGCAGCAGGAGTTCAACCAGCAGGATCTCTTCCACGATCTGGTCATCGCCGATTACCTCTTCGCCAAGGACAAGATCTTCGCCTACCTGACCCTTGACGACAAGGAGCTGGCTCTCTACGAGAAACTCGTGGACCTGATCGAACCCGAGATCGCGGTACCCGACCTGATCATCTACCTGCAGGCCACGACCGAAGTCCTCATGGAGCGCATCCGACGACGCGGCCGGGCCTTCGAGCGGCGACTTTCCGAGGATTACCTCCGCTCCCTCAACGAAGCCTACAACTACTATTTCTTCCATTACGATGCCGGACCGCTCCTGGTGGTCAACACCAGCGAGATCGATTTCGTGCACCGGCAGGCCGATCTCGACGATCTCATCGAGGAGATCAGGCGGCCGCACGCCGGCACGACTTTCTACGGCCCCCGGGGGTAACCGAGATGAGCGTCACCCCGCCGCCTGAACCTGCCCGCCGCAAGGTCACCACCCGTACCCTGCGGCAGATGAAAGCCGAGGGGACGAAGATCGTCAGCCTGACGGCCTACGATGCCCTGACTGCGAGTCTGCTCGAAGCGGGCGGGGTGGACTTCATCCTGGTCGGCGACTCGGCCGGGATGGTCGTGGCGGGTCGGCGGGATACCCTGAGCGTGACCCTGGAGGAGATTCTCCTGATGACCCGCTGGGTGGCCGAGGGGGTCGAGCACGCTCTCCTGGTCGCCGACATGCCCTTCCTGACCTACCAGGTGAACCCCGACGAAGCGGTCCGCAATGCCGGACGCCTGCTGGCCGAGGGGGGGGCGGAGGCGGTCAAGATCGAGGGCGGGCGGCACATCGTCCCGACCGTTCAGCGGCTCGTGAATACGGGGATCCCCGTGATGGGACATCTCGGCCTCACGCCGCAGAGCATCCACAGCTTCGGGGGCTGGCATCTGCAGGGGGTCGACCGGGCCGCGGCCGACAAACTCATGGCGGATGCCCGGCTGCTGCAGGAGGCGGGAGCCTTCGCGATCGTGCTCGAGAAGATCCCCGCTCCCCTGGCCGAAGAGATCAGCGCCGGGCTCGAGATCCCCACCATCGGCATCGGCGCCGGGGCCGGGTGCGACGGGCAGGTCCTGGTCATCCACGACCTGCTCGGCCTCTTCACGGCTTTCAAACCGCGCTTCGTGAGACGTTACGCCGAGCTGGCCGGCGAGATCACCGATGCCGTCAAGCGGTTCACCGACGATGTGCGCCGGGGCGATTTCCCCTCCGCGGACGAATCTTTCAACCCCGACGGGAGCTGAGCGGGTGTTCGGGACGGGCTGCCGGCCGTGTGGATGGTGACGTGATGGAGCAGTTCGAGAGTACGGCGGATATCCGGAACTGGTCGCGCGAACGGCGCCGGGCGGGTGAGAGCATCGCTTTCGTGCCCACCATGGGGGCCCTGCACGCCGGGCATCTCTCCCTGGTCGAGCTGGCCGCCGGCCGGGCCGACCGGGTTGCCGTCAGCATCTACGTCAATCCCGCCCAGTTCGGTGAGGGCGAGGACTTCGAGCGCTACCCCCGCGACCTCGAGCGCGATCGGAGTCGCCTCGAACAGGTCGCGACCGACGCTCTCTGGACCCCCCGGACCGAAGAGATCTATCCCTCCGATTTCAGCACCTGGGTGATCGAAGAGGGCCTCTCGCAGGTGCTCGAGGGGGCTGCCCGGCCGGGGCATTTCCGCGGCGTTGCCACGATTGTGACCCGCCTGCTGACCGCGGTCGAACCCGACCTGCTCGTCCTCGGGGAGAAAGACGCCCAGCAGGCGGCCCTGCTCAGGCGGGTCGTGCGCGATCTGGGTTTCGCGGTGGAGGTGGTGACCGGACCGACCGTTCGCGAGGCCGACGGCCTTGCTCTCTCCAGCCGCAACGCGTACCTTTCGCCGACGCAGAGAAAGCAGGCGGTCTGTCTCAGCGAGGCCCTCCGTCGGGCCGCAGAACTCGTGGCCGGGGGAGAGCGCGAGGCCACGGCAGTGATCGCCGCGATGCGGGCACGGATCGAACGCGAACCCGATGCCCGTATCGATTACCTGGCGGTCGTCGATCCCGAATCCTTCCAGCCCCTCGAACATATCGGGGCCGTCGCCCGCATCTGCCTCGCAGTTTTCGTCGATACGATTCGTCTGATAGACACTCAGCTCCTGAAGCGGGAGGGCTAAGTGCTTCTGACCGTTCTGAAATCGAAGATCATGCGGGTCCGGGTCACCGGGGCCGAACTGTACTACGAGGGCAGTCTGACGCTCGATCCGCGTCTGATGGAGGCCGCCGGAATGCTGCCCCACGAACAGGTTCAGGTCGTCAACCTCAACAACGGCGCCCGTTTCGAGACCTATCTCATTCAGGGGGAAGAGCGCGGCAACGGCGAAGTCGTCCTGAACGGACCCGCCGCCCGCCTCGGATACGTCGGGGATGAGATTATCATCCTGACATATGCCATGCTCGATCCCGAGAGTGCCGCCGCGCATCGTCCAGCGGTCGTGCAGGTGGATGGCGAGAACGCCCCTCTGGAGGGCTGACCGATACCTTCCGATCCCGGAAAGCCGGCTGCACCACGCCGATCGTTCCTGGCCTACGGGCTCGCGGGCGTGATGGTGGTGGTTGCGGTTGTCACTGTCGTCGGCCTGATGATGTGCGAGCGCCGGGCGGATCCGGTGACTGATGATCCGTTCTCCGAACTCGGCGAGAACGCAGGAGAATCGGCCGACACCCGGCCCCAGGTCGAAGTCCTCAACGGCTGCGGGGTGTCGGGAATTGCCGCCCGGGCCCAGGAGTACCTCATCGAAGCCGGCTTCGATGTCGTCAATACCGAGAACGCCGATGCGTTCGATTACCGCGAAACGATCGTCATCGATCGGGGAGGGGATCCCGGGATTGCCCGCCGGGTCGCCCGCTCTCTGGGCACCGCCAACGTCATCCGTCAGGTCCGGCCCGATCTGATGCTGCAGGTCACGGTCATCCTGGGAGCAGACTACAGCGGACTCAGACCGTACAGCGGGGAGGGGACATGAGCGGGACCGGTTTCGACGAGAGGGACGAACAGCGGCGCCGGGGCGAGGTGGCTCCCGACGTGCTGGCCCGCAGCATCGCTGCGGCCGCACTCGAGAAGAAAGCCGAAGACCTGGTTCTGCTCGACCTGCGCCGTCTCACTTCGATGACCGACTTCTTCGTCATCGGGACGGTCTCGACCGACGTGCATTCCCGGGCGGTGGAGGAATCGATCCGCGCACTGATCCGCGAACGCCATGGCTCCCGCCCGTGGCACGTCGAGGGAACCGACAGCTCCCGGACATGGGTGCTGCTCGACTACGTCGACGTGGTGGTTCACCTCTTCCAGCCTGAAACGCGGGCCTACTACGACCTCGAACGACTCTGGGGCGACGCTCCCCGGGAGCAGGTGGCCGATGACCCGGCTTGAACGAGCCGCCGCCGCGATCAGGGAGGCGGTGACGGCCGCGGCGACCCGGGCGGGATTCGCCG
>Ga0180434_10009061_pt1 | contig 10887 bp, 20 predicted proteins | sample SS_ome_7_FD_132453 | JGI IMG/M metagenome (GOLD analysis project Ga0180434, IMG submission 132453) | Hypersaline lake sediment archaeal communities from the Salton Sea, California, USA - SS_1_D_2 metaG | ecosystem: Environmental > Aquatic > Non-marine Saline and Alkaline > Hypersaline >... | reverse complement strand
TGGTTATTATTAATAGTTCCTATTGGACAGATTCTTGGAAGCTTAATGACTTTAGGCTTTTTTATTTACTTAATTAGATGGCTAAGAAGAGTAGAGAAGAAGATAGATAATTGGAGGGAGGACTGGTAATGTCTGGAGAGGCTTATTATTTTTGTGAAGACTGTTTTAGTCAATGGTGTGTTGATGGATTCGACAACATAGATCCTACCCAATGCTTAGAGTGTGGAGGTACTAACATCGGCGGAGGAGACTTAGGTAAAGAAGGTACTATGGTCTCTGAACTAATGGACATGGTTAGAGATTGTGAGTATTCATTATATCATGAAGATTTGTCTGAGTATACTGATTTACTTAGAAAGATGACTCATAAATACTTTGAATTAGATAAAGACTTTGAAGATCCTGAAGATGTGTTAGAGAGAATGGAGGAGACTTATGACAATTGCGATTAAATTAGCCGGTGGATTAGGGAATCAGATGTTCCAGTATGCTCTAGGGCGTAGACTAGCAGATGAAAGAGGAGAAAGACTTCTCTTAGAACAAAGCTATTATCTAAAAGCCAAGCATTGTAAGTTTGCTTTAGATAAGTTTCAGATAAGATTTGATATCGCTGATGAAAGAGATGTCAATACTCAGTTCCAGCTCATTCAAGAGAAGAATCTGGCTCATGATCCAGGCATTTTTGAGCTTAAAGGAGACTTAATGTTAGCTGGATACTGGCAGAATCCTAATTATCTTGACCATCCTAAATCCCTTAGAGATGACTTTAGGTCTAAAGTGGATATCAACCCTAATCTATTCCCTTTAAGGCAGCTTATTAAGGAAAATAACTCAGTCTCCGTTCATGTTCGTGGAGGAGATTACAAAGGTTGGCGAAAATTCGATGTAGTAACTCCGGAATATTATAATAAAGCCTTTGAGAAAATAGCTCAAGAGGTAGAAAAACCACTATTCTTTGTATTTACAAATGATAAAGAATATACTGAGTGGATTTTATACGATGTTCAGAAGAAGTATCAGATTATACTAGTAAGCGGTGAAGATTGGGAAGAGCTTTGCTTAATGCAGATGTGTAAACATCACATTATTGTAAATAGTTCATTCTCTTGGTGGGGAAGTCATCTTAGCTGTTATTCTGGTAAGAAGATTATAGCTCCTAGTGTATGGTTCCATCCAGATGGACAGACAAATGAACATCTAGAGATCTCTCCGTGGAAAGAAAATATGATATTAATAGACCCTTAATTAATAAAAGGTATAATAAAATTATGGAAGAATTATACAACATGAAACTGCATGATGTTTTGCAGTTAAATCGATGGCTTACAGTAGTCAAAGTACCAAATGGATGGATGTACGTCTTTGAACATCCTCAAGGAGGAGTAACATCTCAATTTGTTACCAGCAGAAAGGGTAAGAATGATTAGAAGGGTACTATTATTGACATGCGATCCTCAAAACCTTGACCAGATTCCAGAAGAATGGAAAGAAGAATTAGATATAGACTTAATCCCAGTACAGAATAAAGAGTATGACGCTTGCTTTGTCTATGAAAAAGTAGATCAGCCTATTGGATTTAAAGTAAGAGAAGGACATACTTACTTTATCCCAGGAGAACCTCCAACTATAAAGGGTTTTGGAACTCCTTTTCTTAGACAGTTTGATACTTTAGTATCTTTTAGGAAGGACCTAAAGGGAAATTGTTTAAAAGGACTAGTCCCCTGCCTTACTCCATGGAGAGTAGGGCTTGATGAATCATTAGAGAGAGAAGGTAGGGAAAGGCACATTCGTACTCCTAAGGAAATGAAAGAAAGACCTATTGAAAAGACTAAGTTTATGTCCATGGTAGTGTCCAATAAGCCAGGTACTCCTTTACAGAGAGCTAGATTAAAGCTTGCTAAAACATTAAGTGAAAGATATCCGGGACTGGTTGATATTTACGGTAGGGGTATTAGAGAGATTAAGGATAAGGCAGATGCTTTAGATCCTTATTTATTCTCTATAGCTATTGAAAACTCTTATATACCTAACTATATTACAGAAAAGCTTACAGACTGCTTTGTCACTCTTACAATCCCTCTATACTCCGGATGTCCAAATGTAGAGAATTACTATCAGGGAGGGTTTATTGAAATAGATCCATGGGATATAGAAGGTACCGTCCAGGAAATTCTATCCTTAAGAGATAAGGCAGAGTCTATTTATAGAAGCATGCTAGATAATTTAATAGCTTCCAGAACTACAATGATTTATAAGTATAGTATTATTGCTTGGATTAGACATTTAGTTCAGAAAAGTACTCCAGGAGAGTATATAGAGAAGACATTAGTTCCAGACACAGTAGGTTATTTTTATTAATATGGATAAACTTAGTGAATTAGCAGAAAGGTATAAGACAGACAAAGGTCCTTCTTTACATAACTATACGCCTATTTATAACAGATATTTTGAGTCTATAAGACTAAGACCTTTGAATATACTTGAGATTGGAGTAGGGGGTTATAAAAACCCTACATCCGGAGGAGAGAGTCTTAGAATGTGGTCTGACTACTTCCCGTTCTCATGGATTACTGGGATTGACATTGAGAGGAAAGATATTGTTATTAATCATAGAACAAAGATCTATCAAGGAAGTCAGGTTGATACTCAATTCTTTCAGAAGGTAATAGATGAAAGAGGTCCTTTTGACATTATTATTGATGATGGAAGTCATTTACCCCAACATCACATAGACTCTTTTAACTTTTTATTTAGAAAAGGGCTAAATAAAGCCGGAATTTATGTGATAGAAGACTTAAATACAGCCTATGAGCCATCTATGAGATGTGAGTTAGGTTCTTCTATAGACTACTTTAAGGCTTTCTTAGATGTACTTCACATTCCTCAGATAGCTAGAAAGGGAATATCCATTCCAGTCGAATTTCAGGATTTGTATCCCTTACTAGAGACTATGCACTGCTATGAAGAGTTAATATTTTTTATTAGGAAGCCATGATAAATCCGATAATAATAATCCCTGATTACAAAGTAGAGAAGACTGAGCAAGAGCAGAAATGTCTGATGAGCCTATTACCTCTACTTAATGCAGGAATAGACTGTACGACCGTTATCCCTAAATCATTAGAAGGTAGTTCTGGTGGAGATGAAAGTGTATTTGCAGATTATTACTTTCAAAGTATAATAACCTATTCTCAATTAATGGAAAGTTCTCATTTCTGGGAAGACTTTCTCGACTATTCACATGCTTTGATATTCCAACCAGATTGTTTCCTACTCGGAGATACTAGAGAGCTGGAATTCTGGTGTAAGTTAAACTTTTTCTTTGTAGGAGCACCTCATTTCAAGGACTATAACTATGAAAAAAATCCTCATGAGCTCCAGAATACTTTTAATGGAGGATTTTCACTCCGTAATATTAAACAACACTACGATATATGTAAGGAGTTAGAGCGACAAGGCTTTGATCATAAGAAATGTCAAGCTCATGAAGATACTTTCTGGGTACAGATGGCTCAGAAGTTTAATATAGGGCTTCCAGACCCGAGAACAGCAGCCCGGTTTTCATGGGAACAGGGCGGAATTGCTCTTGAGTATTTATGTGAAGGAGAAAAGCCTTTTGGATTACATGCTCCTTTTAAATACTTAGAGCAACATCCTGATTGGTTAATCAAAACTTTATCTTGAGTAGGTATAATAAGGACAGAGGTATAATTAATGAAAATATATGTTTCTGGAAATACTGGATTAGTAGGATCTAATGTAGTTAAAGCTCTTAAAAAATCAGGGCATGAGGTATATACTACTTTTCTTAAGACGGATTTATTAAATCCTAAGGATTTAGAGAACTTACAAATTTTTCTAGAAGTTAGAGATATTGATTTAGTGATCCACTGTGCTGGTAAGGTAGGTGGAATCAAAGCCAACTCAAATCATATATTCAATACATCTCCAGTAGATTTAATGGATGGATTGAAGGAACAGTACGAAGATTATTTACGGAGGATTAAAAATGTATAGATGTGTATTATATAATATAGACGGAGATCTCTTAGTGGAGAGACATGATGAGGATATATTTTGTGTAGATTTAACATGGTCTCCTGGCTCTGAAGAGATTCTGAAAAAAGGAGGATCTATCGTATTTACATATGTCGGAGCATTACAGAAGTGTGAAAGTGATGAGGGTTTTATATAATGATTAAAATGACTATAGTAGATGTGATCGATAGATACTGTATTACGTTTCTCAAGTACTCTAGAGTGAGCTCTGTAGAATTCGAGAAGGAGCTTAGCACTTTACGTCAAGAATTTAGTAACTACTTTGGTAGAAAAAGAGCGAAGATCTGGGAGTTTGTAAATAAATTGTATGATATTCATTCAGAGTTATGGGATACTGAAGCCTCTATTAGAGCTGCGAAAGAAGAAGATCTAGGCTTAGAGGAAGTAGGGCGTAGAGCTTTAAAAGTGAGAGACCTAAATAGGGAGAGACAACGAGTTAAGAATGAAGTAATTGACTACTTTAATGAAGGTTATAAGGATTGTAAAGTAAATTACGCTGGAGGAAACTGATGAAAACTGCTCTGATAACAGGTGTGAACGGGCAAGATGGGAGTTATTTAGCAGAACTTCTACTAGAAAAAGGTTACATGGTATACGGAATGATTCGTAGATCTAGTGTAGATACGCATGATTATAGAATAAGGCACCTATACTCAAATCCTAACTTTAATTTAGTTTGTGGAGATGTAACAGATGCTCATTCTATACTTAATATTATATTAAAGACTCTACCTGATGAGATTTATAATTTAGCAGCTCAGAGTCATGTCCATGTCAGTTTTGATCAGCCTGGATATACTAGTGACGTAAACTATAAAGGGTTCTTAAATATCTTAGAAGCCGTACGAGCTGTAGACTTTACAGAGTTCTATAAGCAAATAAAAATATATCAAGCAGGAACTTCTGAAATGTTTGGAAGCACTCCTCCTCCTCAATGTGAGAGTAGCTTATTTCATCCTAGAAGTCCTTACGCAGTGGCTAAAGTAGCAGCGTTTCATTTAGCTCAAAACTATAGGGAAGCTTATGGAATGCAGATATGGAACGGGATCCTATTCAATCATGAGAGCCCTAGAAGAGGTAAAGAGTTTGTTACTAAGAAGATAATCAAGCAGGCTTTAGAGTGTGTAGAAGGTAAAAGAGGCTATATAGAGTTAGGAAATATACACTCTAAAAGAGACTGGGGACATGCTAAAGACTATGTAAAGGCAATGTGGCTTATGTTACAGAAGTCAGAACCTCAAGACTTTGTAGTTGCGACTGGAGAACAGTATTCAGTAGGTGACTTTATAGAAAAAGTTAAAGATAAAGTTGGTCATTTTAAAGTAAAGTCTTGTAATCACCTGTATAGACCTTCAGAAGTCGAGAGCTTGTGTGGAGATCCTTCTAAAATTAAAAATATTTTAGGTTGGGAGCCTGTCTACACAATAGATGAAATGATATCGGACATGATATTGGCAGAAAAGCATCCGGAACTTATACTATAATTAATTGAGACTTAACAGTTTTAGCCTTTCTGTTATTTCTTGGACTGTATACGCATAAAATATCTAGCCCTTCAACTATTTAAGAAGGGCTTATTTTTATATTAACTTTTTAAAGGTATAATATAAGTAGTTAATTGAGAGGTTTCATATGAAAGTTTCATTGTCCGTGTTTAAAGCCCTTCAAGAAGTAGTATATGAGGGGAATTTTATAGAAGATCTCATCCCTGTATACCATGAATTTGCGGACTTTTCAGGGACTGACTTTACCTCTCCAGACTACGCAAGGCTAGTGGAGGGGTTAATTAACTTACAGGTAGAGTGATTTGGGTATTTATACTAATTACTATCTTCTGGATAAATATACTTTATGGTATTATTAAGTCCTTAAGGAATTACCATGGTCTGGAAGAATATACAATTAAGTACAGAAAGAAGGTTTATAATGGCAAAGAAAAAGAAGGAAGACACTAAGCAAGAGTATAGGACTACCTGTCATAAGTTTGTAATAGACTTCTTAAATGCAGAAGTCTTAGTTTCCATAGGAACTAGTGTTATTGAAGCCGTAAGGCTAATAGACCCTACATTCTCTAGTATGACTGGACTAGGTGAAGGTCAACTAGCTCAATGTGATGGCTTAACTATAAGAGGTGATGATCATTATGTATTAGCTATATGTCTAGAGAAAGATGCTGATATAAATGTAATAGTCCATGAGTGTATCCATGCTATGAATTATATTATAGAGTGGTATGACTTGCCATTAGATACAGAGGAAGACGAAATACAGGCATATCTAGGAGCCTTCTTTGTTGATAGGGTAATTGATGCTATTGAGCAGAATAAACAGGAAAATATAAAGCCTGATAAGAAAAAGAAATCTTAATAATTTAAAGGTATAATATACTTATGAAAATACAACATATTTTATTACTGAAGTCATCATTATGGGAGATACTTTCCGCTATACTAGGCTTTATAGTCGTCTTTTTATTTACGGGAGAGTTTAATACTAGTGTGAAAATTACATTAGTGTTATTAGTTTTAAAGAGTATACTACTCGCAGCATATGACTACTTTACCTATCCTATAGTTAATAGACTTAAAAATAATGAAAGATAAACTATTCCTTGCTACATTAGCTAGTGTTGTAATGGTAATGAGTATTGCCTACATGAATTCCTATGGAGGTAGTCCTTAATGGAGAAAGATATATATATTCAGAGATTACATTGTCATCAAAGAGTTTTATTATCTCTTTTAGATAGAGTAATGAGAGCTGAGACTTTAAAGGAGAAAAAGGAGCTTATAAAAAGAGTACGGAGCTTGAAAGAGGAACTTAAGAGTGAGCGTTATGATGCCTATTGTTCCTACCATTTTTTCTCTACTGAGATCCTTAAAGTAATTGCTTTAGAGTTTTTATTTTATTTAAAGTCATTAATTAAAAGATAACCTTTAGTAGGTATACTATATACAGAGGTTATTAATTATGAAAAAGATTTTTGACTTAATTAAGTATATAAGAGAATACTTCTATGTTATGTACTTAACTAGTCCGATACTTAATCCTACAGTAAGTAAGATACAGCCCATTACAAAGAAGTCTAGATTGGGTAATAAAACTACAGGGTATAGACTTATGGCGAGAGATCATCTATTTGATAGATGGAGAGTTATAGGAGACTTTAAGTCATTTAAAGCAGCCATGTCAGCTTTATTGGAGGATTAATCATGCCTTATATTACAGAGAAGTTAAGAAATGAGTTTTGATAAGAAATATATCCATTTAGAAAGTCTTGGAAAAACAGAGGTAGAAGGTATCACTCTAGGAGAATGTTATATTTTCCCCAAGATAGATGGTACTAATGGAGTCATCTGGTTTGAGGATGGAGAAGTGAAAGCAGGATCTCGTAATAGAGTGTTGAGTACTGAAAGTGACAATCAAGGCTTTCTGAATATATTTGTCAAGGAGAACTATGTTGGTCTAAGAAGGTTTTTCGAGGAATTTCAAGATGCTATTATTTATGGTGAGTGGTTAGTTCCTCATACAGTTAAAACATATAGAGAAGAAGCATGGAGACGATTCTACATCTTTGATGTTAAGTATAATGATGAGTTTCTTCCATATCCTGAATATGCTGAGAGACTGATCTCTAGAGGTTTTGATGTCATTCCTCCTCTGGTTATTATTAAAGATCCTACAGAAGATCAACTCTGGAAGTGTGTTAATGATAACACATATCTTATGAAAGATGGTAACTTCTTAGGAGAAGGTATTGTAATTAAAAGATATGATTATGTAAATAAGCACGGAAGGACGACCTGGGCAAAGTTAGTAAGACCTGAGTTTAAAGATAATCATAGAAGTGTGTCTAGTATCAATAAGATCGAGAATAAAGACGGTGTAGAAGCTTCTTTTATTAAGGCTTGTCTTAAAGAAGAGGATATACTTAAAGAGAAGTCCAAAATTATCAATGAGTCTGGTAGCTTTGAGAATAAGGATATCCCACGCTTCCTAAACACAGCGTATTATGAATTTTTAAGAGATAACCTGGTAGATTTTGCTAATAAACGAAACCCAGTTATCAACTTTAAAGAGTTAAGAGCGAGGGCGTTCGCTGAGATTAGGAAATTTATCTAAGGTTCGCTCGGACGAAGGTTAATTCCTTTGAGAATAATATAAGGCTGTAATTACAAGGGTAATGTCGATGACTTATCCCTTTTTTAATTTTTGTAAGGTATAATAGAGATATATGGAGTTAATAGATATGGAAATTAAACCAGGACTAATATACTTAGCAATACCTTACACGGATAAGGACCCTGAAGTGATGGCTTATAGGGCTGAAGTTTCCGACTTAGTATATTCTGAGCTTACTAAGCAAGGATATATTATTTATCCTCCAATAACAGTTAATCACCTGGCAGGAATTAAGTATGGACTACCAAAAGATTGGCAATTCTGGAAGGAATTTGACTTAGCTTTTGTTAGAGTGTGTTCTGAGCTGTATGTAGTTACTTTACCTGGATGGGGAACTAGTATAGGAGTTACTGATGAGATTAAAAATGCTACAGAATTAGGAATTCCTATAACTTATATAGATCCTACACCCTACTTAACTAAACTAGATGCTAATTATATACGTAGAGCCTACCTAGATGGTACTATATCACCTACTGAAGATACTCCTAGGCGAAGAGGTCGTCCTAAAGGGTCAAAAAACAAAGCTAAGGAGACTAACTAATGAATAAGGATGAAAAGGAACTTCAGGAGCTTATACAGACTGATGAAGTAATCTGCCGTATATCTTGTAGGTATGATGATTTATCAGATAAGTTACGTAAATTAGGGAAGGATAGACTTCTATACTTACTTAATAAGGATGATGAGGATAAGTCAGAGTACCTGTACCCCTTTAAGGAGTACTCAAAAGAACTAGCTCACATTGCTAAGGTCTTAGTAGAGTCAGATTCCTACTGTAACTCTAAAGAGTTATATAAGATAAGTAATGACTGTAGATCCTATAGGTTATGGTTTGAGTCTTTAGATAAGTTATTGAAGGTTTATGCTAATATACAGCCCTTACAAGTCAGAGAAGAGGAAAAAGACGGAGAAAAGGTACTTTTTTGGGATTCTGAGGTTCAAGATCTTCTTACTATGTCCATGAGAGGTAAGTTATTCTCTATGCTTAGGGTATATAGAGCATCAACTCTGACAGGAATATTCGAATCCGAAGGAAGGTGTGTAATGTCTGAGTTTGTAGCTTTTATGAATGAGAAGAAAGAAGAAGAAGAGCAGGCTAAAAGAGAACGGGAGGATATAAATTAATGGTAGATTTATTTGTATTGAAGAATCATCTAGGTGAGAGACTAACTTATATAGATATTAGCGATAAGGATACTGACTTTAAGAAGCTTATAGGCTTTGGACTAGACCCTTTAACCTATAGAATTGACTGGAAGTCTTCTAATGAGGCTGAGATTTGGGAGTATTGGTGGGGAACTAGACCCTTCTCTATTAGAAGAGAGCAGTTTATGGAAAGTACCGTGGGTATTCAGGTGTCAGGCATAGGTTTATCTAAGGGGGAGGCAGCCTCTCCATCACCATGGTTTAGAAATAATATGATATAAGGAGTGGCAATGATTAGAAGATTAAGATACTACATGGCAGTTATACCGGCTATTATAGGAGTTGCTTTGATACACTTAGCTATAATGTTAGCTGAACCGATTGATCGTCACGTATTTAGAGATATTATGAGGTAATCACTGACGAATGGTAATTCCAATGAGATTACTAAACCTTAATAACTACAGAGGTATTAAATGTGTGTAAGAATGAGGCATAAGTAAGGGAAGTATAACTCAAGTCAAGAGAAGTTTAAAGTCTTAAAAATCATTAATTTAGACTATAATTAAGTAGAAAGAAACACAAAGAAAACTCATGTATTTCAGGGTTTATAAGCCTTAAAGGAAGACGGATTCATACCCGATTCTCTATCTCACAGTAGAGTAATACTACAAAAGGCACTCCTGAAGAAGAGACAAAAGTCTCGAACAGCTCGAATAAGGTGGCTTCTAGTCAATAGACTGTATATATGAGTATAAATTAAAAAAAAGCCGGTTATTTCGGTAGGAAGAAGTGTATCAAAAGATAAATCCCATGAGAAAGAAACACAAAGTTTCTTAAATTTTTTAGTTATATCACTAAGTCCTATGAGACTAGACCAATGTCCTACTAACAGGTGGTATGAGAGTACGCCTCATACAGACACTGAGACCTTTTTCCTTGGATCTGTTCCGCATAAAGGATTCAAGTTTTTACATTTTACATATTTTATATAGGAGTTTGGTAGAGGGGCCATTCCCTGAGGGAGAACCCTAGGGGGAAACCCTGGGGGAGTGGTTAGATTTTCCCAATTCTCATGGTATTCCCTAGCATAATTAGTGATAACCATGCCTCATACATTAAGAATGATTAATATTAAACATAATTAATAGTGATAACCCCCTATATATTTTAGAGATATCCCTAAAATGTAATAAAACATTGCTAACCAAGTATTAAGTTTTTTAATCTAGTATGACATACCCTTGTATTATAATTAATCCTTTTATGAGACTGAACCTTGTTAATATTCCTATGTATGAGAATATGCCCTTGTATGAGTACTTAACCCTTGTTATTGTAAGGGTTTATAGACATTCTGGATCTTAGTTATGACAGTTAGTATAAATACCATGTATAAAGCATGGTAGTAAGTCAATAGTAAGGTTAGTTTTGGTACTTAACCTATGTTATTTTGAAGGGTACTTTGTTACATTGGTTAATTATAAGACATTCTAT
>Ga0180434_10009060_pt1 | contig 10888 bp, 9 predicted proteins | sample SS_ome_7_FD_132453 | JGI IMG/M metagenome (GOLD analysis project Ga0180434, IMG submission 132453) | Hypersaline lake sediment archaeal communities from the Salton Sea, California, USA - SS_1_D_2 metaG | ecosystem: Environmental > Aquatic > Non-marine Saline and Alkaline > Hypersaline > Sediment... | reverse complement strand
CGCCGTCAGGAACACCATCAAGGGCGACGTGCTCGTCGTCGGCGACCTGGGCACCCTCTCCGCCAAATCCATGAAGGGCGACGTGGCCGTCGGAGGCAGCCTCGGCGAGTTCTACGTGCGCGGCCGGTTCAACGGGACCCTGACGGCCGGCGGCGTCGACCAGCAGACCGCCGCCGACCAGCCCGACGCCGAAGCGGACGCCGACGCCGAAGCGGATAGCCTCGCCGACGGGGCCGGCGACCAGGACGAGCCCAACACCGTCCCGACGCTCGAAGATGCCGCCTTCAACGAAGGCCGGACCTTCACGATCGACGACCTCCTGGCCGGCGCATTCGACGCCGACGGCGACGACCTCGCCTTGGCCGCCTTCTCGCAGCCCGAACACGGTGAAATCACGCTCGAGGCCGACGCGTCGTTCACCTACACACCCGACGCCGGGTTCAGCGGCACCGATGCATTCACCGTGACCGTGACCGACGGCCGGGGCGGCGAGGCCACCGCCACCGTCCAGGTGACCGTAGACCCACCGCCGGCCGACGCCTTGTTGCAGGCCAAGGCCGTTCAGGGCGGCCAGGCCGTCACCGCCTCTGCGACGGCGCCGACCGGGGGCTCCCGGAACATGCTGCCGGACGCAGCGCAGGGTGTCCAGGCGTCGCAAGCGCTCCCGGTCCGGCCGCTGCGGGTCAACCGGCAGGCGGAGCGTGCGGCCGCCGACGAACGCGTCGCCGACGCCAGGGCCGGGGCCGGTCCGGCTGAACCGTCGGTCGGCGCGCCGACCCGGCAGGCCGTCCGCGTCACCGACACGGGCCTGGAGGTGGACGCCCTCGGCGCGGTATCGCCCCTGGACCTGCCCCTGGGCCGCCGGACCGGCGCAGTGCATCCGGCCGTCCCCTCGGGCGGCGTCGCCTCAGGCGGATGGAACCAGGGCACGGAGACCGTCTGGAGTGCGGGGGGATGGATTGGCCTCGATGGGGCCGGCGATTTGGACGTGCTCCCCGGCGGCGACGGGGCGGCCGAAGGCCTCGCCCAACGGTCCGGCGCTGACGCCGGTGCCGAAGGCCGCCACGAGGCTCGCGGCGCTGCGGCCGGCGACGCCGAGGAAACGGGCGGAGGCACCCGCGCGGCGGACACGCCCGAGCCGTCGGGCGCCGGCCTCGACGGTCACGTCACCGCCACCCGGCCGGTCCGGGCGGCGCGCGATCACGCCAAGGCGGTTCCGGTGCGGCGGGACCGCCGCGCCGCGCCCGCGACGCACCGGCCGCCTGCTCCATAAGAAACGTCTCCGCGAGTCGAGAGACGATTTCGAGCGGCCGCACCACCGCCGGCCGTCCCGCCCCCCCCTTGGCCCCTGCCCGTGGGCCAGTGGTCGGTCGAGTTTCGACTGGCGGGTGCCACCGATTGCTGGTCAATCGGTACGACCGGCACGGAGTGCAAGCACTCCGTGGCACCCGTTTGGAAGTGACGGTACGTCTCTGGAAACGGCACCGCCTCCCCCGCGGAAGACCCTGTTCAGAACGCGCCGTTCAACACGGGTCGGTCCACGGCGGGACGGCGGCGCGCCGGCGGGCCCTGGCGAGTTCGTACGTCAGCACGTCGCGGATGGAAAGCATGCCGACGGGACGACCGTCTTCGAGGATGGGCAGATGGCGGATGCCGTGCTCGGCCATCAGGCGGCGGGCCTCGGCGTAGCCCGTCGCCATCGCGCACGACACCAGGTTGACCGTCATGACCTCGACGACCGGGGTTCGCCCGGCCGGCAGGTCCTCGGCCACCACGTCGGTCAGGATGTCGCGCTCGCTGACGATGCCCACCGCTCTGCCCGCGTCATCGGTCACAACCAGCGCGCCGACCTTGTGGCCGGACATGATGCGGGCCGCCTGGGCGACCGTGTCGGAGGCGCGGACTGTCAGGACGGCTCCGCGGACGTTCCGGGTGGGTTGGACGGTCCGGGTATCGGCCATGGGAGATCCTTTCCGGGCGCGGGCAGACCAGCGGGCGCCGCGGTAGTGGTATCGGACGCCGGGGAACGGTTCTTCAGCGAAAGCGGCGTGGCTCAGAGGCGCAACGAAAAGCCGGCAAGCGGGCGGTAAGCCGAATTCTGTGCCCGCCGTCGCCGGAGGCTGGGGCGGGTGACGGCCATTTATCTGGGCGCGTCCGTTGCCGGACGGCTCGAGCGGCCAACCCGGGACTCGTCTTGCGCGGGCCGCGCCAAGAGCCCCCTATTTGGCCTTGCTCCCGGTGGGGTTTGCCGTGCCCCGCGTGTCGCCACGCGGGCGGTGCGCTCTTACCGCACCGTTTCACCCTTGCCTGTGATCGCCGGAGCGATCCATCGGCGGTATGCTTTCTGTTGCACTTTCCCTGGGCTTGCGCCCGGTCGCCGTTAGCGACCACCGTGCCCTGCGGAGTTCGGACTTTCCTCCCGTCCCTGAGGGGACGGGCGGCCGCCTCGCCCGCTTGTCGGCGCTGCTTTGATTATACCGGAATCGTAGCCTCGCGGCGCCACGTTATTCTTCAGGCTTGCGGATCAGGCTCTGCTTGGCCTGGTGCGTGACGACAAACTTGTCGATTTCGCCGCCGGATTCCGCATCGACGTTCAGCGGCACGTCGATCTGGTCCAGTGCCACATCGCCTCCAAGCCAGAGGTGCAGTGTGACGACGTACTTGCCGGTCTCGTCCGGCCTGGCCTCGGGCGCGCCCCATCCGCGGCGGATGACCGCGATGGACCACTCGCAGGGCGTGCCCTCGTCCTCGTCCCACGGCGCCTTGGCCCGGCGGCGTCCGGGGTGCAGGACGAGTTTGAGCGGCGTATCCTTCAGTTTTGCGTACGCCACGACGACGGCGTTGAAGGCCTTTGTGTCGCCCTTGAAGTAGAACCAGTCGCTGGCGTTCACAAAGTATCCGCACACGCGCGCCTTATCATTGACAATCTCTTTCAGGCCATCGGGCCACTCCGCGTGATGGCAAGCCTGACCGTTGGGGTGACTGCCCCCCAGGCCCAAGGCCGGCACGGCAGTCATGGTCAGCGCCAGGCCCACGGCACCCAACATGAGGTAAGAGCGCACCATCGCCTGCCCTCCTTATGCGCGTATGGAACCGCCGGATTGGACGCATCCAGCCGTACCTGGTTCCTTCGCTGCGGGCCAGCGGACACAGCCTCGCGGGTACCCGCCTGCTGACGCACGCGGCTCTGAGCGGGCCGGCTACTTGAGGCGGAACGACTTCGGCGGGGCATGTTTGCGGGCCTCGGGCGGGAGTTCGGCGTCGACCGCGCGCGACCGATCGAGGGCCTTGCGGGCCAGCGCGTCGGCCTCGACGTTCTGGCCCCGGCCGATGTGCTCAATCTCGACCGACTCGAACGGCGCGAGCAGGGCCCGCGCCTGCCGTACCAGCGGCTTCAGGCCCGGGCTCTTGACGCGGTATTCGCCGGCCAGTTGCCGGACCATCAGTTGCGAGTCGCTGCGGATGGTCAGCCGGCGCGGCCGGAGCATGGCGGCGGTCTCCAGGCCCAGGATGACGGCCTGGTATTCGGCCACGTTGTTCGTGGCGGGACCGAACGCGCGGGCCCGGTCCAGGACGGTCTCGCCGTCGGGCGTCTTGACGACGCACGCCGCCCCGCACGGCCCCGGGTTACCGGACGACGCGCCGTCCACGTACACGAGGAGATGGTCGGGCCGCTCGCCCGGCGGCGGCGCGGGCGGGGTGGGCGACGCGTCCTGGGGGGCGTCCGGGTCGTCCATCAGTCTTCCAGGTGCAGGATGCGGGTGCAGTTCGGACAGGTGACCAGTCTGTCGCTCGAATGACCGGCCAGGACGACGTACGTGTTCTGGGTGACGGTCATGTGGCACCCGCCGCAGATGAAGTCGTCCTCCTCCTCGTCGCGGATGACCGGCGCGAGGGCCTCGCCGTCGAGACGATCGGCGATGCGCTGGAACTGGGCGACGATCTTGGGCGGCAACTGCGAGGCGATGTCCTCGCGGCGGCGGCGAGACGCCTCGATTTCGGCGTCGACTTCGGCCTTTCGGCCTTCGATCTCCACGCGCAGGGCCGCCAGGGCCTGCTCCTGCCTGGCCAGTTCGGCCTGGGCGGCCTGGACTTGGCCCTGGACAGCCTCGATGTCGGCGTAATCGTTGAGGATATCGTCTTCGATCTTGCTGATGGAGAGTTCGGCGAACTTGATCTCGTTCTGGAGGGCCTGGTACTGGCGGTTGTCCTTGACCTGCATCTGCTGCTGGCGGAGGCGGGCGATTTCGTCGCGTTTGCTGCGGACTTCCAGTTCCTTCTCGTCGGCGACGCGGCGGGCCTTCTTCTCCTTCTGGCGCAGCGCCTCGATCTCGCGCTTGTGCTGCTCGATCTGCGAGGCCATCACCTTGGCCGACCGGTCGTGGGCGGCCTTCTTCTGTTCAAGCGCCCTGAGGCGCAGGTCCGCCTCCTGAAGTTCCCGCAACGTGCCAAGCACCGTCTGTGCCACTGTCGCTCCTCGACTGGTTGACAAGGCTCCCCTATACCGCGCCGCGCGCGGCGATTCAAGCACGAAGTGATGCGCGGGCGGAAACTGTGAGCATTTAACCGCCGGGCTTGCCCGGCGCGTGTGTTTCGCGCCGGCACCCCGCACCGCGCGACGCAAGAATCGGCGCGCCGAATTTGTCCACAGGGTTTCCACGGACGCCAAAGGCTGTGGACAAAAATTTCTCGCGCCCTCCCGCAGCCACCTAACTGCCTGACGGTGGCGCGGTTGCACGTCTTGGCGCATTCGGCGCGCGGCCTGAAAAAGAATTTCATCTTCCGTCGCGCCCGCCGAAGCCGTAGCATGCACCGGCCGCGACGCCTTCGGGTCTTCACCCCTCGGCGGTGCCGGCCACCTTCGACGTGGGGAATCTGCCGATCACGCTGTGCCCTGCCAGGGGAGACGTTCGTGCCGCCTCTGCATGATACGCACGTTGACTCGATGGTTGCCACCTTGCGCCAGGCCATCGGGCCCGAACGCTGGCACGTCTGGTTCGAAGGGGCCACCGACTTCCACGTGACCGACGGCGGCCTGAACGTCGGCGTGGCCAATCTGTTCATCGGCGACCACCTGAAAACCCACTTCGGCGATCATCTGGCCGACGCCGCCCGGCAGGTCTTCGGCCGGCCCATGCCCATCACGTACCGTGTGCAGCCCGACCTGTTCCGCAGGCGCCGCCAAGCCAACATCGAGGACGAGGTCGACGCCATGGAACGCCTGGGCCAGTCGGTCCAGGCCCGGGCGATGCACGCCGCCGAGCGGGCCCGGCCCGAAGCCCGCGCCCCGAGCCGATGCGAACGCCCCGCCCGGCCCCTGTTCACGCTGGACAATTTCGTCGTCGGCCCGTGCAACCACATGGCGTACGCGGCGGCCACCTCGGCCATCGAGGCCCCCGGCACGGCGTTCCATCCGCTGTTCATCCATGCGGGGTGCGGTCTGGGCAAGACGCACCTGCTGCAGGCCATCCTGAACGCCCTCCGGCCGCGGCACGACCTGCACGTCGCCTGCGTCTCGGCCGAACAGTTCACCAACGAGTACCTGGCCGGCATGCGGACGCGGCGGCTCGACGCCTTCCGCCACCGGTACCGCAGCCTGGACGTGCTGGCCATCGACGACGTCCACTTCCTGGCCGGCAAGACCGCCACGCAGGAGGAGTTTCTGCACACCTTCAACGACCTGGACACCCAGGGCCGACTGGTGGTGCTGGCCTCCGACAGCCATCCGCGGGACATCGAGGCCATCCAGGACCACCTGATCAGCCGGTGGGTGGCGGGCCTGGTGGTCCGCATCGTGCCGCCCGAGCGCGACACGCGCCGGCGGATCCTCGAGGTCAAGGCCGCCCAGATGGGCCATCCGCTGCCGGGCGGCGTCCTGGACCTCCTGGCCGACCGGCTTCACGGCAGCGTCCGCGACCTGGAAGGCACGCTCACCCGGCTGATCGCTTACGCCGCCCTCCTCCGCACACCGGTGACCGAGGACCTGGCCCGTCAGGTGGTGGCCGAGACCGCGGCGGCCGCGCCGAAGCCGGCAGGCCTCGCGGAAATCGAGCAGAGCGTGGCCGACTTCTTCGGCGTCACACCCACCGATATCCGAAGCCGACGCCGGGCCCGCCCGGTATCCCTGGCCCGGCAGGTGACCATGGTCCTGGCCCGCCAACTGACGGACCTGAGCCTCGCGGATATCGCCCGCGGCCTCGGCAACAAGAATCACACGACCGTGCTGGCCGCCTGCCGCAAGTGGGACCGCCTGGTCCCCGCGGGCGCCGAGGTCGCCTGGACCGACCGCACGCAGTGCCGGACCATGCCGGCGGGCGCGCTGCTGGAGCACCTGAAGGATCGCCTCGGTCCGTAACTTCGGCCAGCCGCCACTCAAAATTGTTCCTGTTGCCTGCCGCTCTCGCCGATAATGCGCCCAGGGACGTTTCCCATTCGCTGCACACCGTCGCTAAGGACAACCCGTGCCCGAACTCATCATCAGCATCTCCGGCATTCGCGGGATCGTGGGCGACGGCCTCGGCCCGCGCCAGGCCGTCCGCTTCGGCCTGGCGTTCGGGTCGCACCTGGGCGGCGGCACGGTGGTGCTCGGCCGCGACAGCCGGCCCAGCGGTCCGATGCTGGCCTCGGCCGTCCGTGCCGGCCTGATGGCCGCCGGCTGCTGCGTGCTCGACGCCGGCATCCTCTCCACGCCCGGCACCAGCCTGATGCTTTGTGACGAGGGGGCCGCCGGCGGCGTGGTCATCACCGCCAGCCATAATCCGCCGCCGTACAACGGTCTGAAGATGCTTTCGCCCGAGGGGATGCAGATCGACCGCGACGCCGGGGCCGAGGTCGTCCGCCGGTACCAACAGGAGGACTTCGCCGAGCGCGGCACCGACGGCGTCGGCAGGGCCAAACGGCTGCGCGGCGCCGCCGCTCGCCACGCCGACCGCGTGGCCGGCCTCGTCGACGCCGACGCCATCCGCCGGTGCAACTTCATGGTGGTCGTGGACCCGGTCAACGGCGCGGGCGGGGCCGAGATGCGGGCGCTCCTTGAGCGGCTCGGCTGCCGGGTCACCCTCGTCCATGCCGAGCCCACCGGCAATTTCGGCCGTGGGGCCGAACCGGTACCCGAGAACCTGGCCGACCTGGCCGCCGCCGTCCGCCATGCCGGCGCCGACCTGGGCCTCGCCCTCGACCCCGATGCCGATCGCCTCGCCCTGGTCGATGCCGACGGCCGACCCCTGGGCGAGGAGTACACGCTGGCCCTTGCGGTCCAGCACCGGCTGTCGCGGCAGCCGGGACCCGTGGTGGTGAACCTCTCGACGTCGCGGATGCTGGACTTCGTCGCCCGCGAGGCCGGTGTCCCGCTCATCCGCACGCCCGTTGGCGAGTTGAACGTGGCCCAGGCCATGCTCGCCAACGGCGGCGTGATCGGAGGCGAGGGCAACGGCGGCGTCATCGACCCGCGTGTCGCGCCCGTCCGCAACAGCCTGGCCGGGGCGGCCCTGGTCCTGGAGATGATGGCCCGGCGCGACGCCACGCTGCGCGAACTCGCCGATGCGTTGCCCGTCTATACGATGCTCAAGGACAAGGTGCCGCTGGGCGGCCTGGACGCCGCCAGCGTCCTGGCGCGCGTGCGAGAGCGGTTCCCCGACGCCCGGACGGACGACCGCGATGGCCTGCACCTGTCCTGGGATGAAGGGTGGCTCCATGTTCGGCCGTCGAACACCGAGCCGATCCTGCGCATCCTGGCCGAGGCCGGCGATGCAGATGCCGCCCGCGGCCGGGTGGACGCCGTCAAGGCCCTGACCGGGGAATCGGGCTGACGGTCCGCGGCGCGCACCGCGCTCATTTTTCCGCAATAAACGTCCCCGGTGCGGCGTATAATACACTGAAGGCACATCTCGGCGCAAAGCGTGCACGCAAGTGCAACCCGAAAGGGGGTGTAGCATGCGTCACATCGTTCGCAGGTGGGTGATTGCTCTGACCATCGTCCTGCTGGCCGCGTCCGTCTGGGCGGCCGACGTCCCGTGGAAGAAGGACAAGGCCGACGACGCCCAGGACGACACCGCGCCGGCCACAATCGAACAGATGAAGACCGAACTCACCGAGGCCCGCTTCAAACGGATCATCGGGCCCATCGAGGCCAAGGTCAAGGCGGCCGAGGCCGCGATGGAACGGTACGACAAAGAGATGCGGCAGCCGCCGGACAAACGCCGCCAGAACGTCCTGTCGATGTGCAAGGAACAGGCCGCCAAGATGTACGCCCAGGCGTCCATGACCGCTAAGCGCGCCCAGGGCCTCGTCCAGAAGAAGAGCCACCAACTCGGCATCAAGAAGAACTACGAAGACCCGTACATGAAAAAGGCCGTCGATATCCTCCTCGGACTCGCCGCCGACGCCCGCAGCGAACGCCGCATGATGCAGTCGGTCGGCTACTACAAGGGCGTCCTTGGCCTCGACCCCGACAACGAACAGGCCAAGACCGCGCTTAAGGAACTCCAGGAAGAGTATCGCCAGGCTATGCAGGACCGGGCGCGCCGCGGCAAGAGCACAGGCGGCAGCCACGAAAACCAGAACGAGTGGGACTGGGACTACGATTCCGAGCACAACAAAGACTGGGGCAGTTGGCGCGAGCACAGCGGGACCAAGGGGTTGTGGTAGGCCTCCGCGGCCCGCGTCGAGGTTTTTCCATTCCCCTGGGCGCGCCCCACCGCTAGAATAGCCACAGGGGTGAATTGAATCCTGAAGGCTTCCCGCCCATGGGCGGGGAAAGGAGCAATGGTATGTGGCGCATGGTCCTTGCGGGCTGTATGGCGATCCTGGTTCTCGCGGCGGCCGTCTATGCCGCCGACCCGCCGAAGGTCGGTGGGAACGTCGTCCCCTGGAAAGCGGGCGGCGGCGATGCTCAACCGGCCGGCGACGGGGCCTCAGTCAACCTGAAGGAGACCCTCACGCCCGCCCTTTATGCCAGGCTCATCAAGCCCATCGAAGCCAAACAGGGCGCTATCGCCAAAACCCAGGAAGCCTACGACAAGGAGATGGAAAAGCCCGTCGACAAGCGGGACGAGCGGCGCTTGGTCGCCCTGAAGCAGAGCATGGCCACCGCCCATCTCGGCGCCGCCCTCGCGGCCAAGCAGTCCGTCGCCCGAGCCCGCGAAGACAACATCATGGGCGCCATCAAGGCCCAGTACCAGGACCCCCATCAGCAGCAGGCCATCAGCATCTTCGACGAACTCGCGCGCAAGGCCTACGAACTCGGCGACGTCCGCACCGCCGTCGCCCTCTACAAACGCATCCTCCAGGTCGACAACGAGAACGCCGACGCCAAGGCCGCCCTCGAGAAGATCGCCCAGGATATCAAGTCCGGCAACGTCCCCGGCCAACCGGGCGGCAGCCGAGGCGGCGGCTCCGACGACCACAACCCCAGGTCCTGGGAGCGCGACAAGGACTACAGCGGCACCAAGGGCAAGCATTACGACGACGGCCGGCCCAACTACTAGGCCGACCCTCCACGATCTGCCACCACCGGGCCGCGCTTCGGTGCGGCCCGTTTGCTGCGCCCGTCGTCAGCGACCCCGGCCCGGCCGCGTGTCCTCGCGTGGCTTCGCAAGGTTATCGGACGTCTTTGCCTTCGCTCCCCTGTCTTGCCGATTTTACAAATCGAAAACTTGAAGTTGACAGAGCGGCGGGGCCGATAGATAATCTGTGAATCTGGGGGAGATAGGCAACCCGAGCGGCCCCCGGAGGAACACGAGAGCACCGAGCGAGGGAATCGTCATGAAGGATGTCTACTCCACCGGCGAAGCCGCCAAAATCTGCCGTGTCAGCCAGCAGACCATTATCCGCTGCTTCGACGCCGGCAAACTCGACGGTTTTTACGTCCCCGGCTCCCGCTTCCGCCGCATTCCCCGGGAGAGCCTCGTGAAGTTCATGAAGGAAAACGGCATCCCGCTCACCAACCTCGACAGCAACAAGGAGAAGGTCCTGATCGTCGACGACGAGGTGCCCATTGTCGAACTCCTCGTCGATGTGCTTCAGCGCGACGGCCGGTTCGAGGTCAAGACCGCCTCCACCGGCTACGACGCGGGCCTGCTCACGCAGCAGTTCCGACCCGACGTCATCGTCCTCGACTACATGCTCCCCGACATCAACGCCGACGTCGTCTGCAAGACCATCCACAGCAATCCGAGCCTGGAAGACACCCGGATCATCCTCATCAGCGCCCATATCGATGAAAGCGATCAAGCCGAGATCGACAAGATGGGCGTCGATGCCTTCCTCCACAAGCCGTTTCAGATTGACGAACTCGTCGCCAAGATCGCCGAACTCCTGAAACTCTAGCCCCTGCACGGAACCGAACCATGCCGGCCCTGGGCCTGAGGCGCCGCAAGATCGAGATGCTCCTGGAGGACCTGGACCAGGTCCCCACCCTGCCCGGCCTGGCGTGCCACGTGCTCTCCCTGGCCACGAGCGAGCATCCCAACCGGCGAGACCTTCAGATCGCCGTCGAGGTCGACCCAGCCCTGGCGGCCAAGGCCCTCAAACTGGCCATCGACCTCGGCCACCCGCCCGACGACCTCACGAGCATCGACCAGGTCTTCGACGCCGTTCCGCTGGACGTCCTGGCGGCCGAGATGCTGAACACCCGGGCCGCCTCGTCCGAACTGCTCGACCAGGTCCGCCTCCGGGCGCTGTGGCGGCACACGTTGGCGGTCGCGATGGCCGCCCAGGTCACGGCCACCCGTCTCGGAACCGTTTCGCCCGAGACCGCGCTGATGGCCGGCCTCCTCCACGACCTGGGAGCGATTGCCATGCGCGTCCTCATGCCCCGGGCATACGCCCAGGTCCTGGAACGCGTGGAGGCCGGCGGCGCCGATCTCCTGGAGGCCGAACGCGACCTCCT
>Ga0180434_10009059_pt1 | contig 10888 bp, 10 predicted proteins | sample SS_ome_7_FD_132453 | JGI IMG/M metagenome (GOLD analysis project Ga0180434, IMG submission 132453) | Hypersaline lake sediment archaeal communities from the Salton Sea, California, USA - SS_1_D_2 metaG | ecosystem: Environmental > Aquatic > Non-marine Saline and Alkaline > Hypersaline >... | reverse complement strand
GCCGGCGCGATGCTGGTCAGGGCGCGCACGGAAAGGTCGAGGAACGCCGCGGTGACCAGCACGATCAGCAGCAGGGTGAAGCAGATGTAGAGAATGAAGCCCAGCCGTCCGGTCAGGTGGCCGGTGATCTCCGCCACCGTGCGGCCCTTCTCGCGCAGGCTGACGAACATCGACGTATAGTCGTGGGTGGCGCCGAAGAAGATGCAGCCCAGCACGATCCACAGCAGCGCGGGCCACAGGCCGTAGATCGCGGCGATGGTCGGTCCCACGATCGGCCCGGCGCCGGCGATGGTGGCGTAGTGGTGGCTAAACAGCACCGGCGTCGGCGTCGGCACGTAGTCGCGGCCGTCGCGCTGGCGGTGGGCCGGCGTCTGCACCTTGTCGTGGGCGTGCAGGACGCGCGCGATGTAGCGGGCGTACAGCAGGTAGGCGGCGCCAAAAGCCACCAGGCTGATGACGAGGATGAGCAGGATGTTCATGGCTTCCCCCGCGGAAGGATCGCCTCCATTGTAGCGCGGCGCCCCAGTAGGGGTGCACAGCTGTGCGCCCCTACACCACCGCGGCGTTGACGTAGGCGACGTTGCCGCCCAGGGCGGCGAACTTCTCGGGTAGCTTGTCGTAACCGCGGCGCAGGTGCTTGAGCCCGTCGATGTGGGTCTCGCCCTCGGCCATCAGGCCGGCGATCACCAGCGCCGCCGCGCTGCGCAGGTCGTGGGCCTCGACCGGCGCGCCGGTCAACGAGCCGGGGGTGCCCTCGATGATCGCGGTGGTGCCGCCGACGGTGACGTTGGCGCCCATTCTCATCAGCTCCGGCACGAAGGTCAGCCGCTGCTCGAAGATGGTCTCATCCACTTTGCTGATCCCGTGGGCGGCCGTCAATACCACGGTCATCTGCGGCTGCAGGTCGGTGGGGAAGCCGGGGTAGATCTCGGTGCGCACGCGGGTGGGCTGCAGTGCGGCCGGCGCCTCGACGCTGACCCAGTCCGGGCCGGTGCGCACCACCACGCCCAGGTCGCGCAGCTTGAGCAGCAGCGCCTCGAGGTGCTCGGGCTCGGCGCGCTCCACGCGGCCGCCGCCGCCGGTGCCGACCAGCGCCAGCAGATACGTGCCGGCCTCGATGCGGTCCGGGATCACGGTGTATTCGATCGCCGCCGAGATCCGCGACTGGCCGTGGACGGTGACGCTCTTGGTGCCCGTGCCCTCGATCTCCACGCCGCAGCGGGTCAGGAAGTGGCAGAGGTCGACCACTTCCGGCTCCTCGGCGCTGTTGTGGATGGTGGTTGTCCCCTTGGCCAGGGTGGCGGCCATGATCGCGTTTTCGGTGGCGCCGACGGAGGCGATGTCGAGGTAGATGTCCGTGCCGGTCAGCTCTGGTGCGCGGGCGACGATCAGGCCCGCCTCCTGGCTGACTTCCGCCCCGAGCGCCTCCATCGCCCGCAGATGCTCACCGACCGGGCGCGCGCCGATCGCGCAGCCGCCGGGCAGCGGCACCGACGCCTCGCCGAACCGCGCCAGCAGCGGACCCAGCACCAGGAAGCTGGCGCGCATCTTGTTGACCAGCTCATAGGGCGGTGCCGTACTGCTCACCGCGCCGGCGTCGATGGTGACGCTGTGCTGGCGGCCGGCGCCGTTGCCCTGGGCGCCGAGGCTGGTCAGCACCTCGCCGATCACCCGCACGTCGTGCAGCAGCGGCACATTGTGCACGGTGACCGGCTGCTCGTTGAGCAGCGTCGCGGCCAGGATCGGCAGGCAGGCGTTCTTGGAGCCTGAGACCTCGATGGTGCCCCGCAGCGGCTGGCCGCCACTCACGACGATTGGTGACATTGCTCCCCTAATCTAGCATGCTCTATCGGACCGGCGCCCGCGCGCGCCGCGCCCTGACAATCTAATCGCCGCGCCAGCTGAGCGGCCTAAACAACACCGGGCGGAAAACCCAGCCGCTGCCGACGATGATCTCGACCAGCGGCCGCTTGTATTCATCGGGGTTGAAGGTGAAGTCCACCACCTTGCGGAATGTAAGCGAGCGGTCCAGCGCCCAGGTCTTCTCCAGCTTGTGCTCGAAGAAGACGATGCCGCGGAAGAAGCTCCAGCTGTAGCGCGCCCGCGGCGGCGTGGCGGTCAGGTCCCAGCGGATGCTGCCGCGGGTCTCCAGCGCCGCCACCGGCCCGTCGGGGCGGATGTAGAGGTCCAGCTGGTAGAGCTCGTGCAGGCCGTGCTTGCCAAACAGCGTGTAGTAGTGCGGCACGTCCAGCTTCCAGCGCCCGACCAGATGATAGGGCGCCACTTCCTGGAGCACGAAGATGCTCTGCTCGTCGTTGAGATTGAGCAGGCGTTCGCGCAGGGCGTCGCGGCTGATCCGCTCCGTGCCGCGCCGCGGGCGTTTGGTGGCGGCCCACAGCCCGATCGTGAAGATGCCCCATATGAACAGGACCATCGCGACGTCGATGCCCAGCGCGAACAGCACCCACAGGAAGCTGGCGCCTTTGTCCAGCAGCACCAGCCAGGGCAGCGCCAGAAAGACCAGCGCCAGCAGGCCCAGCACCAGCATGATCAGCAGCTCGGCGAGGTTGAAGGCGGTCGCCGAGCGGTAGCGCGGGGCCTTGAATCCCGGCGGCGGCGCCGGCCCGTGGGCACTGGCAGGCATTGAGCCATTATAGCCCGGCTGTGATCCTGCGGTATGCGGATTTGCCTGTGGATACCCCATGGGGTAATATGTCGAAGCAGCCGCCGGCGGCCGGAATACAACGGTGCGGCCGGGGCGCAGGATTGAGGAGCAACAGATGAAACACCATGTGTATTGGCTGACGGTTCTAAGCGCGTTGATGGCTGTGGGGCTGGCCGCGCTGGCCGGTTGCCCGGCGCCCCAGGACGAGAGCCCGGCGACCCAGTCGCCCGCGGCCGCGGTTCCCGCCGAGCCGCCGGCCAAGGCCGTCTCGCCCGTCGCGGCGGTCGCGGATGACGCCGCGGTGGAGACGACGCTGGCGGTCGCCGGCATGACCTGCCAGAGCTGCGAGCAGGCGATCCAGGCCGAGGTGGGCAAGCTGGCCGGCGTCTCGGCGGTGAAGGCCGATCACGCCGCCGGTACCGTGCTGGTGTCCTACCGGCCGGGCGCGGCGGACCTGGCGGCGGTCGGCGCGGCGATCGAGAAGCTGGGCTACACCGTCGGCGAACCGGCGGCCGAGGATGAGGCCGCCGTCGAAGAGGCGGTGGAGCCGCCGGCGGCGGAAGACGCTGAGGCCGCGGACGAAGAGCCCGCCGCGGTGGAAGACGCTGCGGAGGAGGAGGCCGAGCCGGCCACCACGACGGCCGCTGCGGGCTGCGAGGACTGCGACGGCGGCGAGTGCAGCGGCGCCTGCGTGGAGGAGGAGACGGTTGCTGAGCCGGAGACCGCCGCTGCGGGCGACGAAGCTGTGGAAGCAGCCGACGGCGACGAGGGCGGCTGTGGCAGCGAGGCCGGCTGCGCGTCCTGCGCCCAGTCCGCGACGGGAACCGCTCCGGCGGAAGTCCCGGCCGGGCTGACCCGCGTGACGCTGAGAGTCGAGGGCATGACCTGCGTCGGCAAGGCCGGCTGGGTCGGCAAGACCATCGGCGGCCTCGAGGGCGTGGCCGGCTGTTACGCCGACCAGGATACGCTGACGGCGGTGATCGACTGCGACCCGGCGATGTGGGACGCGGACGGGCTGGTCGCCGAGATCGAGCAGCGCAGCCAGGGCGTATTCACGGCCACCCAGGTCTAGGCGCGACCGACGCCCGGCGGGGTATTAGGCAGTACGATGCTTTGCAAGATTTGACCCGGGACGATCCTGGCCGGCGGCCTGGTCATCGTCTGGCTGGTGATGCAGCTGATCGGCTGGCTGAGAAGCTAGCCGGCGTGTGCGCCCCGGCTCAGAGTCCCAGATCTTCGCCAAGCCCCGGATGTGACTTGGCGACAACCTTGATGAACAGCATGACCTGGGCGGGCTCCAGCTTGGCCTTCTCAGCCACCGCATAGCTGATATCCCGGGCCGGATACCCCGCTGCCATCTGCTCGACGATGTACGTCGTGTAGAGCTTGAGTCGCTCCATTTCCTCCTCGGTCATGCTGACGGGCTTCGCGTCGGCATCCGGAGCCGGCGTGCCGAACGAGCGAAAGAAGATCACGCTGTTCCAGATCAGGGCGAATGGGGTGGCGAGCAAGCCGTGCAGGCTCCACCAGCCCAGGAAGAGGTTGTAGAGGTTGAACTTGACGATCTCGCTGCGCAGGCAGCGCGAGCAGTAGTTCACCTTCATCCGCTCCAGGCGCCAGGCCAGCACCAGTCCCGTGACTCTGATCAGAGTGCATTTGCTGGTTTCGGCTGGGACCAGACACGATTCGCAGATCATTACGGCTCCCTCCTGTGCTTGTACATCTCATAGTGCTTGGTGAACATCGCGTCGAACTGGCTGCGGAACGAGAAGGCGCCGATCCCGCGGACCAGGGCGATGATGAAGGGAATGATGAGGACCAGCGCCAGGATCAGCTTGCCCTCCGCAGTCAGCGCGCTGGCCATCATGATGTAGATGAGTATCAGCAGGATGGCGGCGCCGGTGAAAATGCAGCCGAGCCCACGCGTGGTCTGATGCGCGGAGTGCGCGACCGCCACGGCCAGCCGCGGATCCAGGCCCATCGCGATCAGCGCCTCGATGATCGCCTCTATGCTCTGCTTCTGGTTGGTGAACGACACGAACTTGTTCCAGGACGCGATGAAGGCGTCCAGGTTGGCTCTGATGGCGTCGTCCACCGCCTCGGCGGCCTGCTCCTCCGCCCAGCCGTTCTCCACGAGCTGACTGACCACGAACCTCGGGATGTAGCCGCTGCGCATCTTCTGGAACATCCCGTAATCGTAAGTCTTGGTCGCGTCCTGTAGCAGGCGCCAGATCTGGTCCCGTGAGTCCATTCAGTCCTCCTTTCTCGGCTGGGTGCGTGCCGTATCCGTGTGAGTCCTATTCATCCTCTTCCGACTGCCTGGCTCTCAACTCATCCAGGTCCGGTGGCGGGGGCATCCCGCTGGGCCCCGATTGCCCGATGCGGTGCCCCGATTGAGTGACGCGGTAGTCGAGTGGCGTCGCCCGCTTCTGGCGCGAAAGAGTGATCGGCTTCAGGGGCTCGCCCGGCGGTGGCGGAACAGCGGGGCCCTCCGCCCCGGTATCAGTCAGCACGACCGGTTTCCGGCCGCTGCCGGGCGGCGCGGGAATGGTAAGGGGTCCGTCAGCGGACGTGGCCCCGCGGAAGCTGTAGTGTCCCCTCAGCATCACGATCGACGTGATCATCATCGCGACGTTGAACACCGAGATCAGGATCAACCCGGCCCCCGGCCCGACGTTGGCGCGAATGGAGCGTCCGGTGTCGGAATGCGCCATAAGGTACAGCAGCTGTCCGGCTTCAAGGACATCTTCGTCGGCGTCGCGGTACGACGCGACCGTCAGCAGCATCACCAAGACCAGCCCGACCAGCAGCAGCCAGAGCATCATCGAACGGACCGCGAACTCGAAGGTCCTGTTGTGCGCGATCAGGCAGGTGGTGAACAGGCTGATGAAGAGGATCAGCAGGGCGATCGAGGTATACGGGCTCACCGCCGGTCCGATCCCGTGGACCGCGTCGCCGAGACCGCTGACCGTCACCCAGGGGCAGAACACGCAGATCAGGGATGCCACGCAGAGCGCCAGGTACACGAGTGCGGGGACGCTGAGTCGGATGCCGCGCCTGCGCCTCGATCTTGCCATGCCTTCCGCACCACCTCCCGCCGCGCTTGATCGGCAGCGTTCGCCGCTCAAGGATCGGGCTACGGCCTGGCAGCCACATGCGTTCCGGCAACGCGCAGGCTGCCAGACGGGGAGGTCAGCATCGGCAGGAGGCGCCGACGCGGCGCCTCAGTGTGCTGACGGCTCCCATCCCACCTTGATACTTGGCTCCCAGCTCTCCCGGAACAGGCCGTCCGCACCGCTGCTGGCGGCGTGATGCTCATCACGCCGCAACCGCGGACGCCCACCGCGAAGCTGGCGATGGGTCGATTCTAGCATCACACGGGTTCGATGGCCAGAGTACGGCAGTGGCGCGGGTCACGACGGATCGGTTTCGGACTCGGCCGTCACCTCATACCACCATCCATCCTCCACAAGCTCCACGCCGCAGGGCGCGCAGATCTCGCGGATGCGCTCGATCAGCTTCGGGTCGTCGCTGGGCTCGGGCTTGCCGCCACGTACCCAGACCGGCATGAGCCGCACCTCTCTGACACCGTCGCGGCTGGCGGTGATCTCCAGGATCGCGCTCTCGATCAGCGCGCTCTTGCCCGTGAACAGGAAGTTGCCCAGGCTGTAGGCGATCACGCCCCCGTTGTACAGCTCCACGCCCTGCAGGCAGTGCGGGTGGTGGCCGATGATCAGGTCGGCGCCGTCGTCGATCGCCGCGCGGGCGATCTGCTGCTGATAGGCACTGTGGCGACGGTGGCCCTCGTAGCCCCAGTGGAAGGTGACCACCACGATGTCCGCCTGAGTGTCCAGCGCGCGGATCGCCGCGCTCAGCCGATCGTCGTAGCTCTTGCCGTGGGCCGCGATGCCGGGCGAGTCGTCGCCCGCCCGGGCCGCGGCCGGCACGATCATCGAGCAGCCGATGAAGCCGACGCTCAAGCCCCCGCGCCGCAGGATCGATGCCTGCCAGGCCGCCTGCTCGTCGGCGCCGCCGCCGACGCAGCTGATGCCCTGGTCGTCGAGCGCGGCCAGCGTGTCGGTCAGGCCGGTGGCGCAGTAGTCCATCGCGTGGTTGTTGGCCAGGCTGACCACGTCGAAGCCGGCGGCGCTGAGTATCGGCCCGCTGACGGCGGGCGGCGCCTTGAAGATGAAGTTGCGCCCCTCCTGGATGCTCTCCCAGGACTTGCCCGGCGTGCGGGTCGGGTGATCCGTGATCGGGCACTCCAGGTTGCCGAAGGCGATGTCGGCGCCACTCAGCACCCCGGCGACCGCGCCATAGGGCCACTTCTCTCCGTGCTGTTCGATCAGGCGCGGCATCCGCGCGCCCAGCAGGTTGTCGCCGGTGAAGACCAGCGTGATCTCGTCGAGGCGCGTCGCGTCCAGCGGCTCGGCCAGCGACGGCTCGACCTGCGGCGCGTCGAGCAGCGGCGCGGCAGCCGGCTCGGCCGGCGCGCCTGCCGGTGCAATCGGCCACAGCAGCATGGCCAGCAACGCGCTCGCGCCGAGCCTCGCTGGACCGCCTGCCGGTGGCCATCGCATCGCGCCAGTATACCGACGGGCCGGCGGTACTGTGCCGAATGCACTCGCTCGCGTTACAATGCATACCGATGCCATACCGGTCGCTGCTGTCCATCCTCGACCTCGCACCCGCGGAGATCGACACGCTGCTGGCGGCCGCCGAGCGCTTCCTGCCGCGCGTCGAGGCCGGCGGCTTCAAGGACGCGACGCTGAGGGGCGAGAGCGTGCTGCTGCTGTTTTACGAGCCCTCCACCCGCACGCGGGTCAGCTTCGAGCTGGCGGGCAAGATGCTGGGCGCCGACACCATCAACGTCGGCGGCAAGGGCTCCAGCGCGCAGAAGGGCGAGAGCCTGCGCGACACGGCGCTGACGCTGAGCGCGATGGACCACAACGTGGTGGTGATGCGCCACAGTGCGCCCGACGCCGTGCAGGTCTTCGCCGGCTGCTTCGATCGCAGTGTGATCAACGCCGGCAGCGGCCGCGGGCAGCACCCCACGCAGGCGCTGCTCGACGCGCTGCCGCTCAGGCGCGCCGGACTGCTCAAGAAGGGCAAGCGGCTGGCGATCGTCGGCGACCTCAAGCACAGCCGCGTGATGCGCAGCAATCTGCAGCTGCTCTGCCGCTATGGCCTGGATGTGGTGCTGGTGGCGCCGCCGCCGATGATGCCCGAAGGCTGGCCGGGGCTCAGGCCCGAGCACTGGGCGGCTGAGCCGAAGGCCTGCGGCGAAGTCAGCTGGCAAACGGACCTGGACTCCGTGCTACCCGAGGTGGACGCCGTAATGATGCTGCGCGTCCAGCGCGAGCGGATGGAGCCGGGACACCTGACCAGCACCGATGAGTACAGCAAGCTCTACGGACTCAACCGGCGCCGGCTCAGGCTGCTGCGCCCCGACGGGCTGATTCTGCATCCGGGGCCCGTCAACCGCGGCGTGGAGGTCAGTCAGGACGTCTTCGCCGACGGGCGCTGCGTGATCAACGACCAGGTGACCAGCGGCGTCGCGCTCCGCAGCGCGCTGCTCTGCTGGGCCTGCGGCAAACTGGAGGAGGGCGCGGAGAAGTAGCATGACAAGCGAGCGCACAATCATCCGGGGCGCCGAGGTCTTCGATGGCGAGCAGCGGCTCGGTGCGCGGGACGTGATCGTCGAAGGTGGGCGGATCGCCGAGGTCTGCGAGCCGCGCGACGATGACTTCTACGCCACGGCCCGCGAAGAGGCGATGGGCCGCGTGCTGGAGGTCTCCAGGGCCGGCGCCGACACCGTGATCGACGCCCGCGGCAAGCTGCTGAGCCCCGGCTTCATCGACCTGCACTGCCACCTGCGCGACCCCGGCCAGACCTGGAAGGAGGATATCTTCAGCGGCAGCGCGGCGGCAGCGGCCGGTGGCTTCACCACCGTCGTCTGCATGCCCAACACCGATCCGCCGATCGACCGCGGGGCGGTCGCCGAGTACGTGATCGACCGCGGCATACGCTGCGGTCTGTGCCGCGTGCTGCCGGCGGGCTGTCTGTCCGCGGCGCGCGACGGCGAGGAGCTGTCGGACCTGGCCAGCCTCTACGCGGCGGGCGTGCGGATCTTCAGCGACGATGGCAGCGACACCGCCGGCGCGGACACCTTCCTGCACGCCCTGGAGTTCCTCAGCATGCTGCCCGACGCCCGCGCCCTGATCCACGCCGAGGTGCCGGAGCTGGCCGCGGGCGTGATGCACGAGGGCGAAGTCTGCGCGCGGCTGGGCCACGGCGGCATCCACCATCTGAGCGAGGACATCGGCGCGGCCCGCGCGCTGCTTTGCAGCCTGAGCGCCGGCCAGCCGCTGCAGATTACCCACATCAGCAGCGCGAGTACGCTCGATCTGGTGCGCTACGCCAAACTACGGGCGCAGCACGACGGTTGCCCGGACCTGATCAGCGCCGACGCCACCTACAACCACCTGCTGCTGACGGAAGAGGCGGTCGCCCAGCACGGATCGCTGGCCAAGATCAATCCGCCGCTGCGCAGCGAGGCCGACCGTCAGGCGCTGCTCAGCGCGCTCGTCGACGGCACCCTCGACGCGCTGGTGACCGACCATGCCCCGCATACGCTGGACGAGAAAGCGCAGGAAATGCAGTACGCGCCGTTCGGCATCGCCGGCTTCGAGTTGGCTTTCGGGCTGCTCAACGCCGGGCTGGTCGGGCGGGACACCCCCGCGGGCGTCATCACGCTGGAGCGGGTGCTCGGGCTGCTGACCAGCGGACCTGCCAGACTGCTGGCCGGGGCGCGGCCGGGTGTCGGGCGCGCGGTGCCGGCGCTCGGCGAGGGTCCGCTGACGGACTTCCATCCGCGCCGGATCGAGACCTCGCCGGGCCGCGTCGCGGCGGGCCTGGCGGCCGACCTGGCGCTGATCGACCTCGAGGCCGAGTGGGAGATCGATCCGGAGCAGCTGCTCAGCAGGGGGCGCAACATGCCCTACGCCGGCTGGCAGGCGAAGGGACGGGTTCTGCTGACGATGTGCGGCGGCCGGATCACGCACCGGGCTGACGGCTTCGCGGTGCAGCCGGCCCAGGCGGAGCACGGCCCGTGAGCATGGAGCGACCGCGGCGCAGCGTGCTTCCTCCAAGTCGCGCGCGGCGCTGGTGGGTGCTGGCTCTGGCACTGCTGCTGGTGGCGGGCGCGGGCGGTGTGCACCTCTGGCAGTGGCTTGATGGACTCCGCGGGCACGAGCTGCTGGAGTTCTTCACCTTCTATCTGGCGCTGCCGCTGGCGGCCGGGATGCTGCTGCTGTTCGCTTACCTCAAGCCGCCGGGCCGCTGAGCCGCGGCTATACTGGTGCCATGCCCCGCCTGACCGTGCTGATCGGCCCCGCTGGCAGCGGCAAGACCCACCGCGTGCTCAGCGAGGCGGCGCGGCTGGCGCTGACGGCCGGGCTGCCCTCGCCCGCGCACCCTCCGCTGCTGGTGATCGTGCCCGAGCAGCAGGCGGTGACCATCGAGCGTGCCCTGCTTGTGCGCCTGCAGGAGCTTAGCGGCGGCGAGGTGGCGGCCAGCGCGCGGCTCAGCGTGATGAGCCTGACGCGGCTGGCGCACGTGCTGGCGGAGCGGGCCGGCGAGCGGCTGTCGCCCCTCGACGACCTGGGCCGGCAGCTGCTGGTCTGGCGGCTGCTCGATGACGTCAGCGATCCCGCCGAGCGCCAGGCCCGGGCCGCCGTGCTGGCCGACCAGCTGGCGGAGCTGGCGCTGTATGGCACGAGTGCCGGCGATCTGCGCCGGCGCGCCCGGGAGCTGATGGAGAGCCCGGTTGGCGACGGTGATCCGCGGAGCGCGGAGCTGGCGCCGGAGGCCGCCCGCAAGCTGACGGAGCTGGCGCAGCTGCTCGACGCGTACTCAAGTGAGTGCGCGGCGCGCGGGCTGGACCACTCGCCGGTGGTGGCGGGCATCGCGCGGCTGCTCAGCGAGGATAACTGGCCGCTGCTGGCGGCGACCCGCGTCTGGGTCGATGGCTTCGCCGGGTTCACGCCGGCCGAGGAAAGCGCGCTGACGGCGCTGCTGACGCGCTGCGCGCAACTGACGGCCACCCTGCTGATCGATCCGACGCGGCGGGCGGGACCGGTGGTAGAGGACGTGCTCGACTGGTATCAGCCGTCGCGGGACACGTACCGCCGCTGGCGCGCGCTGGCTGCTTCGGCCGGTGCT
>Ga0180434_10009058_pt1 | contig 10890 bp, 5 predicted proteins | sample SS_ome_7_FD_132453 | JGI IMG/M metagenome (GOLD analysis project Ga0180434, IMG submission 132453) | Hypersaline lake sediment archaeal communities from the Salton Sea, California, USA - SS_1_D_2 metaG | ecosystem: Environmental > Aquatic > Non-marine Saline and Alkaline > Hypersaline > Sediment... | reverse complement strand
GGGGTGCGGATCTCGTGGCTCATGTTGGCCAGAAAGGCGCTCTTGGCCCGGGTGGCCTGCTCGGCCTGTTCATGCGCCTGCCGCAGGGCCTCGCGCTCTTCGACCCGGCCGGTCACATCGCGGGCTATGCCCCGGGCGCCGATGATGTGCCCGAAGGCGTCGCGGACCGGATGAGCAGCGAAACTCAGGATCCGTTCGTTGCCGCGGGCATCGAGGTGCACCGTTTCGAAGTCGACTAGGTCCTCCCCGGCCATGATCCGTTCGAAGGCCTTCAGATCGGTGCGGGCATGATCGGGATGGGTGACCTCGCGGAAGGGCCGGCCGATCAGGCTGGAGCAGTCATGGCCGTAGATCGACCGGCAGGCCTCGTTCAGGAAGGTCCAGTTCCCCTCCAGATCGACCTGCCAGACCAGGTCGCTGGCGCCCTGCACGAGTCCCCGGTAGTGTTCCTCGGCTTCCCGGAAGGCCTGTTTGGAGAGTTCGAGCACCTCGGTCAGGCGCAGGTGGGCCACGAGCTGGGCGTGGGTGGTGCCGTGGATGTAGATCATCATGCCGGCGTAGAAGAGCACGAGGAAGAGCGCCGCCAGGTGCGCGCTGTTGGTGCCGTTCAGGAGCACCCCGATCGCCAGGGGCCCGAGCAGGGCGCCCGACATCAGGTAGAATCCGGGACGATCGGCCATCAGGGTGGCGCTGGCTCCGGCCACCAGGCCGGCGAAGATGACCATGAGCAGGGCCAGTTCGTGGAACTCGATCCGGGGGGCGGTCAGCACGGCTCCGGCGCTCCAGACCAGTCCGAGAACCAGGACCAGAGCCCGGATCGCCCGGAAGACCTCGCCGGGATCGTGAGCTGTCCGGCGCAGGCGGGAGTAGACGGCGATGCGGATCACGGTCACCGCCGTGACGGCTCCGATCCAGGTCAGGGGAAGCCAGAGTGCGACATCGTGGCGCACGAGCCAGGCGGCCACCGTCACCAGAAGGACATGAGCCAGTTCGGTAGCGGCTCTGGTCCCGAGCAGGTGATCGGCGAGCATCTCGCGGGTCCGCGCACCGAGTCGCTCTTCCATTTCGGCATCATGAGCCTGTTGGTCGGGTACCCACGAGAGGAAGGGGGGGCGTTCGGGCCGGGGCTGTCCGTTCGAGTGTTCAGCCGGGTGTTCAGCAGGGTATTCAGTCGGGGGGATCTCAGGTGACGTCATACCCGGGCTCCTCTCCTCACAGGCGGTCGGCGGCGGCAGATGCCCGATACTACACCAGGAGGAAGCCCGGTGCGAGAATCATGCCGCGAACAGAACAGGGGCACTGCCGGATGGCTGAAGCGGCAGGGCGTCTGTCCGCTGAATCACTTTACGGACCGTTTGCGGGGCGGCTACATTACCAGTGCCCTGTCACCTGACAGGTCACGGGTGCTCTGTCACGCGACCGGCGGGTACGGACATCTGTCACCTGACAGGACACCGGCCCGTACATTCGCCTGCAGGCTCAAGGGGGAGCAATGCCCGACTGGGACCGGATATTCGGCAACACCGCGCCCGAGATGATGGAGGGGGCGGTCGATATGGGTCGCAAACTCGGCGGGGCCGGTTTTCGCTGGCAGGTGACCGGGTACTTCCTGACCTGGGGTGTGCCGTGGTATGTCGAAGCTCTGCGCAATGCCCTCGGACGGGAGAAGGCGCGCGAGGTTCTGCCCGATTTCTTCGAGAAACTGCGGGAACAGATCGTGGAGCGGGCCGCGGAGGAGGACGCCACCTCATCGCCCTCCGAAGCGCCTGGCGGGATCTCGGGGGGACAGGACATGCCCGGGGAGACTTTCCCGGCCGAAGAGTTCCTCAGCCTGGTCACGCGCATGGAAGCCGCCGCCCTCGACGAGAGTTCGGGACGCGGCGTACCGGAAGCAGTTCCCGAGGCGAACGAGGAAGCAGTCGGCCACCTCAGTCCCGAAGACCTCGAAAACCATATCGCCGAGACCGCGTATAACATCGTAAAGGTCGCCTTCACAGTGGGGCCCGCATCGTTCCCGGATGAACAGGCGGGGGAGGCGGCGACGTGGATCCTGGCCGTGGCCAGTTCGAGCTTCCTGCACGGGCTCGAACTCGGCTTCGGCGCGGCTTCGGAACGGCTCCGGCCCGGTTTCTTCAGCCGCCTCCGGCACGAGATCCGCGAACAGTACCCGGAATCACCGGATTACCCGGTGACCCACTACCTCGATATCGCCGGTTCGATCGGACGCAAATGGCTGCAGCTCTCGCCGCACATGGACGAAGAAATGGAAGACTGATCCTCCTCGCCCTGCTCGTCGTCACGAGCGGGGTGCTCCAGCTCTCCACCCGCGTTTGTGCACAGGTGTACCACCGGGCCCAGGGCCGGGTTCTCGACGCCGGCAGCGGACAGCTCCTGGCAGCGGCCAACGTGCGGGTTCTGGAATCGGGCCGGGGCACGATCACCAATGCCGACGGGGCCTGGCTGCTGCGCCTGCCTGCCGGCGAAACGACCCTCGTGTTCAGCTACATCGGCTACCTCTCCGATACCCTGCAGGTGAACCTGCAGGCCAATCTGGTGTACGACGCCCGACTCGAGCCGACCCTGATCGAGATGCCGGTCATGCGGGTCTCGGCCGGCGATATCGCCCGGGGGGTGGTCCGGCGCGCCATCGCAGCCAAGGACTCGATCTACGCCGGGCTCGAGAGCTATCGTTTCGAAGGCTTCACCCGCCGCATCATCGCCCGCGAGGATTCGATCGCCGGCATCACCGAGGGGTACAACTACGGGTACTGGCGCACGGGAGAACCGCTGCGTGAGGAACTCAGGCAGTACCGGGCGACCGAGAACATGCCGGCCGAGTTCTCAGAGATGCAGGGCGTGCTGACGATCGTGGATTTCAGCCGCGACGATCTCGAGCTGGCCGGCAACCGCTACGTCGGACCGCTGCACCCGCATGCTTTCCGGTACTACGATTACGACCTGGAGTCGATCGTCTCCCAGGACGGGAGCGACATCTACCGCATCGCGGTCCTGCCCCGGACCTCGCTGGTACCCCTGCTTGAAGGTACCATCAGCATTGCCGATTCGGTCTGGGCCCTGGTCGGAATCGATCTGGAGCCGGCCGAAGCGATCGTCTTCCCTTTCACCGACGGGCTCGAGATCGCCTGGCAGCAGAACTTCGGTCGCTGGGATCAGGGCTACTGGCTGCCGACCGATATCCGCATGACCGGGGGGGTGCGGGTCGAACTCGGTCCGATCAGGATCCCCCGCATCGGATTCGATCAGACCTCGGTGATCTACGGGTACGATATCAACGTTCCGATCCCCGATTCGATCTTCGCCCGGACCGATCCGGTCACCGAACTGCCCGAGGCGGCCGACATCGACTCCCTCTTCTGGGAGCAGAACGAGGTTCTGCCGCTCACCGACGAGGAGGAACGGGCCTACACCCAGATCGATTCCACCGAAACCCTCGAAGAGCAGTTCACCCCGCCCGGTTTCCGGATGGAGACCGGCGATCAGGAAGTCACGCTCATCGGCGAAGCGGGAGGCGCGATAGCGGGAACGCTGATCGAACACCTCGACCTGCGCTACACGCGCGTCGAGGGTGCCTATGTCGGCCTCTATGCCGGAGCCGACTCCCTGCTCCTGAACGGGCTTGAAACCCTCTGGCGGGGCGGCCGCGCCTTCAGCGCCGACCGGTGGTGGTGGGAGGGCACGCTGAGCTTTGCCCGGGGCGGTCGCCCGCGCGGGCCGAACCAGCCCGGACGGGCCCCCGCGACGGTGAGCCTCGCTTTCTACGATCGCCTGGCCCGCTCCCCGCACGCCGGTTTCTACCCCGGCTTCCTCAATTCCGTGACCACCCTCTTCTTCAAGGACGACTACTTCGATTACCACCGGGCCCGGGGGATCGGAGTGAGGATCGAGAATCTGCTGTGGAGGTCGTACGGCAGTTCCTTCGATCTCGTTCTGCACGCCTCCATGGCGCGGCATACCTCCTTGCCGGTAGTGACGAACTGGAGTGTCTCGTCCCGTGATGACCCCTCGCGCCCGAACCCGCCGGTGTCGATCGAGAACGCCCGCTGGACCCGGTACGGTGCCACCCTGACGGTGGGCGAGCCCGAGAGTCCGGCCGGGGTGGCCACCGCCCGGGGTGTGCGTCTCTCACTCGAGCGGGGGAGCACGCCGGCAGCCGGGGGCCGCGACTACTTCAGCGTGCAGGGAGTCGCTTCGTATGCGATCATGACCTTCACCAACCGGTATCTCTTTTCGCCGCAGCTCATCGTCCGGGCCGCCGGCGGCTGGAGCAGCGGCGATCTGCCCCGCGAACTCCTGTTCGGGCCGGTCAATGCCCTCGGCTTCTACGGCCCCTTCGGCGCCCTGCACGGCGCCGCCCACCGCGAGCTGGCCGGTCAGCGGTACTGGGTGGTGACTGCCGAGCACAATTTCCGCAATCAGCCCTTCATGGCTCTGGGCCTGCGCCGGCTGGCTGAAACCGGGCTCGAGGTCATCGTTCACGGCGCCGTCGCACAGACCCGCCGGGCCGGCACCACTCTGCCCGCCGCCGGGCCCTACACCGAACTCGGATGCGGTCTCGGACGCATCTGGGACATCTTCCGGATAGACGTGACCAGACGTTTCTCCTCTCCTGCAGGCTGGTATCTCACGCTCGCCCTGACTACTTTCATGTAGACTGAACCGGCGGCTGCTCAACCCGGAGCGGTTCCCGGTCAGGCCTGGAGATCGGGCTTCCCGGTTTTCCGCTGCGAGTGACGTGCCGGTCTGTCGGCATGCCGGTCACCGGCCCGTCGACAGACGGGCAGGTGAGTCGATCAGGGAGGGCGGATGAGGACCGTCGACGAGAGCGTTCTGCCCGAGCGTCTGGCCGAGCTCGAGGCCCTGCTGGTTCGCGAGATCGAGGGTGACGTCTGCTTCGATCTCTGGACCCGGATGCTCTACAGCACCGATGCCAGCATCTACCGGATCACGCCTCTCGGAGTCGTCTTCCCCCGCAGCGAGGCCGATGTCGCTACCGTTGTGGAGGGGTGCCACGAGCGGGGCCTGCCGGTGCTGCCCCGGGGGGGCGGGACCTCGCTGGCCGGACAGACGGTCGGTGAAGCGGTCGTGCTTGATTTCTCCCGCTACCTGCACGCGAGCGCGCCGCTCGAGCCCGGGGCCGGCAGCATCGCCGTCGAGCCGGGGATCTATCTCGACCATGTCAATGACCGGACCGCGTCGGCCGGCCTGATGTTCGGGCCCGATCCGGCCAGCGGGAACCGGGCCACGGTCGGGGGAGTGATCGGCAACAACGGTACCGGGGCCCACTCGATCCTCTACGGCCACGCCGGCGATCACCTGCGCAGCGTGCAGGTCGTTCTGGCCGATGGCACGCGCACCCGTTTCGAAGCCGTTTCGTGGCGCGAGGCGCACCGCCGGGCCGGCCTGGGGGATCCCGACGATGTCGCCGCCACGAGCGGCGGCCGGGCCGCCGCCCCGCCGCCGGTCACTCTCGAGGAAGGGATCTACCGCGAGGTCCTGCGTATCCTCAAGGATCACCACGCCAGCATCCAGCAGGGTTACCCCCGCCACTGGCGCCGGGTCGGCGGCTACGACCTGAAGGGTTTCACCCCCGGGCAACCGTTGAATCTGGCCCGCCTCATCGCCGGAAGCGAGGGCACCCTGGCCACCGTGACCGGGCTCGAACTCGACCTCGTGGACGTTCCGCCCGGGCGCAGCCTGGCCGTGCTGAGCTTCGACGATCTGCTGACCGCGCTCGGGACAGTACCGGCCATGCTTGCCGAGGAACCCACGGCGATCGAACTCATGGACGCCATGCTGATGGGCCTCTGCCGGCGCCAGCCGGAGTGGGCCCGCCGGATGACCTTCGTGGAGGGGGAACCGGCGGCGGTGCTGGCCGTCGAGGTATACGGGGAGAGCGAAGCCGAACGGACCGCCCATCTCGAGCGGCTCGTGAGCGCCGCCCGCATGGCCTCGCCCCGCGATGTCGGCGCCCTCCTGCTGCACGATGCGGCGAGCCAGCAGAACGTCTGGACGGTCCGCAAGGCCGGCCTCGGCCTGCTGATGAGCACGCGGGGGGATCACAAACCGATTCCCTTCGTCGAGGATACGGCCGTTCCGCCTGAGAGCCTGCGCGACTACATCGCCGACGTGCTCGAGGTCTTCTCATCCCACGACACCCCGGCCGCTTTCTATGCTCATGCCTCGGCCGGCTGCCTGCACATCCGCCCCCTGGTGAATCTGAAGGACGCTGCCGGGATAGACACCCTGGCCTCGATCTCGGAGGCGGTCAGCGACCTGGTCCTGGCCTACGGGGGCAACATGTGCGGGGAACACGGCGACGGACTGGCCCGCAGCGCCCTCAACGAAAAGATCTACGGGGCCGGAATCGTCGGCCTCTTCGAGCGGGTCAAGGACGCCTTCGATCCCCGTGGCATCATGAACCCGGGCAAGATCGTCCGGGCTCCGGCGCCGACCGAATCCCTGCGTTTCGGAACCGGCTACGTCACCCGCCCGGTCACGACGTATTTCGATTTCTCCGCCGATGGCGGTTTCGCCCGGGCGGTGGAGATGTGCAACGGCTCGGGCGAGTGCCGCAAACTCGAGACCGGCACCATGTGCCCCTCGTACATGGCCACCCGGGACGAAGAGCACAGCACCCGCGGCCGGGCCAATGCCCTGCGGGCGGTGCTCTCGGGCGCAGTCGAAGCCGACGGGCTGGCTGACGAACGGCTCCACGAGACACTCGATCTCTGTCTCGAATGCAAATCGTGCACCACCGAGTGTCCCAGCTCGGTCGACATGACCCGGCTCAAGACCGAGTTCCTGGCCCACTATCACGAGGCTCACGGCACACCCCTGCGCACCCGGCTCTTCGGGCACTTCGACACCCTGAGCCGGCTCGGTTCGGCCACCGCGCCGGTCAGCAACTGGATCGCTTCCTCGGCTCCGGTGCGGGTGCTGCTCGACCGCGGGCTCGCGATCGACCGGCGCCACTCCCTGCCCGTCTTCGCCCGCCGCTCGTTCGTGCGGCGCTTCCGGCAGTGGCAGAAGAAGCGCGGCCCGGACGAGGTCGGGGTCGAGGCCGGGGCGGCTCCGGGGAAGGTCTGGCTCCTGCCCGATGCCTTCACCAACTACACCGATCCCGGAACGGGCATGGCGGCGGTCGTGATCCTGCAGGCCGCGGGGTTCACCGTCGACCTGCTGCCGCTGCCGGGCAGCACCTGCGGGCGGGCGATGCTCTCGAAAGGGCTCCTGCCGCAGGCCCGGAGCGCGATCCGCGCCAATCTCGAAGCGTGGGCGCCGCTCATAACCGACGGCAGCCCGATCCTCGGGATCGAGCCCTCGAGCCTGCTGACCCTGCGTGACGAATACCCCGCCCTGGTGCCGGGTGAGGCGGCTGCGGCGGTCCGCGAGGCGGCCTGGCTGGTCCTGGAATGGCTGGCCGCCCGGGCCGCAGAAGTCCGCCGGCGGCTCCCGTTCCGCACTCCCCGCGATTACGACGAGGCTCACCTCTACCTGCACGGGCACTGCCACGAGAAGGCCCTGGCCGGGACCGATCACATTCATCAGGTCCTCGGGTGGCTCCCCGAAACCGGGCTCGAAGAAATAGACTCAGGGTGCTGCGGCATGGCGGGGTCGTTCGGCTGGGAGAAAGAACACTACGAGATCTCGATGGCGGTCGGTTCCGATCGGCTCTTCCCGGCCATCCGCGAACTGGCGGGCCGGGGCACGATCGTCGCGCCGGGCATATCCTGCCGCCACCAGATCTTCGATGCCACGGGGCGCCGGGCCTGCCATCCCCTGGAAGTGCTGGCAGCACGGCTGATAGAGTAGTACCCGTCCGGACATTCCGGATGGGTGCTCGTGACGTTCCCGGAGCGGAAACGAGGGGTTTTCCCGTGAGGTCAAGGAAGTCAATGGATGTCTCGGAGGCGTACTCCCGATCAACAGGGATGGGCGTACCGTTCCTCCTCCTCTTCCTCCTGCTGGTCATCCTGCCGGTCCGGCCGGCGATGGGGCAGGGCGGGACGCGGGCCGGGAACCGGTCGGGATCGGTCCAGGCGTACTCGGTAGCGACCCTGGCCCCGCCGGGTGTCGTGGTGCCGCCGATCGTGTTGAGCAATTCCGACCTGCACGCGCTGCTGGTCGAACTCGGCGGGGGCGCGTCTCTGAACCGTATCCGGGAGCGGATCGGCCTGAGCACATCTGATTTCGAATCCCTCCTGCGGCTGGTCGAGGTCGAGGGACTCGGCCGTCAGCTGGGGGGTGATCGCTGGCGGCCGCTGGCCCTGGCGCTCGACAGCGCCGGAGTCGGGCGCCTGCAGGCAACGGTTGCTCCCCTGGCGGCCGATATCGCCGATACCCTCACCGCCCACTGGGCCCGGCTCGATTCCAGCTGTGCCGCCCTGCCGGTGACCGGCTGCCTCCCCCTCGAGCAGACCGGCTGGGTGGTCCTGGGCAGTTACCTGCTCGGACTCTTCCAGCACGAGGCTCTCTGGGAGGCCGGACTGGGGCCGAGGTCGCGCGAGTATGCATTCCGGGTCTATCGAATGAACCCCGACGAAGCGCCGCCGGGAGCGCACACCAGCCCGATCGAACTGCCGGGCTTCTCGCTCATCAGATGTGCCCCGACCGCCGCTCCCTTCGGGTTCGATGCTCTCCTCGACCCGAACGCTGACCTGCACGCCTCCCTTTTCACCGTTCCCGGAAGCGACACGCTCATGATCGACAGTGCCGGGGAAGGCCGGGCGGTAGCGGAGGAACTCATCCGGGCCTACCGGCGCTGGTACCTGACCGGTGAGGCGCCCGACCGGCCGACCCGGATCCTGCTCCGGCTCTGCGAGGCGATCGATGAACAGGAGCGTCTGCGCATCCCGATCATCGCCGCAGGGGAACTCGGAGCTCTGCGCCTGATCGCTCTCGATACCGGCGCCCGGCTCTGGCCCCGGCTCATGGAGATCCTGCCGGCGGTGAGTGAAACGGCCGCCGGGCTCGGATACGGTGAAGAAGCCCTGCTTGGTGAGGTCACGCTCGCCGCCTGGGAACTGGCCGTGCACCGCGCCCTCGATCTGCTCGTCGAGCGCGGGCTCATCGCCGCCCCGATCGCCGGTCGCGGCCAACTGTTGCTGACTGTTGCCAACCACTGAAAGCGAACCCGGAGCAAACTGGATGAGAGATCATCGGGGCATGCTTTCAGGTGAGAGGATACGATGATGGAACGCCGCGCCTTTCTCTCCGCGTCGCTGTCGGCGGCCGGAGCCGCCACGGTCGGTTTCGGAGCCGACCCGCATCCCCTGCTGCCCGGACCTCTGCCCGAACAGGACCTGCCTCCCTCTCTGGCTGCTCTCGCTCCCATGACCGGCGATGAGCCGGCCGCGATAACCGATGAGGAGAGATGGGCCCGGATAGCAAAAGCGCAGGGCCTGATGGGGCAGGCGGGACTCGACGCGGTGGTCATGACCGGCGGCACGGCGATGCGCTATTTCGCCGACGTGCAGTGGGGTCTGAGCGAGCGGACCTTCGCGCTGGTCCTGCCGCGGGAGGGGGAACCGGCCTGGGTCTGCCCCGCTTTCGAGCGCGAGCGCGCCGCCGAAGGGATCCGGTTCGGGGGCGATATCCGTACCTGGGAAGAGAACGAGAACCCCTATGCCCTGATCGCCGCGATCGCCGCCGACCGGGGCATGCGCACCGGACGGATCGGCCTGGAGGAAACCGTTCGCTACCACGTTGTCCAGGGGCTGGCCGGGGTTGCGCCGGCCCTCGAGATCACCTCGGCCGACCCGGTCACCATCCCCTGCCGGGCGGTCAAGAGCCCGGCCGAGATCGCCTTGCAGAAATATGCCAACCAGGTCACCATCGTCGCCTACGAAGCGGCCTGGAACGCGATCGAAGAGGGGATGAGCCAGAGCGAATTCTCTCGTCTGCTGTCCACGGCGTTCTCCCGCCTCGGTTACAGCGGGGGGGCGATGGTGCTCTTCGGGCCCAATTCGGCCTATCCGCACGGTACCAGCCGGGAAGAAGTGATCAGGGAGGGCACGACGATACTCTTCGATGGCGGGACACGGGTCGGCGGGTACCCGAGCGATATCACCCGCAGCGGGGTGTGGGGCCAGCCCTCGGTCGAACAGCGCCGGGTCTGGACCCTCGTCAAGGATGCCCAGACCGCCGCTCTCGAAGCCGCCCTGCCCGGAGCGCTGACCGGTGATGTGGATCGGGCGGCGCGCGAGGTGATCGACCGGGGCGGGTACGGGCCGGGGTACCGCTACTTCACCCACCGCCTCGGCCACGGGATCGGCATGGACGGGCACGAGTGGTACTACCTCGTCGAGGGTTCAGACACCATTCTCGAACCGGGGATGACCTTCTCGAACGAACCGGGAATATACAAGTACTCGGAGTTCGGGATCCGCCTGGAGGACATCATGGTGATTACCGAGGAGGGTGCCGAACTCTATACCCCGCAGGCGGCCACACCTGCCTGTCCCTTCACCCGAGACAGGGCGGCGGCCACACCTGCCTGTCCCTTCACCTGAGACAGGGCGGCGGCCACTGCCGGCTGCCGGTCCCGCTCTCTGAGCCGGTCCTGCCTCCTGATCAGGGATTTTCGCCGCCGCCGAGGGGGCCGTCACCGGGCCCGGCTGCGGGTGAGGGAGCAGGTTCGTCGCCCGCGTCTGCGACGACCGGTGTTGCGTCGGTCCCGGCTCCCCGGTCATCGGCGATACTCTCGTCCGGGGCAGCCGAACGCCCCCGCACGAGCAGCCAGAGTCCCCAGAGAATGAGCAGGACCGGCCACCACTGGCCGAGGAGTTCGGTGAAATCCCACCAGAACTGACGGAAGAAACCCGTTTCGAGAGCGATCACCCAGGTACCGATGACGACCAGGATGCCGCC
>Ga0180434_10009057_pt1 | contig 10891 bp, 7 predicted proteins | sample SS_ome_7_FD_132453 | JGI IMG/M metagenome (GOLD analysis project Ga0180434, IMG submission 132453) | Hypersaline lake sediment archaeal communities from the Salton Sea, California, USA - SS_1_D_2 metaG | ecosystem: Environmental > Aquatic > Non-marine Saline and Alkaline > Hypersaline > Sediment... | reverse complement strand
TTAGGAGTGTTGCATCCCGCCAGAAGAATCGCCGCGGCCAGCGCCGCCAACATGATTCGATGCATTATTAATGTCCTCCAGGGCGTCTGCATGCGGCTCGGACGCCTAAATAGCTTCGCAGACTCGCGTGCGGCTTTATCTAAAATCGGTAATCAGTGCGCCCGATCTGAAGGGTGATTGGATGAATCATCCGAGGAACGGTTATAGAATGACGCTCATGCCGATTCGCCGACTGTTGTTGCTCGTCTGTCTCGCCCTGGTGATGTATGGATCCTTGGGCGTCATCGGCGGTTACGCCTGTTACCTGCGGGGCGACGGCTATCGCAATGCTTGCGCGGCCGCTTTGTCCGAACGTTTGAAGCTTCCCAGCGACATCGGGGCGGTCGTGCCGCGTTCTCGAGACTACCGTGAGTTTCGCGACATCGCCGTTTGGTTGCCCGAGCGTCGCGGGCGCGCCCTGTCATGCGAGCGGGCCGTGATCTTGCAGCGTCCCGACGACCGGGATCCGGACGCCTTTGAAATCAGGCTTTTTAGCGGCGCCTGCGAAATTTCCACGCGCACGTGGCTGATGCCGGACTATCGCGGCGTGTTCGAATCCAGCCTGCGGCCGGGTTTCGATCCCGACGGCCCCCGGCGAGTGACGTTTCAAGACATGAGCTTGAGATTTGTGCGCGACCAGTTCCAGGTCGAGTTGGGCCAGGCCGCCGGCTCGGTCGTCTTCCAAAACGCTGATCTCGGGCGTGCTTCCATCTTCTGTCGCGAGTTTAACGGGCATCCTTGCGCGTCTCCGGTGGGCATAGCGGCGGCGTTTTCGTCCCGGAACGGCGGCGTCCAGATCGATCGCTTGGATCTGACCGTCCCGGAAATCCCGATCAACCTCGTCGGAATAGTAGACTTGGCGGGGATTCCGATTCAATCCGGCGTTTTCAAGGGCCGTTTGACGTACGGGGAGCTTGAGTTCGGGAGACGCCTCACGGCCAGCGGCAGATGTACGGGGCTCGAATTGCGAGAGTGCACCGCCGGTCTCACTCCAATTCCCTGGGGCGGTCAATGTCCGGAGATCGAGTTGCAGGAATTGCGCATCGTGAACAATACTCCGGCGCGGCTTCATTTTCGCGGGATTCTCAGCGACGTCGATCTGGGCGATATTCTTGAGACCTGGGGGCTTTCGGGGGTTCGCGGGAAAATCCACCTGGCCGTGGGAGACGCCGATCTTTCGCTCGACGGCGTCGACAGTTTTATCGTCGCCGGCGGGGGCAAGGGCGTTTCGCTCGAGTCGCTCAGCCGAGCGCTTGGCTGGGGCGTAATGACCGGCGACCTCGACATCGTCATCTCGGATCTCACGATCGTTAACAACCGTCTGCAATCGTTGGATGTCGAGCTGATTGTCGCCGACGCGACCGAGTCGCCCAATTGGGTCGAGGGGCGTTTATTGCGCGAGCTCGTGAAACGAATGCTGAATATGGAGATGCCGTCGTTTTTGCCCGAGCGAATCGAATACACCAAGCTCGGGTTAAAACTGGAGGTGCGCGACGAAGTGTTGTATATCTTCGGCGCCCATGGCGCGGGCGAGACGACCATTCTGACCGTACGAATGTACGGCCGAGACGTGCCGCTGGTGTTCGAACCCCGTCGGAGCATCGACCTCGCCCCCTGGCTCGACCAGTTGCGCGCCCGCGTAGCCGACGCCTCGGACCGCATAATGTTGCGTCGCGGCGCGGACGAAAATTTGAATTAATGTATTTCTCTGACGGAGCAGGGTCCGACTCCCGCGCGGTAAGCAGCGCCCGATCACCGGCGAGCGAGCCGACGTTACTGAATCATCCACGACCGGCAAGGGCGTCGTCCGCTACGAGAAACGTGAAATGCTCTATAATCCAGAGTTCTTAACGAGTTGTCCGAGCGGACGTCGGCCATTGAGGAAGCAGGCGTGAAAAACCCCAATATCGTATTCAGCACGCGACGGTTCACCGTCGAGCAACACGAAGTTCGCGATCGCAACGGCGCCGCGCGCCTATACGATAAAATCGTGTTGCCCGGGGCGGCGGTGGCGTTGCCGGTGTTGGACGACGGACGCATAGTTTTGATTCGTAATTATCGATTCGTCGTGGAGGAAACGCTGCTCGAGCTTCCGGCGGGCATGCTGGACGAGGGCGAGTCGCCGATGGAATGTGCCCGGCGCGAGTTGATGGAAGAAACAGGATTTCGCGCCGGCCAAGTAACGCCGTTGCTGTCGTTCTATTCGACGCCGGGAATGTGCAATGAAGTGTTGCATTCTTTTCTGGTGACGGATCTGGTTTCCGGGGAATCGGCGCGCGAGCCGGGAGAGCAGATCGAGAATCATCCGATGGTGTTGGTGGAAGCCCTGAGAGCGATCGGCGACGGTCGCGTGAAAGACGCGAAGACGATCGTAACGCTTTTGTATTATGAGCGTTACGTTCGTGAACGAGGATAGACGGGATGGATTTTCTGAACATGTCGTTTCGGGTAGTGCGCCTGTTTGAAATAACGGTGCGCGTCCACATCATCTTTCTGATATGGATCGCCTTCAGGATGTTGCAAGCCGGCGACGACTGGATGTACTCCCTGATCTTTCTGGGAATGCTGTTCGGGACGGTGCTTTTGCATGAATTCGGTCATTGTTTCGGGGCCCGGTCCGTCGGGGGCGACGCCGAGAACATCCTGATGTGGCCGCTGGGCGGCCTGGCCTACGCCAACGCGCCGATGACGCCCTGGGCGCAGTTCGTAACCGTTGCGAGCGGCCCGCTGGTAAATGTCGCTTTTTGCCTGATTACCGGCGTCATAATAGTCGGCATGACGGGGACGCTGAGCGTATTGTCGCTGAATCCGTTCAACAGCATCGTCTTCGGCGCTTTTCCGGCCGGCACGCCTTCGTGGGTGGTTTATCTTAGCATTTTTTACTCCGTAAATTACTTTCTGTTGGCGTTCAACTTGCTGCCGATCTACCCGCTCGACGGCGGGCAGCTTTTTCAATGCCTGCTATGGCCGTTCATGGGGTTGCATCAGGCGATGACGATCGCCTGCCAGGTCGGGCTGGTCGGCTGCATAGGTTTCGGTCTGTGGGGCCTCGGCGAGGGCGGGGGCATGTTGGTGTTCATCGCTTTATTCGGCGGATTCACGTGCTGGCAACGGTTGAAGATGTTGAAGTACGGCATGATCGCCGAGGAGCAGATGCGTTACGCGCCCTACCAGCAATATAACGTGGAAGAACGGGGGTTTTTCGCGCGCATCTTCAAGCTGAAGCGACGGTCGAAGCCGCGCGTCGCGAGGGACGTGTACGAAGAACCGGAAGCCGACGACTGGCGGCGGGAAAAAAAGGCGCAAACGGATCGTGAATCCGAGTTGGACCGGATTCTCAAGAAAGTGCATGAACAGGGGATGAACAGTCTGAGCTACATTGAGCGCCAGCGGTTGGCGAAAGCAACGCGTGAACGCCAAAAACGCGATCGGGAATTGCAGGGGAAGAAATAGTCGGTAACTTGTGCCACTGTTCTTGAGCAGTGGCACACCGGATTATCGATTGACGGCTGGCAGAGTCCCTAGGCTTTTTTCGGCGGGGCCGGCTTGGGATTTTGGGTTTCGATCGCAGGCGCCGCGACGACCTCGTCCTTGGTGATCAGCGCCTGCATTATCTGGTCGCTGACGCCGCTCATACCCGACGGGGTGTAGGGAACCATCATGACGGTCGCCTTGCTGCGGCTGCCGACCGCCGTCACGGTGTCGTAATGCTGGGTAAGCAGCACCATTTTCGTCGCCTCGCCGGGCGAGATGCCGGCTTCGGTGCAGGCGTCCACGGATTCCTTTAGTCCCTTGGCGATCGCCAGTCGTTGACGGGCGATGCCGACGCCCTGCAATTCCTTGGCGCGCGCGTCGGCCTCGGCGGCGGCGATGATGCGAATCTTTTGAGCCTCGGCCTCGTTCTTGGCGGCCTCTTTCAGACGCGCGCTGGCGTTGACCTTGTTCATCGCCTTTTTTACTTCGGAATCGGGCTGGATGTCGTTCACCAGCGCTTGCATAATGGTGTAGCCGAAATCCTCCATGATGGTCTGCAAACGCTCCTTGACCGCCATCGCGATCTTCTCTTTTTCGGAGAAGACATGGTCGATCGGCATCTCGGGCACCAGGGCGCGCACCGTGTCGAACACGTATGAACTGATCTGCTGTTGCGGATTCATCAGTTTGTAATGCGCCGCCTTCACCGCTTCGTCGGTTTCACGCACGAAAAACTGCACCGCGATCAGCACGTCGACGAATACGTCGTCCTTCGTCTTCGATTCGACCGTGATTTCCAATTCGCGCACGCGGTGCGTCACTCGTCCGGATATCGAGTCGATCAGCGGAATCTTGAAATTCAGCCCCGGTGCCGCGACGCCGGTGAATCGCCCGAACCGTTCGACGATAGCGTGCGTTTGTTGCGGCACGGTGAACAATCCGCTGAAAATCGCGATCAGCAGGAACAAACCCATAATAATGAGAATAATCAGCCCAGCGCTCATGCGACGACTCCTTTCAGTCTAATGCGCCGCCACGCGTCATTTGACGGGCGGCTCGGGCGTCTCGCCCGAGAATCAAACGGACGAAACGCCCGTCCCGCAATTAAACCGCGGTGAAGTACCAGGTCCTGCCCGAATGCCGTTTCCGTATACGCGAACCCGACTCAATCGTCCGCTTGGTTTCCGTATTCCGCCGACAGCAGCGTCACGGTCAGACGCCGCAGCGGCGCCGATAACTCGTACGACGGTATCTCCAACACTACATCGCGATCTCGCGGGAATTCCTCGAGGGTTTTCTCCACGTCGAACAACTCGTTCCCGCCGTCGCCGACGCCCTTGATCCGCAACTCGACCTCTCGCAAGGCGTAGCCGCGGTTGAACACCATCACGTTTACGCCCTCGGTTCTCAGCAACGTCTCGCCGCCCAGCGACGATTCCGTGCGGAAAAACAGGTCCGGCGCCCGCTCGCATGGCAGGTAGTCCGGCGAAACAGCGGCCGGACGCGGATGAGCCACGCGGCCGGGGCTGTGCGATCCGTCGGCGCCGTTCGCCAGCGACAGGCCGCAATGCGCGCAGAATCGCGCGATTTCCCGGTTGTCGGCGTTACAGCGTGGGCATTTGGCGTTCATAGGTGCTGCTCGTTGTCGATCTCGCGGCGCCAAGGCGGCGTTTGATACGCCATTAAGTTTACATCCGACCGCATGTGCCGCAACTATAAACGAGCGCCTTTTGCGTAACGGGGCCGGCGAGACTGACGTCCGTGGTTGCTATTAATTCGCGACGTGCTGTCAGAACGCGCAGCGCAAGCAAGCGCCCAATTGAGGTCTCCGCCAGGACGCCTGGTGCTTGCTCCGTTGGGTATTCAGGTCGGGCGCTTGCTTGCGCTGCGCGTTCTGATTGGGGGCTTGCTTGAGCCTCGAACCTGAACGCTGAAGACTGGAAAGTCCGCTCACACTAGCAACGAGCCGGGTTTTAGGTAATGTGTGGGCAAACTCGCGCCCCGGAGACGCCTCGTGCCGATCGTTGTCGAGACACTACCGCCGACGGAAACAGCGCACGATCCGCGCCGTGCGTGGTTGGTCGTGCTGACGGGCGCCTGGGGCGTGCAGGCCATCGTGACGCAGTCGCTGCTGCTGCGCGAGGGTCTGGTCTTCATGTTTGGCAGCGAATTCGCCTGGGGCGTCGTACTCTTCGCCTGGCTGTTCGGCGTGGCGATCGGGGCGACGGTCGGGGGTCGTCTGGCGCGGCAGAAAGCCGGGCCGAACCGCTCGGCCGGTTTGCTGATTATCGTGTTGTTGGCGCTGTCGCTGTCCGCCTGTGCTGAATTGTGGGTGTTCCGGGGCGCCCGCGGTTGGCTGAGCGTCGGCCAGGGCGAACTGGCGCCGCTGCACAAAACCGCGCTGGCGGCCATGCTCTTCGTCTCGCCCTGCAGCGCCCTGGTGGGCATGGCTTTCCCGCTGGCCTGCGGCGTCGGCAAATCAAACGGGGACGCCGGCCGCGTGCTAGGGTTGTCGTTCGGCCACGTATACGCCGTCGAATCCGCCGGCAGCCTGGTCGGCGGGGCCGTATTCAGCTTTTGGGCCGTCGAACGCCTCGCGCCAATTCAGACGGCGCTGTCCTGCGGCGCCCTCACGACAGCGGCCGCGGCGGGTCTGTTGTTGGCGCCGCCGCGCGCGCCGTTACGTGCCGTGGGCCTGTTGCTAGTCGCATCGATTTTGTTGCTGACCGCGATCTTCGCGGGTGATGGAATCGATCGCGGTCTGGTTCAGCGACGTTGGGAGAATCTCGCCGCCGGGTATGAACTGGTCGCGGAGACGGAATCCAAGTATCAAAACCTCGCCGTCGGACGACGCGCCGGGCAGTACTCGCTTTATTGCGACGGGCAGTTGTCGGCGGATTTCCCCGATCCGTACACGTTCGCGCCGCTGGCGCATTTTTGGATGTGCCAGCATCCCGAACCGCGTCACGTGCTGGTGCTCGGCGGCGGCGCGGAAGGGCTGCTGGCCCAGATTCTGACCCACCCGGTTAATCATGTGGATTATATCGAGCCGGACCCGAAGCAGATCGAACTGATCGAGCCGTTCCTGGCCGAGGCGGATCGGCGGGCGTTGCACGACGCACGCGTCACGGTCCACCACGCCGACGCTCGTTATTTCGTGAAAACACAGCGCGGACGATTCGATCTGGTCATCGCGCGGCTGCCGGCGCCGACCTCGGCGTTGCACGCTCGCTTCCATACCGACGAGTTTTACGGCGAATTGCGGCGGGCCATGACCGAGCGAGGCGTGTTGTGCATGGCCGTCGCCGCCGCCCCGGGCGAGTTGACGTCGCTCACGCGTGAATACCTGGGCGGCGTCCGGGCGACGCTGGGTTTGCATTTTCCGCACATCACGGTCGGTTGGGGCGATCCGGCTCATATCCTGGCGGCCGTCGACTCCGGATTGACGTCGATCGATCCGGCCGTGCTGGCGGCGCGCTACGCGCGGCGGGGCGTGACGACGGACATGTTTCACCCGGCCTGGTTCGACGGCGCGTCCGACTGGCTGATCCCCGAGAAAATAGCTCAACGGAAAGCGGATCTCGATACGCTGAAGCGTCCGCGTGTCAGCACCGATGCGAGACCGATCATTTACGTACAGCGCTTGGCGCTATGGGAACAACAGTCCCGCGACCGCGCCGTGTCGCGTCCGGCGGGCACGTACGCCGACGCCGGGCCGGGGCTCATCCAGCGCCTCCAATCGATCCGTATGACCGACTTGATCGCGGTGCTGCTCGTCGCGTGCGGCTTGACGCTTGGTCACGGCCGCCTGCGCCATGGCGCCCGGGTCGGCTGGGCCGTCGGCGCCGTCAATCTGTCGGTCGCCACGACCGGCTTCGTCACGATGGCGCTTAGCATCGTCTGGCTCTATGCATTTCAGAATTTGTATGGTTACGTATACCAACGCATCGGGTGGATCATCGCGTTGTTCATGGCCGGGTTGGTGACCGGTTGTTTGGTCGGGCAACGGCTTTCGGGCCGCGCCGAACGCGCTCCGTGGAAATATCTGGTTCTGGCGGACGCGTTGCTCGGATTGCTCGCTTTGTCCGCGCCGTTCATATTGCCTGCGCTGGGCGAGTTGCAAGCCGGTCCGGGGGCCTTCACCCTGGTGGAGTGGTGCATATCGATTCTGGTGACGCTTACCGGATTGTTCGGCGGGGCGGTGTTCGCGCTCGCCGGCGGCCTGCATCTTCTGGCGGTGAAATCCGCCGGACCATCCGCCGCCGCCGTCGTCGGCGCCGACCATGCCGGCGCGTGCCTGGGCGCGTTGCTTTGCGGTCTGTTGCTGGCGCCCGTGTTCGGCACGCTGACCGCGGCGCTGCTGTTGGCCGGTTTAAAACTGGTCTCCGTTTTGGCGCTGTTGAACGCGCGACGGCTCCGGCCAATGACGGCGCCGCGGTTTTAGACGATAATTCGATTGTTACGACGCACAGGCGGCGCTACCGCCGCGGGCTGGTGGAATGAACAATAAACTGCTCGACAAACGCAACGCCGGCGCCGCGCGGGGTTATCACGCGGCCTGGATCTTGCTGATCGTGCTGACGGGCGCAGCCTACATGCTGACGCTGTATCCCGGCGTCGGCCAGGGCGACCGCGCGGAAATGCAGCTCATGTGCGCCCTGTTGGGAACGGCCCATCCGCCGGGCTATTGTCTGGAAATCGTCGCCGGCAAAATGTTCAGCCTCCTGCCGATCGGTGCGGGCGTCGCCTGGCGCGTCAATTTCATGCAAACCGTGTGCGGGCTGGTCGGGATCGTGACGCTTTTCGCCGTGCTGCGCCGTTTGACCGGGCAGAATGTTCCCGCACTGGTCGGCGCCATGACGTTGGCCTTCAGCAACGTGTACTGGATGCACAGCGTCGCGGCCGAAGTTTATGTCTTCCACTCCATGTTTCTGTTGCTCGGCCTTTACTATCTCGTGCGATTCGAGCAATCCGAGAAAGCCGGTTGGCTCTATCTCGCGGCATTAATGTTGGGAATCTGCATCGGAAATCGCTTATCCGAAGCGTTCGTGTTGCCCGGCGTACTGTTGTTAATCAAGCCGATGAGAAGCCTCGCGCGCCTGAATTGGAAACGCCTCTGTACGGCCGGCGTTCTGTTCTTGTCGCCGTTCGCGTTCAATGTCGGCTACTACGCCGTCCGCGAGAATTCCGCGTTGTTGCACGCCCGCGACGACGCGCGGCGCGACGAGATTCTCGGCGTCTCCGTCATGACGTCTGAAACGCCGCTGGTCCGACGTTTGGTGCAGGCCCTGCGTTATACCACGGGGGTAAGCGCGGCGGGTCGACAAGACTTCACCGCGTTCTCGTGGGAGCGCGTCGGTTGGGACATCGACAAATTCGCCTGGCATATCAGCGGGCTGGCTTTGTTCGGCGACCGATTCTCGCCGGAGCAGCGCGACCAGGATCCGCTGCTGGCTTTCCGCCATCGAGAGCAGGGATCCGGCGCCGCGATCGGTCTGCTCGGAGTGCTGCTGGCGCTGCTGGGATTTCGCCGCTGGCGCACGCATGCTTATGTCGTGTCGGCCGGCTCGGCGATGTTCGCGGGGAATTTCTTGTATTACCTGTACATGCACCCCGTGGATAATTTGCATTTCACTATCCCGGGGCTGATCGGTTTAGCCATGCTCATCGGCCTGGGCGTCTCGACGCGACAGCGCTCGTCTCCGAAGCCGACCGTGCGGCGGGTTGTTCTGCAGGGCGCCTGCCTGATCGTGCCCGCCTTGCTCTTGCTCACGAACTATGACGTCATGGATTATCGCTCGCCGGAATACACGCAGAGCACGGCGCTGGCCGAGAAGGTGAAGACGACCGCCTTGCCGGGCAATACGACGATTGTGGCGACGTATTCACGCGCTCAGCGTCTGCGTTATTTGTACTGGGTCGAATCCGGTCGCGTGGACGTGCGCGTGATCGTCTATCGCGAGCGGTACGGAAAGGAAGAATTGCGTCAACTTGTCGAGGGATTGCGGAACGACGGACGCTACATTCTGTTCAGCTCGGAAGCCGTCGGCAACGAAGCCACCCTGCGCAAATTCGAACGCTGGACGCCGCGCGAGTTCGTTGAAATCGGGTTGTATCAGCCGTTTCCGATCAGGCGGGGGGAGCAGTAGCACAATTTTTTGCGGCGGCCGACGCCCCTGTCAGCGCGGTCCGGGGCCGACGTATTTTGCAGCTGGACCTTGAAGACCGCCCGCTGCAATCCCCAAGCGCGCGACGCCTATTAATACCCAAGGCGCGGGGTTCTTGGAATTCTGGACAGTACTAACAGGGGCGTAGGTCGCTAAGGAAGAACGTGAAACGCTCTTGTATTAATCTGCCGGTGGCCAGAACACCCAGTCGCCGACGAGCGGCTCATCCCCGGCACCCCGCGGCAAGTCGCGGTTTCCTGGCGAACGCCAATTTTGGATGGCGCGCCGATCGTTTGGGCTCTCCGGGACAAGTCCGCCGTCGTCCTTGTAATTCCCGCCGATCGAATAGAGCACCGGCTTGCCCTCGCCCAGCCGATATCGCAGAGGCTCGCCGTCGAAGCGATCGATCGGCGGAACGGGTAGATAGAGCGGCGTCAGTTCCGCGAGCGTGTTCGGCCAACGGCCCTCGTGTTGTCGGAACAACTCGCAGCCCAAAACCGCACACGTCGCATCGCGCTTCAAGGTCGTCAACTCCGCCAGAACGGACGCCCGCGAGAGGGACGGCGTCAGGATAGCCACGGGCATGTAGCGAACCCAATCGCGCCATGACTCTTGAAGCGCCTCCAAGGCTTGATCCGCCGCCGATTCGTCGCGTTCCCACAGGGGTTTTCTTGCTTCCGCTTCGGCCAGCGCCGTCAATTCGTCATGCTTGCGCATCATCTCGCGGCGATCCGCTACCACGAGATCCGCCACAGGCAGCAGTATCGAACCGCTAAAGCCGCCATAAAACGCATGCTGTGCGAGCGGCGGATTGCCGCCAGAGGAGAGCCCCATCATCAATTCACGCCCCTTGGGCGTCAGATGACCGGCGCCCTCTCCGTCGTCGGTGTATATGCGCTGAATTATGTCCTCGAAGAACCAGCCTTCGAGGCTGATGCGCGCGCGCAACGGCCCGCCGCCGCGAACGCCCGCCAACCTGTGCGACAAATGTTGGAGTTGGTCGGCGGTAAACAAGTCGGAGTGTTCGTGCAGCAGTCGCCGGATCGCGTCTGATTGCATGGCGACTACGCTGATCGCCGTCAGATCCGAAACGAGAAATGGCATCTCGGCAACGTGCTCGCATATGCCGAAGACGGCGTCAAGATCGCTCATTACTCGCGCGGCGTCGCCGGCTTCACCCGCGATATATGCGTCTACGACCAACAGGCGTG
>Ga0180434_10009056_pt1 | contig 10891 bp, 8 predicted proteins | sample SS_ome_7_FD_132453 | JGI IMG/M metagenome (GOLD analysis project Ga0180434, IMG submission 132453) | Hypersaline lake sediment archaeal communities from the Salton Sea, California, USA - SS_1_D_2 metaG | ecosystem: Environmental > Aquatic > Non-marine Saline and Alkaline > Hypersaline > Sediment... | reverse complement strand
GAGATCCTCGCAGCTAAGCGCAAACGCCAGGGACGAAAGCCCCCGGTCGATGTCCGAAAGAACCCGCCCGCAGCAGCGCCAGCACCGGCACCGGAGCCCGCCGCCACACCCCAGGCTGCACCTGGCAAAGAAATCAGATCTTCAAATTTAGTGATCAGTTTTATCATAGTTCTTTATGCACAAAGTACAGTATCAGATTAATAATAATGCTTCAATTTGAAAAAATCGTCTTTACATCTTCTTTTATTACCTTCCCCATCTTATTTCTGGGAAGCTCTTGTATAAAAACTATATCTTTAGGAACCTTCCAGTCGTGAAGGTGTTTCTTGCAAAAGCTTTGAATCATATTTGCTTCAACCTTTGAACCGGGTTTTAAAACCACAGCTGCGACCACCTTTTCTCCCCATTTTTCATCGGCTATACCAACTACTGAGGATTCAGCTACGCCATCAACCTGATTTATAATGGCCTCTACCTCCTTTGGCGAGATATTTTCTCCACCTGAGATAATGATATGTTTGATTCTATCTGTAAGGTAATAATACCCGTCTTCATCTACCTTTCCGAGATCACCACTCTTAAACCAGCCTTTCTCAAACGCCTTGCTCGTCTCCTCGGGTTTCCGCCAATAGCCAGGTGTAATAGAAGATCCCTTAAGCCAAATCTCTCCGGTCTGACCAGGAACCACATCGGAGAAAGTTTCCGGGTCCACTATCCTCACCTCCAGATTAGGCAGTGGTAACCCTATTGAACCCGGCTTTCTAATCCCTTTTAGGGGGTTCGAGAAATTCATCCCTGTCTCTGTCATACCCTCCCGTTCTACAGGCTCCTTTCCAAAGGTATTCTTTATCTTCTCAAAGTCTTTTACTAAAAGGGGTGCCGAACCAGAGGTCCATAACCGTATATGTTCAAAATCAAGATTTTTTCCTTCCATATACTCTATCAATTTGGCATAAATAGCGGGCACGGCCATAAAGAGTGTGCAAACATATTCTCCTTCATTTTTTGCCAGTACAGCTATAACCTCTTCAGGAGAAAATCTATCGAGCATTATAGTACCGGCGCCTGCAAGTATGGCAGTGTGGAGTTCAAAACAAAGTCCATGGACATGAAAAAGAGGAAGGGCGTGACACATCACATCTGATTGCTTAATCTCCCATATATGTATAATATTTCTCGCATCATGTACTAGATTGCCGTGGGTTAGAATAGCGCCCTTGGGTTTTCCGGTTGTGCCCGATGTGTAGATGATAAGTCCTGGATCATCCCTTTTGATTTCTATCTCTGGCATACTATCCGGGGCTGAGCTAAAAAAATCAAGATCCTGGTAGGGTATTTTGGTATCAACTACGATGATATGTAGCTCAGGATCTATGTCCCTTATCATGGCCTCTTGTTCAGGGTCTACCAGCGCTAATGCTGCTTGCGTATCATGAAGAAGATATTCCATCTCCGATTTTTTAAACCCTGGATTCAGTGGAACCCCAATAGCCCCTATCTTTTGCAGTGCAATGTGGGCAACAACAAAGGCTATTGATTTCTGGAGGTAGAGGATGACACGGTCACCCTTCCGGACTCCTCTATCCATCAAGGTGTTAGCCATCTTGTTTGTGTCACAATCAAGATCGCTGTATGATAACCTTGTTTCTGCAAGGCCTTCCCTCATGAAGATAATTGCCATCGATTCACTGTGGGAACAAAAGCTATCGGTAAGAGTGTATATCAATGCTTCACTGCGCATATAAACTTCAGACTTTAATAAAAGTTGTCTTTACCCTTTAAAAAATATAGCATGATTCTGTCAGTATTACCTAATATTTAAATATGTATTGAGTTCCCGCATTATTCTGAAAAAATTTATCACCAAATTCCTGGGCAAGGCGCATGGAGGCATGGAAGCCCGTGCAATGAGAAACACCGATTTTTTCCACCCCTTTCTCTCGCAAGGCGGAAATCGCTTTTTCTACCTGCTCATCAGTTTTAGGGAAAAGGTGAGTGCCTCCCACCACGGTGTGCACACGTTGTTCTCCAGTAATCCTTTGGGCGTGTCGAATAGTATTTATAAGCCCTCTATGACCACAACCAAGCACAATCACCAGGCCTTCTTGCGTTCGTACAATCAAAGCAAGGTCATCAGGAATTAGGTCATGTCTCAGGGAATCCCCCTCTTTTACATAAAAAATAGGCTCAATACCCTCAAAATCCGTTGTTTGCTCTATTTCACCTGTTGTCACTATGGTATCTGTGATATATACAGGCTCTTTACTTAGTGTAAATAATGCCCCATATAATTCCAACTCCTCTCTGTTAAAAGGGATTCCGACAAATGCCTCTCTCGTTTCGTATGTCCTCTTTGTATACTTCAACTCCCATATGGCCGGATGAGCAATAACCTCCCTGGGTCCGGTCCTCATCAACACCTCACGTAATCCTCCAGTATGGTCGGCATGCCCATGGCTGAGCACAATCTTATCGATGGCTCGAAGGTCTATTCCAAGCTTATCAGCATTCCTCACCGCCGCAAAGTATCCGCCAGTATCGAACAACACGTTAACACCATCTGCCTGAACGAGAATACTCAAACCCCATTCAGCCATAAAACCGGGTTTGCCAGCAGTATTTTCACAAAGGGTTGTTAAAGTAACATTCATATAAATTTATCCTTGGGAGGTAATAGGTGTTATCTCATTTTATCATAAATCAACCTCTGCATCTACCCTTGTTAGAAGCCTCTCAGTATCCTCATCATCCCAGTGTATCTCAGATAGATCAACTTTCTTGGGTGGCACAGGCCTTTTGCCTATAAATGGAATATCCGGCATAGCCAGATGACTTACAACAGCGATTGCCATTAAACTCACCCCTATTATATCGGTACTCAATCTTGTGCCCATAAGGAGCAAACCACCAAGAATAAACAGGATACGCTCAAGCCAGGAAGCAGGCCTTGTGAAATGGCCAAACACGCCCGCTTCAATAAAAAACATGCCGACTGCGACGGTAATGAAAACCCTCAGTATTACCCAAGGACTTCCCTGCATGAGAATCGCGGGCTGGTAGATAAAATAGTATGGGATGATATATCCACCTAAACTCAGCCCCATTGAAAGAGCGGCTATCTTCATCCACGAGCCGCCAGAAATAGCCCTGGCAGTAAAAACTGCCACACACACAGGAGGTGTAATCCCCGCAGCAATTGCAAAATAGAATATAAACAGGTGAGACGGCAATGGCATCAAGCCCAACGTAATCATTGCCGGGCCCAATGCGGAAGCGGCAATAACATATGCGGCAGTAGTAGACATGCCCATTCCAAGTATAATTGCAACTATCATAACCGCTATCAAGGCAAGAAAAGCGCTGGCGCCTGCCAGGTTCACAATAAACTCGGAGATCTTCACACCTAATCCCGTAGCATTAATAAGACTTACGATAACCTGGACACAGCTCATCATAACTATCAGCATCACAAGGGCTCTGTTCGCAGCGTTAAAAAAGGCCTTGAGGGTGATAATGATTCTTTTAAGAATCTCTGCTGGCTTCAATGATCCCCCCAGAAAAAGGAAAATGAACAAGGCGGAGATGAGAGACCAGCCGGCACAGGTCTGAGGAGGAAGGTAGAGGGCCAGGAGATAGACAAGAATACCAATAGGAATAATGGTATTGATAATTTCTCTCAAATTCAAGAGTTCTCCCCACTTGGGGATCAAATGACCTGGGAGTTTACTCAAACCGTATTTTCCGGCAAGCGCGTACACGCCGCTCCCTATCCCCACAAAGTAACATAGGGCGGGAATAACGGCAGCAAGCATGATGGTGGTGTATTTTATCCCTAGTAATTCCGCCATAACAAAGGCGCCCGCGCCCATAATAGGAGGCATGATCTGACCGCCAGAGGATGCCGAGGCCTCTGTTGCCCCAGCAATCTCCGCATGGTAGCCAAGCTTTTTCATGGTAGGAATGGTAAAGGTTCCCGTTGTGGCAACATTAGCGACTGAGGAGCCTGAGAGCATTCCCAACCCTGCACTGGATAAAAGGGCAATTTGACCAGCTCCCCCACGTATCCTACCGCCTGTAAAACGAGCCCACTTGATAAAGGTATTTCCCACACCGCATGCGAACAGGATTGGTCCGAGCAGGATAAAAATTGCGATCAGTCGGCTCGTAAGGTCAGTGAGTAAGCCCCACACGCCTTCAGTTGTTAGGTAGAAGATATAGAGGAGTTCTTCAAGCACATACCCCCCGTGTCCTATGCTCGCGGGAAGCAAATGCCCCAGGAATGCATAAAGAACGAACAATGCCACCACAATAGGAACTATGAGCCCTAATGTCCTTCGTGTTGCCTCAATAAGCATGAAGAACAACATAGCCCCTAAGATAAGGTGATAGGTTTCATAGGTGAGTGGGTTGCTGACAATGGGCTCCCAATACAATATGATAAATATGCTGGGAGCGCTCCCTAGTATCGTAAACATGATATCAATCATCGAGGGCGAGCTCTCGGTACCGAAAACCAGACGTCTCATTAAGACAGAATCCTGTTTGCTAATAGCCTGCTTGCTCAAAGGGAAAATCAGAAACACCACCAACATCCCGTATGATAAAATGATTGACCCTTGAAGAGCTGGATGATAAGGACGTGTTAGGGAGGTAAAAAGAATAAAGCCAATGGCACACGTAGTGATACCCACTAATATCCATTTCCAGACGCCAGTTAAATTTCTCATTCCCGTCTCCTTAAAAAATCTTTCTTACGGCGGCATTAAAATAAAAAGAGCCATCAAGATATATATTACGCGAGATGGCTCTGTTTAAAAGCCATTGATATATCCCTCAAAGGTGTGAAAAAACCTAAGGTTTCTTTATTTCCACCTTGCAGCGTGCATTTGTTCCTTTACTCCCATTGGCAGTTAAATCCCAGAAACCGGGGATAGCAACAAACTTATGCGGATAATTCGTAGTGGCTGTGAACGTTCCGTCCTCTTTCGCTTTAATAGTCTCTCCTTTTTTTCCTACAATTATAGGAACATCTTCCATCTCGAGAACTAGTTCTATCACCTCATCTGGTAAAAACCCGGTACCATTAATTTTCATTGCCTTTCCAGGTATTCCATCACCAACCACGGAAATGGCAGCATTTGAGGCTGCACCATACCCAATGGTTCCAAGGGAGACAAAAGCAAACAGTGCTACTATGCCTGAGCATAGTATAGCAAAACGAAAAAATTTGTTTTCCTTTTTCATAATAATCACCTCATCATCTATCTCGCTTCTGGCGGGATAAGTTTATCAGGAATTGTGAAGCCTAGCTCTCTGTATGCCTTGATAGCTCCTTTATGGAGTGGAATCTCCATATACTTTACTGTTTGGTTCCACATATCTGCCCAATTGCCGTCTCGAGTGATTGGAACGGCATTGGCTATGGTTTCTCGATTTTTGTACACAGCCTTCACTATTCCATATATCACCTCTTCCTTAACTCCTGTATGAGTGTAGTCGCCACAGGCATAAGCTAAGCAAGGCAGTGGCTCGTTCTGGTCTCGATAGGTATTGGCAGGGAGCGTATACTCAAGGGCATGTTTAGGCCATACTTTTTCAAATTTTTCTAAATCCGCCTTGGTAACCGGTAGAAATACAACATCCATGGTCGATTGAATCTCGAGAATAGAGGAATCCAGCGGTCCAATCCTATAAAAGGCGTCTACCGATCCAGCCTTCATTGCATCAATGCCTGAGGAGATCCCCATCAATTTGTAATCAGGTTTGATCCCCAACGACTCAAGAAACATTTTCGAAAGTCGACCTCCAGTTGTTCCGGGACTAAAAACATATGGCTTACCATGGAGATCGTAGATGCTATTGATACCTCGACCCTTTATAGCTACTTGAAGTACTGGCGCCACATATCCTCCCCAAAGTCCTCGCAGCTGGTCATCTTGCTTGCCCTTAAAATCTGCAATGCCTTCATAGCAAGCATACGCAGCGAGATTATGGGTGAGCCCGCAATGTATCAATCTCTTCCGGAGTCTAAGGATATTATCTAGAAATCCTCCCGTCTCCATTACCGAAAGGACGGCCTCTCCCTTGAGCTCCTTATTCGCATTCCGGCACATGGTCGCAAGGTAAGCGAAAGAACCGATGCGTGGAGATACTGCCCCCCATTTTATTCTTGTTACTTCGGCGGCAAGAACTTCACCCGTAATGAAGATGGTAAGCATGAACGATACTGCTAACATTATCCATTTTTTCTTCATAATTGTTCCTCCTTTGTTTGTTTGTTTGCTTGTTAATGGCCATATTATCTCTATTATTTTGCGTCACCTCCTTTCAAGGGATGCTGTTTCACGATCCCCGTATCCTCAAGCTCAGATATTTCTACTTTGCTGTACCCCAGTTTATTCAGGACCTCTTTAGTATGCTCGCCCAAAACAGGCGGCATTAGCCTCACTTGCCCAGGAGTTGCCGACAGCTTGGTGGGAATACCCAGCATCTTTATGTTTCCCCTTAACGCATCTTCCATTTCTACTACCATTTCCCGGTCCTTCGTTTGCTCAAGTTCAAGTGCCTCTTTCACTGTACGAACTTTGCCGCAGGGAACATTTCCTTTCTCCAGCAGCCCAATCCATTCCTCTGTTTTTTTTGTTCGGGTAATCTCCTCTATAATTTTCTTTAGTATCGGCTCATTTTTGTTCCGGTCTTGTAACGTCAAAAAACGGGGGTCCTTTATAAGGTCAGGCCGATGTATTACGTTGTTGCATAAATTTTGCCACAGCTTTTGGCTGCCTGCCCCAATTATAATATGCCCATCCTTCGCAGCAAAACTTTCATAGGGAGTTTGCAACGGATGTCGGTTTCCCAGCCGAATTGGTGTTTCACCGGTCGCAAAATAGGTACCCGCCTGATAGGTTAAAAGCGCCATCATTCCATCCATCATGGCGCTGTCTACGTGCTGACCTTGACCTGTCTTTTCCCGGACATGGAGAGCAGCAAATATACCAATAAGGCCATAAAATGCCCCGATGAAATCGGTAAGACCAACGCCGACACGGGTCGGCACTTCGAATCCGGTTATATCCATAAATCCAGAGTCACCTTGAACCACCACATCAAAGCCCGACCTTGTCTTAAACGGCCCGGTCTGGCCGTAGGCCGTTACAGAACAATATACAAGTCGCGGATTGAGGTCATGGACCTCCTCCCAGGACAGCCCCATTTTCCCCATCACCCCCGGGCGGAAATTCTCAACCAGGACATCTGATTCCTTTATCAACTCCTTAGCAATCTCTATCCCTTTGGGGCTTCTCAGGTCTAATGCAATACTTCTTTTGTTCTTATTCAGTGTTATGAAATAATAGCTTTGCCCATCAATAAACGGTGGCCCCCATCCCCGTAACTCATCTCCCTTGTCCACAGGGGATTCTACTTTTATAACATCGGCCCCGTGATCCGCCAACTGCATGGTACAAAAAGGGCCGGCAACAAATCGAGTGAAATCAATAACCTTTATGCCTTCCAAAGCTCTCATATATTCTCCCCATTAAATAAATATTTATTGATACATCCATCAGTTAAAGAAATACGTCTGATACCTGCTATATCACTCTGTTTTTTCAAAAAAGCACTCTCTCAAAAATAGGCGAGATGCAAAATGGAATTTTTTCTTCTTCCTATTCAATGAGTTAATTTAAAGATCAGAAAAATTATACATTAGTCACGATTATTCAAAATGGATTAGCCAGAATGCTGAATACAACAAATTACTTCCTTGCTCTGCCCATATTTACCCACTTACGGCAGGCTGGCTGCTTGTTACTTAGCATTGTTCATAGTTTTAATGTATTCAATATATCAGGTCAAAATATAATCATGATAATCATAAAACTTATATGCTTGTCATATAACATGCTATATTATTACTTGTCAAGTATAATGTTTTATAATGTATTGACAATACGAATTCTCTGATATAAAAATTAAAAAGTATACGTCATCTTCTGTATAGCCACTATAAAAATGTAAAACATTATGAAATTATCGAAAAAACCGAAGTTAAAGCACTCACCCCTACTTTCTGAGCAAGTAGCGAAATTTTTGGTTTCTGAATTAGAAAGCGGCAAAATTATGCCAGGGGAAATTTTTCCGTCGGAGGCTAAACTTGCTGACCGATTCGAGGTGAGTCGTACCGTTATCAGGGAGGCTCTATCTCGGCTGAAGTGCGACGGGTTTTTAGAGTCAAAACAGGGAAGAAGGTCCATAGTAGCAAACACCAATACTAAACGTGCTTTTCGTCTGGATAGGTTAGAGGTATCGAATTTGGCTGAAATTGGTTACCTCTATGAGTTTCGCGCTATTCTTGAGAGTGAGGCCGCTGCTTTGGCAGCAAAACGCCGCACCCAAAGTGATTTAGAAAGAATGAGTCAGAATATAGATATTTTGAACCAAGCTGTAAGAGATGGTATAGATGCCACTGCTGCAAACGTTGATTTTCACATGAAGATTGTAGAGGCAAGCAAAAATCCTTTTCTTGAGGATTTTATGAAATTTTTTATCGGAAAAATCTGGGATCTTGTGCAGGCGGACCGAGACCGATCTAACAAAAAAGGTTTACCTCCTGAGGTGCAACAAGAGCATATTTCCATTTTTAAGGCTATCTCTGCAAGAGATTCAGATAAGGCACGAAGTGCAATCCTTACCCACTTAAAAAACGCTGCCAAAAGGCGTAATTCAACAATATTTTCACCCTAATAGTTCAACTCTTCTTGTCTAAAGGGTCAAAAATTTCCCGAATTTTAACCATCTATTTCTTGATGGTTTCGTAAAAAGACTTTTTACGAGTTTGTCATTTCTTGAAAACATCAAATAAAGCTTCCGCGCCACAGCCTGCGGTATTTGTATAGGAAATAACCGTTTACATTGAGCTGGTAGGCAGAATTAAAAGTAAAAAAATGTTCAAAAAATCATGCATTATTCGCCCAACGAACTTTTTTGGGAATCTGGCAACATAACTTTTATAATAACGTGTAATTCCTACTAATATATGCTCATGCAGTATAACGTGATAAAGTTTTCTATTATTGGCTTTTTACGACAGCATCAATTGTGACCATTAGAGCTTTTTGCATTAGGGATTCGATATTTATAATCTCAATGAACCAATAAAATTTCAACAAAGTACATCTCCTTTAGAGATATCCAAAACATGGCTGTTTGATCAAGGTTTTGAACTTTTTTTGATTTAAAATTCTGCAACTATTTCAAGAATATCGTTTTTCTTTATTCTTCCTGAATCTAAAAACAAATAGGTAGAGCAAATATCCTTTTTGGTGTAATATTGAGTACTTTTTTCGTTAATAGACAGCTTCTTGATCTTTGGTCTTCCACGAACACGAAAACTAATAGTAATACCATCTATAATCTCTTCGTCTCCGCAGTAGCTTACTGTAATTTTTACAGAGTGATCGTTAAACATTTCCCTGTAAGGGTTATAAGGCGGTTTGAATAAATGGCGTTTAGACCATATATTTTTACGAGATTCACGCCGTTCATGTGCATTTATACCCTTAGGTTTAATAGAACAAAGAAAATCACCGCAAAGAAGTTTATTAGGATAGCCTGTATAATATTCCCAAGGAAAGGAAAAATTTCCCATCCTTAACATAGATTTTATTACTGCTAATCCGCTCTTTGCAGTATCTTCAGGTTTAAACGCAAAATGATTAACCTCCATTCCAAAGGTCAACGAATGAGAATATTCATATAATAGCTCATTAACATAATTATTGAATCCACTATCTGTAGGGACATTTTCCCTTTTCCTTAAATTTTGATAAAATTGTGGGGTATGCAAGAGGAATGGATACCCTGCTTTAGCTGCATCATTGATCATTTGATAAGCCATTTGCCTCAGAATATATTGATCCTCACCAGCATCAGCGTTTTCATCAATTATTACTGCCTCCAAGCCACCCCAATTAAATCCGCGTTTACCCATTCCAACACTATGTATATCCATAACTATATCAGGTAGATATTTCTCCCCTAACCGTAAAATTGAATTTTTTTCAAGGTTCGAGATGTTATTTGCAGGTAAACCGAAGATATTGTAAAAACATCCATCGGGATTTGCCACAGGAATTATAATTAAATGTTGCCTGTCTATTATCCTCTTTGCATTCACGGAAGTCAGCCAATCTAATAAAGCAAGGCAAACATCCCGTGTTCCAAACTCATCTCCATGCCTTCCAAAAATAATAAGAACAATTTCCTTTTCTTCTATTACTATATCCTTATTAGTAACATGTACAGCCTTGATATCTCTCCCCTCATCCGATTTGCCTATAATTTCTTCACGGGCAATTTCGTTATTATTATGTATAAAGCTCCCTACTTGATTGTCTAGTTCGTCATAAGAAATAATGTTGCCATGTTCCATTTTAACCTCCAAGTGTTAATCTCCCGTGACTTAACAATGATTTGTCATCCAGGTAAAGGCTATAATTCAGAAAATCAGCTGGATGCCGGTCTGGCTTTAGCACGACATATGATAGCTTCTAGTTCCATACAGGGCAGTCCATTGTGTAATTTTCTCCTGTATAGTTTATGAAGGTAAAGATAACACATAATAGACAAATTTTCCAAGCGCTTGGCTTAGCATCTACCTCGCCGATGCCCCCTAAGGTAAGATTACGACCATAGGAGGCATTGTTATGATTCCTATCTTTTCCACCATGTAACGACCAAGGCAATAAAATACCACAAACTATTCGCTGGTAATGGAGAGCGAAAGGATTTTTAAATAAGCTCTCTTAGTTGATTCCTCAGGCACGAACCCAACGTCTGGCCATTTATGACAAAGCATGCCCGTCTTTATATTGACAAGCAGCCCTTCGAG